>Ga0190275_10000717_pt1 | contig 27036 bp, 24 predicted proteins | sample Popmic550T_FD_133745 | JGI IMG/M metagenome (GOLD analysis project Ga0190275, IMG submission 133745) | Populus adjacent soil microbial communities from riparian zone of Yellowstone River, Montana, USA - 550 T | ecosystem: Environmental > Terrestrial > Soil > Riparian zone > Trees stand | place...
CGCCCAGGGCGCCGCCATCGAGCCGATCTGGCGGCCGATCCCGGCATTGCCGAAATGGCCTCCGATCGCCCCGCCGACGGCGGGCAGCGCCCGGCTGATCAGATTGCCGAACATGCCCTGCGGAGCATATTCGCCGCCGCCTTGGCCGCCGTAATATCCGCCCGGAAGCTCGGGCGCGGCCTCGAACGGGATGAAGTGGCTGAACGCGCCGGCGACATTGCCGATCTGCCGGCCGAGACCGGCATTGCCGAAGCGCCCGCCGATCGCCGCGCCGATGTGGGGCGCCGCGAAGCCCAGCGCACTGCCGAACAAGCCCTGCGGCGCATATTCACCCTGATAATCCTGATAATATTGCGTCATTTTCTCATCCTTCCGCTGAATTATTACGCAGTTGATCGTTCACCTAACAAGGTGTCGAGGATCACTTGCCCATGCTTGGCGCATGTGCATCAAGTAGAGCACGAGTCTCTCACGACATGACTGAGTCGCCGAGTCGCTGCATTTTTTATATTAGCTCGATTATAGAGTCAACTGGACCGGAGAGTGCACCGATAGCCAAGTTAATAGGCTTGTATATTAGGGTTTTCTTACGCCGTGACTCTAGCGGATTATGGTCCGAATACAGCAGCTGCCCAGTGTACTATCCGGTCCTTCGGTAACGGAGAAGGCGGGGCCGCGTTCAGTGTCCTGGAACACCTCGCTCTTAGAGAGGTACCCATTCTGCTGGAACCCGGGAGGTATCGGACCGGGCGCGACTGGCCGATCGAACAAGTTTGCTTGCGGTTTCGAGACGGGCTCTGCGATCAGCCGTCGGCGAACGCTGCCATCTGTCCAGCCAGTGCGCGCTGGAAGGCAGGCCTCGATTCGCAACGGGAAAGCCACGCGGCCAGCGTCGGCTGCTCCGCGACCAAGCCCGTATGGCGCAATATCCTCAGCACCGTCGCCATCATCAGGTCGCCGACGGTGAAGCGGGCGCCGTCGACGAACGGCCCGTCACCAAGCGCCGCTGCCAGCTCGGCGAGGCGCTTTCTCACCGCGGCTTCGGCGCTCGGACGCCTGAGCTTCGCCCATTCCTGGTCCGCCGCGAACAGGTCGATTCCGGCCAGATCCTGGATCGGCGGCTCGATCGTGTTCAGGGCCGCGAACATCCATTCCACCGCCCGCGCCCGGGCCGCCGGGTCGCCGGGCAGCAGATTCTCGCTTCGGTCCGCGATCCGGAGCACGATCGCTCCGGATTCGAACAGCTTCAGGCCGTTCTCCTCATAAGCGGGGACCTGCCCGAACGGCTGCCAGGCGCGATAGTCTTCCCCATCCTTCTCGCCGTCCGCGAGCAGCTTCACCTCGTAGCGAAGCCCCGCTTCCTCGAGCGCCCAGCGAACGCGCAGGTCGCGCACCAGACCCTGAGCGAAGGGCGGCACCCATTTGAAGGCGGTGAGGGTGATCATGGATGTTCCTTCGCCGGGAAAATGGGGACAGTAACGAATTTCCCCGGCCCTGCACGCCCTTACGGCACCCGCGGAAATTCGGTGTGCGCCACCGAATTCTTAAGGGCAACTTATCGGTTGCATATCTTGCCGAGGGCCGTTAGTTGCGCAACCAGGAGGTTGCCTGTCATGACCGATCGGATCGAAAAGCGCATCGCCATCGCCGCGCCCGTCGAACGGGTGTGGCGGGCCCTGACCGACCATGAGGAGTTCGGGACCTGGTTCCGGGTGAAGCTGGAAGGGCCGTTCGTCCTGGGCGAGGTGTCGCTCGGGCAAATGACCTATCCCGGCTACGAGCATCTGAAATGGGAGGCGCGGGTGGTGGCGATGGAGGAACCGAGGCTCTTCGCTTACACATGGCACCCCTATGCGGTCGATCCTGACAAGGATTATTCCGGCGATCCTCAGACGCGGGTCGAATTCCGGCTCGAGCCCTTGGGAGAAGGCACCAATCTCACCGTGGTCGAAAGCGGGTTCGACGCCCTTCCCCCGGATCGCCGGGACGAGGCGCTGAGGTCGAACACCGGCGGCTGGGAGGAGCAGATGGCCAACGTCAAGGCCCATGCCGAGCGCTGAATCGGCCGCGCCGCTCTTCGCGGCGCTCGCCGACCCGACCCGGCTGGCCCTTCTGAAGCGCCTCGCGGACGGGCAGCCGCGGCCGATCGTCGCGCTCGCCGCCGGCAGCGCGCTCACCCGCCAGGCCGTCAGCAAGCATCTCGCGGTGCTCAGCGGCGCCGGCCTCGTCGCCCGCCGCCCCCGGGGGCGCGAGACGCTCTACGCGCTCCGGCCGGAACGGCTCGCGGAGGCCCGGGCCTGGCTGGATGACGTGGCGGCGCAATGGGAAGACGCGCTCGGCCGCCTCAAGGCACACATCGAAGCCTAGAAAATCGTGACAGTTACGAATTTTCCGCAGCCGCCCGGAATGCCGGCGCTTGCGCTAAATGCGTAACTGTCACGATTTTCTTCCGGCGGGGGCTAGGCTTCGCTGCCTTCACCCGGAGCGATCTTGCCCTGAGCCTCCCACACCCGGCGCAGGTCCTTGCGGATCGACGGGCCGGCGAGATGGGCGTCGACCGATTCGTGGCGCTCGCCCTTCAGAGTCGCGACGATGGCGGGAAGATTGTCGCATTGGCCGGAGCGCGCGAGCTCGAAGGCGCGCTCGACCGTGGTCGGACGTTCGCGGTCGCTGGAATTTCCCATCTCAGCGTCTCCCCGCGGAATCGGCGTCGAGCCGCAGGCGCGCATAGCGATTGGCGTTGCCGAGATGCCCTTCCCGCTCGCAGCCTTCGGCGGAACGCGCGGCCAGCCAGCGCGCCCCGGTCTCGAGCCGCTCGTAATAAGCGGGATCGGCGGGCGGGGGCGGCGCCGCGGCCGCGGCCTTGATGCTGTAGCGGCCGGCCAGATCGAGATGGACGAGCCGCGCCTGGGCGCTTGCCGCCCGCTTGGCGTTGGCGGCCGAGGCGCGCTTTCGGCCGAGCCAGTATTTCTGTTCCATGGATGAGACTTTCGCGCTGCAAGCGGGAGCTCCAAGTCTCCCTGTCACGCGATGCTTGCGGGCACGATCAGGTGATCCTCCCGGCCTAGCAGGTCGGAGCCGACAAAGCGAGCGCGACGCTCATTCGCAGAGGCGCTTCCAGGCGATCTCCATCACCGTGCCCGCCTCGATCGCCAGCGGTTGCTGCCAGGCCGTGGTGTAATCCTCATGCTGGGAGATCTTGCCGTCCGAATCGTATTTGCGGGCCGCGGTCGGGGTGATGGTGCGGCCGGGGCAGTCGACCCTCAGCCGGTAGGCGTCCAGGCTGGGCGCCGTTTCGCCGGGGTTGGAGAGGCGGAACCAGCCTTCGCGCTTGTCGGCTGTCATGACTACCGAAGTGATGTCGATGGCGATGCGCTGGCCGGTGCCGGCGGCGCCGAGATCGACCCAGCGCAGGGCCTGGGGCGGAGTCGCGCCGGGCTCCAGCCCCGGGGCCGCGCCCGGCGTCGGAGACCCCGCCGCCGGCGCCGGGCCCGGAGCGGCGGAAGCGGTCGCCGCCGTGGTGGCTCCGCAAGCCTCGAGAGTGGCCTTCACCTCGGGGCCGACCTTCGGATCCTGGACCAGGCCGGCGACGTAGGCGAGGTCGCGCGGGGTCAGAGGATTGCCCGCCTTCGGCTCAAGCCGCCGGGCGATGTCGTTGAGCTGGCGAAGCTGCCAGACGCTGAGGTTCTTGGTCAGCCGCTCGCCGACGCAGCGGCTCTGCTCGGCGGCGATGCCATAGCGTGGCAGCTGAGGCGCGATCAGGTTGTTCTTCGGCTTCCAATAATCGGCCGCATAGCCCGCGCAGCCGCCAAGCAGGCCAAAGGCCAGCAGGCCGAGGGTCGGCAAGGCCATTCCGGATTTACGCACTTCTCACCCTCTCGCTGACCGCCTGGAGGCGCGATAGCCCAAGCCGGGCGGCCGGTGAAGCCCGACGCTCACGCGCCCAGGCCGGACGGACGGCGACCGGATTGGCGCCGCGCGTCGCGGGCATAGACGTCGCGCTGCAACGCGACCCCGCGGGCCGGATCCGGCAAGGCGGTGAGATAGAGGATGTACACCGGCACCGGCTCGGGCAGGTCGACCCTTTGCTCGGGCGCCGGCCCGGTCGGGCGAGGCGGGGCCCTTCCGAACAGGAAGCGGGCGAGGCGCGGGGCGTCCTCCAGACGGACGCAGCCCGAGCTGATGCGCCGGTCCGAACGGGCGAACAGGCTCTTGTCGGGGAAATCGTGAAGGTAGATCCCGAGCCGGTTGGGAAGCATGAACTTCATCGCGCCCATGACATTGGCTCCGCCCGGTCGCTGGCGCATTCGAAGGCTCGTCCTGCCGCTCGCCACCGCCTTCCAATCCACCTGCGAGGCCCGGATCACGCGCGGCCGATCGCTCCAGTCGGAAAGCAGTTCCATATTTTCGCGCTGGAGGATTCCGGGCCCGGACTTGAGCACTTTTTTCGCCCGTTCGCGGGCGAGGTCGGGCGGCACGTTCCACCAGGGATTGAGAGTGACGAAGCGGATATAGCCGGCCATCGTCGGGGTCTGCATGCTTCGCTTGCCGACGATCACCCGCATCGGCCCTTCGACCCGGCCGCCGTCGATCATCCACAAACGCGCCGAGCCGGCGTCGACGATGACGTAGCGTCCCGGCAGGGCCGGGATGAGCCGGGCGCGGTCGAGATTGGCGCGGATCGCCTGCGCCTCCGACGCCGAGAGGCGGGGCGCTCCGGCGCGGCGATGCGCATAGCCCCGGCTCAGCGCGGTGTAGAGCGGGTTCATCGCCGTCGCCTCGGCGAGATGGCGTCCGAGGTCCGGGGCCGCGGCGGCGGCTTCGAGCAGGGCGCGGGCCTCCGGTGGCTCCGGAGCGAGCTCCTTGTCGACCCAGGTGACCTCGCTCTTGCCGCCGGCGGGAACCCGCAGGTCGCGGACGAAGGCGGCGTAGGCACGAGAAAGCAGCAGATCGGCGTGGGCCCGGGCGCCGGGATCGCCGGAGCGGGCAGAGTCGAGCGCGGTCGCGACCTCTGCAGCGCCGTATCGGGCCGGGTCCAGCCCATGATCGGCGGCTCGGGCGATCTCGCCGGCGAGCCTGAGCGCCTCCGGGCGGGGGCCGTTCCGGTCGACCCAGAGCGGCCGGCTTCCGCGATCGCGGTAGAAAGCGGCGATGTCGGCGGAGACCTTCACCGGCTGGAGCGCGGCGGCGATCGTCGCCGGAGCGGGAGGCGCGACCGGCGCGGCGGCCTGCTCGCAGCCGGCGAGCGGTGTCAGCAGGGCGCAAAAAAGGAGTGATCGCGAAAGCATCGGCGAATGCGATAGCATGACCGGGGGGCGGCCGCTAAGTCCCCGTTATCAAGCGGTTCCGCAATGGGACGGCTTCTATCCTCCCCACGGCGAAGCCGTGGGGAGGGGGACCACCCGAAGGGTGGTGGTGGGGTAGCCTGCACAGGCCTGCGCCAATACCCCTTCACCAGGCTTCGCCTGGTCCCCCTTCCCATCTTCGATGGGGAGGATTTACTTGCCCGCGAGGCTCGTCCCGGTCTCGGCGGCGCCGAGCAGCTTCAGGGCCACCTGGAATTCCTTGGCGGCACCGCGCTGGTTGTTGGCGCGGCACAGGGCCTCGCCGGTGCGCAGCCGGCGCGCGGCGTTCTGGGCGACGCTCCGCTCCGCGCCGGCGAGGGCGGCGCGGATCTGCTTCGGCATCGCCTCGCAACGCGGATCGGCGGCGGAGGCGGGGGCACCTGAGACAGCGAGCGTTCCGGCGAGGGCGAGGCCGGTGAGGGCGACGATGGCATTGCGCATGATTGAGGTCCTTCCCTGATCGTGAAACCTCAATTAGGCGCTCTGGATTTCTTTTATAATCCGCTATAATGTCGATGGGCCATGAAGCAGGAATACATAATCGCCCGAAACCAGCTCGACGGAGTCGAGGCCTTCCTGCGCGTCGCCGAACGGCGCAGCTTTCGGGCCGCCGCCGACGATCTCGGCCTCTCGCCCTCGGCGATCAGCCAGACGATCCGGGCGCTGGAGGGCCGCGTCGGAGTGCCCTTGCTGACCCGGACCACCCGAAGCGTCGGTCTCACCGAGGCGGGCGAGCGATTCCTCGAACACGCTTTGCCCGCCTTCGCCGGACTCACCGCCGCGTTCGAGGCGGCGCGCAGCTTCGGCGAGCGGCCGGCGGGCCTCCTGCGCCTCAACGTTCCGCGCGCCGCCATCCCTTTCCTGATCGAGCCCGTGATCGAGGGCTTCGCCGCCGCTTATCCCGACGTCGAGGTCGAGATATGCGGCGAGGACGAGCTGATCGACCTGGTCGAACGCGGCTTCGACGCCGGGATCCGGATGGGAGACTATCTGGAAGCGGACATGATCGGGATCCGGCTGACCCCGCCCTTCCGGCTCGTCGTGGCCGGCTCGCCCGCTTATTTCGCGAAGCATGGGCGGCCGTCGGAGCCGGCCGATCTTCGCCGCCACCGCTGCATCCGCTCGCGGGCGCCGAGCACCGGGGCAATCTCTCGCTGGCATTTCGACGTCGCCGGCCAGCCGCTCGAGATGAGCGTGGAAGGGCCACTGATCGTCAACGATCTCGACGTCGCCAAGGCGGCCGCGCTTCGCGACGTCGGCCTCGCCTTTCTCGCCGAGCCTCTGGTCACCGAGCCTCTCGCCGCCGGCCGCCTGGAGCTGACCCTCGAGGATTTCGCCGCCTGGTCGCCCGGCGCCTATCTCTATTATCCCAGCCGAACGCAGATGCTGCCCAAGCTGCGCGCCTTCATCGATTTCATTCGCGAGCACCGCCCGCCCGAGCGCTTCCTGAGCCTTGCGTCATCCCCGCGAGAGCGGCAATCCCGTCCTGAGACCCTCCAAAATTCGTGACAGTTACGAATTTCCGCAACTGAAAATAGTGACAGTTACGAGTTTCGGCTCGAAACAGGGGATGCAAAAATTCGTAACTGTCACGATTTTTTCTGAAATTCGTAACTGTCACTATTTTGTTCGTTCGCCGAGCTGGGTCATTTGGGCAGAATCAGACTTGCCTTCAATCCGCCCTCAGGCCGGTTCGTCAGCTCGAGCCTTCCGCCATGCGCCTGGGCGACCGCCAGAGCGATGGCGAGGCCGAGGCCGGCGCCGGCGCTTTCGCGATTGCGCGAAGAATCGAGGCGGCGGAAGGGCTCGAGCACGTCGGCGAGCCGATCCGCGGGGATTCCGGGGCCGTCATCCTCGACCCGGATCTCGATTTCCTCGGATCTCTCCTCGACGGTCACCGCAGCGCCGCCGCCATAGGCCAGCGCATTGTCCACCAGATTGCGAAGCGCTCGCCGAAGCAGGTTCGGCTGGACCGCCAGGACCGCGCGCGGAGACGGCCGGAACAGGGCGGCCAGGCCGAGCTCGCGAAGCTCCTCCACCACCGCGTCCGCCAAAGCGGCGAGGTCGACCGGCCGCACCGGCTCGCGCGCCCGCCCGGTCCGGGCAAGGGTGAGGATGTCCTCCAGAGTCGCCGCCATCTCCTCGACGGTCGCGACCAGCCGTTCGCGCTCGTCCTCGGGCCCCATATTCTCGGCTCGGATTCGAAGCGAGGCGAGCGGGGTCCTGAGGTCGTGACCGATCGCTCCGAGCATCCGGTCCTTCTCGTCGAGCAAGGCGAGGGTGCGGCGGTTCATCGCGTTGAACGCCTCGACCGCCCGGCGCAGATCGGAAGGGCCGCTCGGGGTCACCGGCTCGGCCGGAGTCTGGCCGCGGAAACCTTCGGCGGCACGGGTGAGGTCGCGAAGGGGCCGGGCCAGGCGCCGGGCGATCCACCAGGCCGCTCCGAAGACCAGGAAGAACAGCATCGCCGTCGCCAGCAGGAGACGGTGGATCAGCCAGCGGTCGGCGCTGGGCGCGTCGAAACGGGCGTCGAGCCAGCTTCCGTCGTCGAGCTGCGCCGCGAGGAGGAGAACCCGCCGCGTCTGATGATGGTCGGGCCCCCGAGGCCAGTGCATCCGGGCCACTCCCATCGGCGAAGCGGCGCGAACGGCCCGCACCGGCACCCGCGCCTCGCGCAGCGAATCCTGGAGCCGTTCCTCGATGTCGGCGTTGCGCTCCATGCCCTGGCGGTCGATCCCGCTTTGCGGGACCAGGCGGTAGGCGACCGCCGGTCCGGCGCGATGCGCGGAGAGAAGAAACGGCCGTTCCCGAGGCGCCGTCGCGGCGATGACCGCGGCCGCCTGGGTGAAGCGCCCGATCGCCGGCCCTTCGCTTCGGGCCAGGCTCAATTTCTGCTGCTCGTTGAGGAGGAAGGCGAAATTGACCGCCTGGGCGACGAGCAGGGCCGCGCCGATCAGGAGCAGCATCTGGCCGAGCAGGCTCGACGGATAAAGCCGCCTCACGGCCGGCGCACGTCGGCGGCGAGCATGTAGCCGCCGCTGCGGACCGTCTTGAGCAGGACCGGGCGTTTCGGGTCGGGCTCGATCTTGCGCCTCAGGCGGCTGACCATGTTGTCGACGCTGCGCTCGAACGCGGCAAGCTCTCGCCCCGCCGCGAGATCGAGCAATTGGTCGCGGGTGAGGACCCGGCGGGCGTGGGTGACCAAAGCGAGGAGCAGATTATATTCGCCGGTGGAGAGCGGCACCGCCACGCCCTCGGCGTCGATCAGCTCGCGTTCGCCGGTGCGAAGGACCCAGGGCCCGAAGGCATAGGCCCGGGCGTCGGCGGCGCGAAGCCGCGACGGCCGCTCGCCCGCGCGGCGAAGCACGGACTTGATCCTGGCCAATAACTCGCGCGGGCTGAAGGGTTTGGTGACGTAATCGTCCGCTCCGATTTCCAGGCCTACGATCCGGTCGGTTTCTTCAGCCCGGGCGGTCACCAGGATCACGGGAATTCCGCTCGTCGCTCGAATTTGGGCGCACAAGGCGAGGCCGTCCTCGCCCGGCATCATGATGTCGAGGAGGATGAGGTCCACGGCATAAGCCGCGAGCGCCTGGCGCGCCTCGGCGGCGTCCTTCGCCTTGGTGATCCGAAGCCCGCTGCGCGCCAGATATTGGGCGAGCGGGTCGCGGATCGACCGCTCGTCGTCGACGAGCAGGATATGAGGCTCTCCGGAGCTCGCCATGAGGTCAGGTTTGCAGCAGGCGCCGGGGACAGTCACCCGTGACCGTCCCCTTCCCTCGCCTAGCGCCCGTCGCGGTGCGCCGAGTGCGCCGCGCGCATCTCCGCCTCGTCGATCGAGCCGTCGCGATTCGAATCGATCTTCGCGAAATGGGCTTCGATTCCGCTCTGCGCCTCGGCGAGGGTGAGAGCGCCGTCGCCGTCGGAGTCGAGGTGCATCGGGCCCTTGCCGCCCGGCCCGCCGTGGCCGCCCTTATGACCGCCCATATGACCGCCCTTGCGATGGTCGCCCATCTTGCCGTGGAAGGCCATCATCTCCTCCTGGGTGGCGCGGCCGTCCTTGTTCGAATCGGCTCCGGCGAACATCGCGGCGGCGCCCGCGCGGGCTTCGGCGAGTGTGATCGCCCCGTTCGAATCGGCGTCGAACTTCGCCATCGGGCCGTGCAGTCCGCCGCTCTGCGCGTAGAGGGCCGCGCCCCCGACGGTCAAAGCGACCAGCCCCGCGGCGGCGGCGACGCCGATCTTGGTCTTGCTCGTCATCTCTATTCTCCTTTTTCCGCGCCGCGTCGGCGCCGGGTCCACATCGCAAGCCAATGTCACATGGCCACCCCGGCAAGCGGGAAAAATTGTCGCAAATTGTATCAGGTTTTCCGAATCCACCTCGCCGTCATTGCGGACTCGATCCGGCATCCATCTTTTCGCTTGCCTCGCGGGGGAAAGAAGGTGGACCCCGGTTCAGGTCGGGGGTGACGGCGGGATATGGCCTGGTGGGAGCAAGCATGCTGAAGCGCGGGAGGTTGGCGGCGTTCGCCGGTCCGGGCCTGCCGATCGGCGCGGTCGGGCTGCCGATGATCGTCTATCTGCCGCCTTATTATGCCGGCCACCTCGGGCTCGACCTCGCCGCGGTCGGGCTCGTCTTCTTCCTCGTCCGGGCGATCGATCTGCCGCTCGATCCCCTGCTCGGCCACTGGATGGACCGGACGAAGAGCCGCTTCGGCCGCTATCGGCCCTGGCTTCTGGCCGGCGGGCTGACCCTGGCGGCCGGGGTCTGGCTGGTCTTCATGGCCGAGCCCGGCCTCACTCCCTTCGCCGCCTTCGCGTTCCTGATGCTTCTCTATCTGGGTTATTCGCTGACCGCGGTGGCGCAGCTCGGCTGGGGCTCGACCCTGTCGGACGATTACCACCAGCGTTCGCGGATCTTCTCGTGGTGGATGGCGGCGCAGGTGCTCGGGATGATACTCGTCCTTCTCCTTCCGCCCCTGGTCGGCGGCGGCGCGGCCGGCGGGATCCACGCCATGGGCTGGTTCGTGATCCTGACGGCGCCGCTCAGCGTGATGCTGATGGCGGCCGCGGTTCCGGAGCGGGAGCGGACCGGCGAGCGGCCCCATGCGAGCTGGGCGGAGATCAAGGCCCTGGCCCGCAACACGCTGCTCCTGCGCCTGATCGTCCTGGACATATTGACCAGCGTCGCGCCCGGGATCACCGGCGCGATGTTCCTCTTCTATTTCGAGCACAAGCTGGGCTTCGCCGCGCGCGAGGCGAGCCTGCTCCTGCTCGTCTATTTCGTCGCCGGGTTCGCCGCGGCGCCGTTGTGGATCGCCCTCGCCCGCCGGATCGGAAAGCATCGCGCGCTGGCGGCGGCGGCGCTCAGCTACGCGGTCTTCCAGCTCGGCCTCAGCCTGCTTCCGCCCTCGCTCGGATTGGCCGGCGCGATCCCCGCCATGGCGATCGTCGGCCTGCCCTATATCGCCGCCCCGTCGCTGCTGAGGGCGATGCTCAACGACGCCGCCGACGTCGACCGGCTCGAGACCGGCCTCGACCGCAACGCCTTGCTCCAGGCCCTGCTCACCAGCACTCAGAAGATCAGCTACGCGACCCCGGTCGCGATCATCTATCCGATCCTCGCCTGGATCGGCTTCAACCCCAAGCCCGGCGGTCACAACAGCGACGGCGCGATCCTGGGGATGACTCTTCTGTTCGTTCTCGTTCCGGTCGTCCTGATGTGTGCGGCCGCCTGGGTCGCCTCGCGCTGGCCGCTGGACCGCGACGCGCATGCCAAGGTGCAGGCGGCGCTGGCGGCGCAAGCCTGAGGCTGGCCGAAACCTGCCCCGCCTTTCCGCCCACCAGGCCCCGTGAGGCTGCCGGAACCAGGCTGAACCGGCATTCGGCGGCTGGCCAACATGTCCCTTGCTCGTCCTTACGGGAGAGAGACCTTCGAGCCCGGCGCCAAATGGAATGTCGATACAGCCGGAAACCATTTCGGACAGGAAAATGTCCGATTCGGTCATAACCTGTTTTGACCGCGGTGGAGCGATCGCCCAGTTTCGGTCCTCCGGGAGGAACAGCGGGTGATGGCGACATCTGGCGGGGTCCCCACCCTGGTCACCGAGACCAGGTTCATGCAGCAATACCGGGTGGCCAGCGCGACCCATGGAGGCAGCGACATCGTCGCCATCCGAAACGCCTCGGGAGGAGTCGAGGTGTTCACCGTCGGTAACGACGGCACCGTGTGGAACTTCCATCCCGATCCGGACAGCGACACCGGCTACGACAGCGTGAAAACCGGCCTGGTGGCCAGCACGATCGCGGTCGGCGCCGATTCCTCCGGCCGCCTCGTCGTCCTGGCCGCCAATATCGCGGCCATCGATTATGTCGTTGCTGCCGGCCCGGCCGGACCGGCGCGGTGGGGCCCCGTCCAGCAGGCGAACATGCCGCCCGTGCCCTCCGGCTCGACGATAGCGCAAATCTATGCCGAGAACCTCGGCGGCGCCCTCATGGTCGGGGTTCTCACCCGAACGACGTCCGCCGCGCCGGTCAGCTATTCCTTCTCCTATTCGGACTGGAATCAGTCGCCGGGCGTATTCGCCGACACGAGCCTCATCCTCTCATCGCTGCAATGCCTGTGGAGCGGTCCCGCGGCCGACGCGTCGTTCGTCTGCCTTGACGAGACCTGCCTGGCCTATCGGGTCGCCGACGGCAGCGTGACCCACGGCCAGGGCGCGACCTTCCAGTCGCAATCGGTCGACAGCGCGCTCGATGCGGCCGGGACCCGCCAATTCTTCGCCGTGCTCGCCGACGGCAACCTCTATCGGCTCCAGGGGAGCCTCGCCAGCTTCACCTGGTCTCCGGTCGCGAGCGGAACCCGCCTGCGCGAGATGGCGGCCGTCGCGGACGGCGCCGGCGCGATCCACCTGTTCGCGCTGGGCGCCGACAGCCGCACCTACCACGCAGCGCCGCTCAGCGACGGCGGCTGGGGGACGCCGATCCCGATCTGGACCCGTTCCGAAGCGCTGGCGATGACCGGCAATTCCGGCGGAAACATCGAGCTCTTCCTGATAGGCGCCGGCCAGGGCGCCCTGACCCGGCTGATCCGGGCCGGGGACACCGGCGACTGGCAATCGAGCGCGCTCGATGTCGAGACGCTGGGCCAGGTGCACGAATTCGTCTCCTATGCGAGCGACATCGCCGTCGAGGATTCCAACGGCGCGCCGATGCCCTATGCGGCGGTCGAAGTGACGGCTTCGGCGCAGGCGGAGATTCACGTCAACGGGGCGGTCTATGTGGTGGATCCCGACACCCCGGCCGTCCTGTCCGCGAACGCCGCCGGAATGCTCTCGATCGTCCAGCCTACCGACAGCCTCGGAATTCCGTCGATCAACGTCGCCCTGCCGCACGCGGTCCCCGGCGGGACGTCGATCGCGGTGAGGCAATATGCGGGGGTCCAGCAGCGCCTGTCCTCGCTCAGCGCCAACGACCTGCTGCAGGCCAGGGATGCCCAGGGCGCGCTCCTGCTCGGGCCGGCCTATCATGATCCCGCCACCGCCTCGGCCCTGGCCCAGGCCTTCGCGCAATGCATGGACCTCGCCAATTCGACGGCGGCCACGATCGATCCGGATACGGTCCCCGAGCGTGCCCGCCGTCTCGGAGTGGGCCGGGCGGCGCCCGGAACGATCGCCCAGCTCAACCGGATCGTGCCGCCTCCCGGGATGGTTCACTGGCAGCTCGACTTCTCGAGCGGGAAACCGGTCTATCGCGAGCTTTCCGCCGAAGCGGCCAGGGCCCTGATCGCGGACAAGACGGCCCGTCTGGCAAACCCCGACGGCTTTTTCAGTTTCTTCGGCGACCTCGGCGACGTCCTCGTCGGGGTCGGGCGCAACATCGTACGGGTCGTCGACACCGTGGTCACCCAGGTCCAGGAGGCCGTGACGGCGGCGATCACCTTCGTGATCGACGAGGTGGAATATGTCTACAACGCCGTGGTCTCCGCCGTCGAGCACGCCTTCGACCTGTGCCAGGCCTTCCTCGCCAAGGTCGAGGTCTCCTTCAAGAGGGCGTTCGAATGGCTCGGCTTCGTCTTCGACTGGGCCGACATCCTTCGCAGCCATTCGGCCATCGTCTACACGGTCCAGCAATATCTCGAGTTCCTCCCCCAGGCGGCTGCCGGGCTGAAGGGCAAGGTCGATGCCGGAATTCAGCAGGCGGAAGACCGGGTCGCGGCGGCCTTCCAGGGTCTGATCGACGGGCTGGGAGGATCTCTCGGCGGCTACATCGCCAGCAACCGCCCCGACAACGCGACCGCCGCCTCGGCAACGTCCGCGCTAGCCAACAATGTCGTGCTGAACGGCTTCGTGAACAATTACGCCGCCGCCCGGCCGGCCACTCCTCTGCCGGCAGCGGCCGGCGGCCGTTCGAGCAGCGTCGATCCCGTCCTCGCAAGCCTGGCGGCTTTCGGAACCGAGGTGAGCGGATCGCCGAATTTCGGAGCGGCGAGCGCCTACATGCAGACGCTCGCATCAGGTCCCGAGGCGATCTTCACCGGCCTGCTGACCCAGTTGGTGGAGCTGGTGCGCGATGTCGTCGAGGGCGTCCTCGCCGATATCCAGGCGATCGCCGGCACCCTCGCCGACGCCCTGGGGGCAATGATCACCGCCCTCGATGAAGCGCTTTCGCGACAGTGGGACGTCCCCTTCGTCAGCCAATTCTACAAATGGCTTACGAAAGCCGATCTCACCGTCCTCGACCTTCTGGCGCTGAGCGCCGCCATTCCCGCCACGATCCTGACCAAGCTGATCCGCGACGCCGCTCCCTTTCCGACGGACGCGAGCCTGGAAGCCTACAAGGCGTCGTTCAGCGCGGCCACTATCCTTGCCGCGTCCGGGCTCCGACCGAACGCTCCCAACACCGCCGCCGACGCAGAACCGCTAATCTTGATCGAACTTCCGCCGGAGGTGACGGTGCTGCTGGCCACCGCGGGGTTCGTCGCGACCGTCGCCGGGGGAATATTCAGCGCGATGCTCGACGGCCCCGCCGAAGACGAGCCCACCGCTGCGACCTGGCCGCTGGCCCTGGGCGGAGTCGCGGCCGGATGGATCGGCCAGGCCACCGCCATTCCGGGAGGGACGGCGCCGTGGACCTGGGACTGTTCCGATCGGGACGGCGCCAACAATTACATTTGGGTTTGCGAGACCTTGGGCGTCGCAATGGACACATGGTACACGCTTAACGAATTTCACTATGCGGAACAGGGAACGGACAAGGATATCGCAGCCGCCTTCGGCTACGGCTGCTGCCACATCCTGACCGTCGCGGCCGTGTCCGACCCACTCACCCCCGCGGATATCGCCTCGAAGATCGCCAGCTTCATCCCGGAAGTCGCCGTGGTCGTTCGCTTCGAGGCGTTCAAAACTCCGGTGGGGACCGGAGTCCTCGCCGCGCTCGACGGGTTGGGGGCGTTCGCCTCCGGGCTGATTTCGCTGATCGACACCGCGTCGTCGTTGCCGGGCGCGGAGCTGCGCCTTCCAGCGGGAGCAGTGCCGCGGGGCTGACCATTTTTTCGCAGGAGAGTGCAATGATCGTTCGCACCCAAAAGGATCGCAGCTTCAAGGGAAAAGCGGCGGTGGGCGAGCCGCGCGGACAGGCGCTCACCACATTCCCGTCGCTGTACCTGCGCCCGAACCTGCAATCGCAGGGAGGCGTTCCCGCGACCGGCACGCTCTTCACATGCCCCGACATCATCCCGAAGGGCCAAAGCGCGGTCGCCGACTGGGAGCACGCTTTGTCCACGGCGGCGAGCTACGCGAGCGATACCGGCCAGAACATTTCCGGGGGGCAACCCAATTACATCTACGTCCGCGGACGCAACGGGGGGACGGTCGCGAAGGCCGCTACGGTGACGCTCTATTACGCCCCCAACGGAATCGTCCAGTCGCCGTCGCAATGGCGGGGCAACGTCATTCCGACCGACCAGGCCCAGCCGAACGGCGCCATCCCCCAGACTCCGCCCGGGACAGTGGGCGTCTGCGATGCGACGTTCAACTGGGAGAACCCGCCGACGCCGCCGAACAACCAGCATTTCTGCCTCTTCGCCCAGTTCAACGACGCCGCCAACAGCAATCCGTTTCCCGACGTCGGAACGGTGTTCGACATGGCCCACCTCATTCTCAACAATCTGGGCTGGGGATGGCGCAACGTCACCTTGATCCCGAGCGCCCCCGATTGGCAATTGTCGCAGCCCCTCGCCATTCCCGCCAATTTCAAGCCGCTGGACAATTACAGGGTCCAGGCGGTGCCGACCGGATGGGTGGGTTGGGACATCGAGATCGACTGCAGCCGAACCGACGCCGACGGCCAGCCGATCCACCTCGCCAGGACCAGGATAGTCACCGACGGCGCCCCCGTGGGGCTGAGCAGCGTTCCGCTCGAGGCCGGTTTCCTGGCCGACTTGCGGGTCAATCTCTACGCACCGGCGGGACAGTCGCCGCCGATCAACGCGCATATCTCGATTCAGGTAGCCGCCGTCGTAACGTCCGAGAGCGGCCTGCGCGAAGCGCAGGCGCGCGGTCTTGTCGACACGGCCTATTTACGGCGCCTCAAACAATCCGTGGGCGATCTCGGCGGCGCCCCGGCGGTCTATCTTCCGCAAGGCGCCTATTCCTACCGGGTCTCGGACAGCCCGCAGACGCTCGAATGGTGGCAGTACCGGGTGGTGGGAATCGCCTGACCCGGTCACCGATCACAAAGTCGAGTGGACCGTCGCCACCGCCTTCATCACCGACGCGATCCGAACCGCGGTCTGGATCGTCTCGGCCTTGACCTTGTGCTGCTGGAGGACGCGCTCGTGGCTGTCGATGCACATGCCGCAGCCGTTCATCGCGCTGACGGCGAGGCTGAACAGCTCGAAATCCTCCTTCTCGATCCCGGGAGCGCCGATGACGTTCATCCGAAGGCGCGCCGGAAGGGTGCCGTATTCGGGGTTCGAAGCGAGGTGGACGAAGCGGTAATAGACGTTGTTCATCGCCATGACCGCGGCCGCGGCGCGGGCGGCGTCGGCCGCCTCCTGGCTCAACCTGCCCTCCGCTTCGGCCTCGGCGGCGGCGACGATCGGGCGGTAGCCGGTGCCGTGGGCGCAGGCGAGCAGGAGGCCGTATTTGCGCTGGTCGCCGAGCGTCTGGTCGTTGAGCAGGGAGGAGATGTTGAGCCGAAGGTCCTTCGCATAATCGGGGAGGACGTCGGCGAATTGCTTGAGGGACATTTGATTTTCCTATCTTCGGTGAGGGCGGGGAGGCCGCTTACCCCTCCACCAGGCTTCGCCTGGTCCCCCTCCCCATCTCCGATGGGGAGGACAAAATAAAGGGGCGCGGGAACCGAAGCTCCCGCGCCCCCCATCGCGAGGTCTGCTGCCTTGGCGGCCCCAGGGGGGCTCAGGCCGCCGGGCGCAGGACCTCCTCGCCTTCCTGCCAGTTGCAGGGGCAGAGCTCGTCGGTCTGCAACGCGTCGAGGATCCGCAGGGTTTCCTGCGGGTTGCGGCCGACGTTGAGGCCGTTGACCGTGACGTGCTGGATGACGTTGTCGGGATCGATGATGAAGGTGGCGCGGAACGCGACTCCGGCGTCGGGAGCGACGATCCCGAGCGCGTTGGCCAGCTCCTTCTTATTGTCCGCAAGCCACGGGAAGTCGGCCGCGGCGAAGCGCTCGTCCGACTTGCGCCAGGCATGGTGGACGAAATCGCTGTCGGTGGAGGCGCCGATCAGGAGGGTATCGCGGTCCGCGAAATCCTGGGCGAGCTCGCCATAGCCGACGATCTCGGTCGGGCAGACGAAGGTGAAGTCCTTCGGCCAATAGAAAAGAACCTTCCACTTGCCGCCGGTCTCACCGAGGTCGAGCGTCTCGCCGGCGGGAAGGGCGCTGCCCTGCTGGACCGGGATCGTGAGAGCGGGAATCTTGTCGCCTACAGTGAGCATGGCTGCTTCTTTTCTCCTGAATTTCTTGGCTGTTGAACCGCTTGTGCAGTGCAGCATGTAGGAAGCTGGCTTTGATCGTTCAAGGCATTTAGAGCGATGGGATTGATCGGAAAAAGCGATGACAGTCTATCTGCCGACCCTGAAGCAGCTTCAGTATCTGGTGACTCTCCAGGACACCGGCCATTTCGGCAAGGCGGCGGAAAGCTGCTTCGTCAGCCAGTCCACTTTGTCGGCGAGCCTGCGCGAGCTCGAATCGCTGATCGGAGTCACCCTGGTCGAGCGCAACCGGCGGGTGGTCGGCTTCACCCCGCTCGGGGTCCGGATCGCGGAAAAGGCCCGGCGGGTTCTCCGCGAGGCGGAGGAGCTGGCCGACATGGCGCGGGCCGCGGGCCAGCCTCTGACCGGCGACCTGAGGATGGGAGTCATTCCCACCATCGCCCCCTTCCTTCTGCCGACGATGCTTCCGCGGCTTCGAGCGGAGTGGCCCAAGCTCAAGCTCTATCTCCGCGAGGAGACCAGCCAGGCCGCCTGCGAGGCGCTGAACCGCGGGCAGCTCGACTGCGTCCTGCTCGCTTTGCCTTATGCCTGCGGCGAAGTCGCTTCGGCCGCCTTGTTCGACGATCCTTTGTTCGTCGCCTTTCCCCGGGGCGAGGCGCCGGGCGGCGCCGACGTCGGGGTCGAAGCGATCGACGAGACCCGGCTGCTGCTCCTGGAGGACGGCCACTGCCTCAAGGACCATGCGCTGTCGGCCTGCAACCGGCCGGACCTCAGGGCCCATGCGGCGATGATGGGCACCTCGCTCCACACCCTCGTCCAGATGGTCGACAACGGGCTCGGGGTGACCTTCATCCCGTCGATGGCGATCGAAGCGGGAATACTCGACGGCACCCGGATCGACGCCAAGCCGCTCCGATCCGATCACGGTTTCCGTCGGATTGCCCTGATCTGGCGCCGATCGAGCCCGCGCGAGAGCGAATTCCAGCTGCTCGCCGCGGCGCTCACCCGCATCATCAGGGGGCTCAGTCCAGGCCGAGAAGCCAGCGATCCAGGGGCACCGCCTTGATCCTGACCCCGAGCAAATTGCGGTTGAGCCGGCTTCGATGGCGCATGATCCAGCCCAGGCAGGCGAACTCGCTGTCGAACGTCTCGAATTCGTCGCGGCTTGGCCGGAACGTTCGCCCGTCGACCAGGAAGCGCGCGCCGCTTCGGCAACCCGGGGCGCCGGCCCAATTGCGTTGCGGGGCGACGACGGCCGGCACCCAATAGGTGCGGTTGGGATCGAGGCCTTCGACTTCGCGCCGTTGCATGGGGTCTCCCATTCCATACCCTCTCCCGTCCTTACGGGAGAGGCGGGACCCGCCCGCATAGCGGGTGGGAGGTAAGGGTCCGTACACCGGACTCTGCAAGACCCTCACCCCCCAAGCCTCCGGCTTGGGTCCCCCTCTCCCGCGAAAAGCGGGAGAGGCCTTCGCTTATTCCGCCGGCTCCGCGATCCCGATCGGCTCGACGCTGTCCGAATTCTGCGGCAGGTCGAAACGGTCGGCGTTCATCACCTTGGTCCAGGCGGCGACGAACTCGCGCACGAACTTCTCTTCGTGGCCTTTCTCGGCATAGACTTCGGCGACGGCGCGCAACTGGCTGTTCGAGCCGAAGATGAGGTCGGTCCGGGTCGCCCGCCATTTCTCCTGGCGCCCATCCTCCTTCATGCTGCCGCGGTCGAAGCCGATGAACTCTTCGTCGCCACTCTCGTCGACCACCTGCCAGAAGAGGTCGTTGTCGAGCAGATTGACGAAGAAGTCGTTGGTGAGCTGGCCCTTGCGGGTGGTGAAGACCCCTTCCGGCCGGCCCCGGCAATTGGCGCCGAGCACTCGAAGGCCGCCCAGCAGGACCGTCATCTCGGGGACCGAAAGCCCGAGCAGCGAAGCCCGGTCGAGCAGCAGCTCCTCGGTCCTCACCGAATGCCGGGTCTTGAGGTAGTTGCGGAAGCCGTCCGCCGCCGGCTCCATCACCGCGAAGCTTTCGGAATCGGTCTGGTCCTGAGTGGCGTCGCCGCGGCCGCCGGTGAACGGCACTTCGACGTCGAAGCCGGCATCCCGAGCCGCCTTTTCGACCGCCGCGGTGCCCGCCAGAACGATCGCGTCGGCCATCGACAAGGCGCCTCGAAGCGAGTCGATCCCGGCGAGGATTTCGGCGAGCTCCTCGGGCTCGTTCACCGCCCAGCTCCGCTGCGGCTCGAGCCGGATCCGGGCGCCGTTGGCGCCGCCGCGATGGTCGGAGCGGCGATAGGTCGAAGCCGAGGCCCAGGCCGTCTTGACGAGCTGGCCGACGCTGAAGCCCGAATCGAGGATCTTCGACTTGAAGCCGGCGACGTCGGCTTCGGAGGGCGCGTTTCCGGCCGGCACCGGATCCTGCCAGATCAGGTCTTCCTCCGGGACTTCCGGCCCGAGGTATCGCACCTTGGGACCCATGTCGCGATGGGTGAGCTTGAACCAGGCCCGCGCGAAAGCGTCCTTGAACGCCTCGTGATCGTTGCGGAACCTCTCCGAGATCGCCCGGAATTCCGGATCCTCCCTGAGCGCCATGTCGGCCGTGGTCATCATCGTCGGGACCCGCCTGGACGGGTCGTGCGCGGCCGGCGCCATGTCCTCCTCGCGCTGGTCGATCGGCTGCCATTGCTGAGCGCCGGCGGGCGACCGGACGAGCTCATATTCATAGTCGAGCAGAAGCCGGAAATAATTTTCCGACCATTCGGTCGGCGTGTTCACCCAGCTCCCCTCGATTCCGCTGGTGATGGTGTGCTCGCCGAAGCCGCTTTCGTGGGCGCTCGCCCAGCCCAAGCCCTGGAGAGCGATGTCGGACGCCTCGGGCGCGGAGTCGACCAGGCTCGGATCGCCCGCGCCGTGCGCCTTGCCGAAGGTGTGGCCGCCGGCGGTGAGGGCGACCGTCTCCTCATGGTTCATCGCCATCCGCTCGAACGTGACCTTGATGTCGCGCGCCGATTGAAGCGGGTCGGGCACTCCGCCCGGGCCTTCGGGATTGACGTAGATGAGGCCCATCTGGATCGCCGCCAGCGGATTTTCGAGCTCGAGCTGCTCCTCGGGCAGGATCCGGGTCTTGTTGCCCGGCTGCCCGACGAACTGCTCTTCGGACCCCCAATAGATGTCGCGCTCGGGCTCGAACACGTCCCGGCGCCCGCCGCCGAAGCCGAAGACCGGGCCGCCCATCGATTCGATCGCGACGTTGCCCGCCAGGATGAAGAGGTCGGCCCAGCTGATATGCTTGCCATGTTTCCGCTTGATCGGCCACAACAGGCGCCGCGCCTTGTCGAGATTGCCGTTGTCGGGCCAGGAGTTCAACGGAGCGAAGCGCTGCTGGCCGCTGTTCGCGCCGCCGCGGCCGTCGGCCGTTCGATAGGTTCCCGCGGCGTGCCAGGCCATCCGGATCATCAGCCCGCCGTAATTGCCGTAATCGGCCGGCCACCACGGCTTGCTGTCGGTCATCATCGCCCTGAGATCGTCTTTCAAAGCCTGATAATCGAGCTGCTCGAACGCCTTCGCATAATCGAAGTCCGCGCCCATCGGGTCGGGCGAGAGGCCGCCCTGGTGAAGGATTTCGAGGGGAAGCGATTCCGGCCACCAGTCGCGGTTGGTCCGGCCGAGCAGCGAGCGGACCGTCGTCGGCTTGTCCACCGGGCAACCGCCCATTTCACCCGTCTTTACGTCCATGTCCGTCACTCTCCTGTGTTTTGCCGGCACGCTAGGCGCTGCGCGTGATCGGAGGAAGTGAGGAAAAGCGCTCAGATTGAGCGGGAAAATCGATCACAGTCGAGACTCGGCCCCTGCTTGCTCCGCGAGAAAATCCCCCCGTTTCGGACTAAATAGGCCTTTTCCTGTTGAAATAGGATTTGCCATGCCTTATTTCCTATGTTCTACTTATGTTCATAAGGTCGACACAGGTGGACAGAGGAAACAGGCATGACCAAGGGAATCGGATACGCGCTGCTGATGGCCGGCTCGGCTCTCGCGGCACCGGCGGCGGCGATCGCCGCAGAGACGATCGGCTATCGCTACGATGCCCGTGGGCGGCTGATCGAGGTCGTCCGCACCGGCGCCGTCAACAATCACACCGTCGCCTACGGCTTCGACAAGGCCGACAATCGCATCGCCGCCTCGGTTGCCGCGACCGCGGGGCCGGGCCCCGGTCCGGCCAAGGGCTACAAGATCATCCCGGTCGTCCCGCAGGCAGGATCCCCGCCCATGGGCGTCATCGTCGCCCCCGACCGGGGCTGACCCCCCGCATTCCAGCCGAATCCCACCCCACGGACGACGGCCGTCCTTCGAAACAGGAGATCCGATCATGAAAAAGTTGCTTCTCGCCGCTTCGACGCTGCTTCTGGCGCTGCAGCCCGCCGCGGCCCCGGCGCAGGCCGTTCACGATTACAAGACGATGTTCGACATCCTCCAGGACGGGACCCGGCCGTGCCTGTTCTTCAAGCTCAACGGAGTGACCACCGCGGATCCCGCCGTCGCCGGCGAATGGTTCGCCGTCCCGCGCTACCATCTCGCCTTTGCCGAGGTGTTCGCGCTGATCGTGACGGCGCGCACCCTGAACCTCACCGTCCGGGTGACGACCAACGGGGCGACGTCCTGCGGCGTGGCGACGGTGGACACGATCTACATCCGCGGCTGACGTCCGGCTGAAAGCCCGGGCGAAGCCACGCCGCACCCAATTGGAGACCGACCATGAAGACCACGTCCTTGCGGGCGCGAGCCCTCGCCTGCGCACTGCTCGCCGGCTCCGCTTATGGCGGAATTTCCTCCCGGCCGGCGGTTGCGCAGGAGGCGAGCGTCATCGCTTTCCCGGTGCGGCAGTTCGCCGACGAAAACGGAGTCGACCTGCTGAGCGGCGTCTTCACGGCCTATACTCCGGGCGTCGCCATCGGAAGCCCGAATACGGGGCTGGCCTACGTCCGCGCCATTCGCGCCGGAGCCTATCGCGACACGATGATGGGCACGATCGACATCAGCGGCTCGAGCTACACGGTCGACATGGGCGGGCGCTCGGAAACCTTCACTCTGTCTGGAGGAACCTATATCCCGGCCGAACAGAACGGATCGACGCTCAGCGGCAGCGGAAGCACCTACTTCTATCGGCGCGCCGATGGGACGACGGCGACCTTCAACGCGCTCACCCGCAATTTCGGCAATGCCAAAGGAATCATCGTCACCTCGCTCGTCTATCCGTCCGGCCGGTCGCTGACGTTCCATTACACCGAGGCGATCATCGAAACTCTGGTGCGGAAGACCGGCCGGCGCTTGCAATCGGTGACCACCAATGCCGGCTACCATCTGAAGTTCAGCTACGCGAGCGACGTCGCGACGGCACCGCTCGGCGGGGACTGGACGAAGCTGGCGAACGTCAAGGGCCTCAACGCCGCGATCGACGCCTGCGATGTCCTGGCTTTCTCCTGTCCCCAAACCGGGCGGCCGCAGCTGAGCGTTCCGACCGTGACGACGGGCATGTTGAACTATGTCGACAGCGAGGGGCGGACGACCGGCTACACGGTGGCGGGCGGGCTGGTGACCGCGATCCGCTTCCCCGGCAGCGCGAGCGACGACGCCGCCGTCGCCTACACGGCCGGCCGGGTCAGCTCGGTCACCAGCCGCGGGATCACCACCACTTACGCTTATGCCGATCTGAGCGGGGTGCGCACCGTCACGGTTACCCGGCCGGGTACCCCTCCCCGGATCGTCACGTTCGACATCGCCAAAAGCGTCATGCTGTCCGATCAGAACGAAGTCGGCCAAGCCACCGCCTACGAATATGATTCCAGCAACCGGCCCAGCAAGATCGTTCTGCCGGACGACAATTACATCGCCCTCGCCTACGACGCGCGGGGCAACGTCACCGAGACACGGGTCGTCGCCAAGCCCGGAACTGGCCTTGCCGACATCGTCGACACCGCGGAGTATGATGCGAGCTGCACGGTCGCGGTCAAGTGCAACAAGCCCAACAAGACGATCGACGCCCGGGGCAACGCCACCCTTCTCACCTACGACCCGACCCATGGCGGACTTCTGACCGTCACCGCGCCGGCGGTGGGCGGAACCAGCCCGCAGACCCGGATCACTTACGACAGGCTCGATTCCACCGGCGCCGCGAGCGCGAGCGGGATATTCGTCCCGACCGCGACCTCGGCCTGCCAGACGACCGGCGCCTGCGCCGGCGGCGCCGACGAGGTGAAGACCAGCATCGCCTACGGCCAGGGCCTGCTGCCGAGCTCGGTCAGCACCGGGTCGGGAGACGGCGCCCTGACCGCGAGCAGCGCGATGACCTACGATCCGGCCGGGAATCTGCTGACGTTGGACGGCCCCCTGAGCGGGCCCGCCGACACGGTCCGCTACCGCTACAATGCGAACCGGGAATTGATCGCTACCGTCTCCGCCGACCCGGACGGCGCGGGTCCGCTGGAGCCCCGAGCCACGCGGACGGCGATCGATCCCGTCACCGGCCTCGCCACGAAGACGGAGCGCGGCACTGTGGACAGCCAGTCGGACTCCGACTGGCCGACCTTCGCCGCGCTCGAGGCGGTGGAGATGGGCTATGACGGCTATCGGCGCCCGGTGACGAGCAGGCTCGTCGCCGGCGGCACGGTCCATGCCCTGACCCAAACCGGCTACGATGCGCTCGGCCGGCCGGAATGCACCGCGCAGCGAATGAACCCCGCGGCGCTCACCTCGACACTTCCCGCCGCCTGCAGCCTCGGAGCACCGGGCGGCGACGGCCCCGACCGGATCGCGAAGTCGCTGTACGATTCTGCGGACCGGGTGATCCAGGTCAAGACCGCTCTCGGCACCCCCGACGAGGCGAACGAGGTCACCGCCACTTACGCCGACAACGGCCAAGTCGAGACCGTCACCGACGGCGAGGCCAACAAGACCACCTACGAATATGACGGCCATGACCGGCTGACGAAGACCCTTTATCCCATGGCGGCGAAGGGCGCCGGGACGAGCTCGACCACCGATTATCAGCAGCTCGGCTACGAGAGCCTCGCCGGCGGTACCCGGACGTCAAACGTGGTAGCCACAATCTACAACCGGGCCGGCGAGACGATCGGCCTCGGCACCGACGCACTCGGGCGGCTGACCCTGATCGACCTTCCGAACACGGCCTATGCCGAATTCGACAGGAGCTTCAGCTACGATCTGCTCGGCCGAATGACGGGCTGGTCCGCGGTAGGCAATTCATCGGGCGCCTTCACCTACGACGCGCTCGGTCGGCAGCGAACCGAAACGACGGCGCTCGGCACCGTGGCGTCGAACTACGATCTCGCGGGCCGCCGCACCCGGCTCACTTGGCCCGACGGCTTCTTCGTCGACTACGATCATCTCGTCACCGGAGAGACGCTGCGTATCCGCGAGAACGGCGCCGCATCCGGGATCGGCGTGCTGGCGACGTACGGCTACGACTCGCTCGGCCGCCGGACCGGCCTAGCCTACGGCAACGGCACGTCGACAAGCTATCAGTTCGACCCGGTGTCGCGACTCAAGCAGCTTCGCCACGACCTTGCCGGCGCCGCCCAGGACCTGACGCTCGACTTCGCGCACAGCGCCGCCGGTCAGATCGTCTCCGCCGCCCGCTCGAACGATCTCTACGCCTTTACCGGCGTGGGCGCGACCGCGACGAGCACGACGGCGGACGGGCTCAACCGGATCGCGGGTTGGAACGGGGCGCTGTCCTATGACGCCCGCGGCAATATCGTCGCGATCGGTTCGAGGAGCTTCGCCTATACGGCCGACAACCAGCTCGTCCAGGCGGGCGCAAGCACCATGATCTACGACGCGCTCGGCCGCCTGAGGAGCTACAGCGACCCGTCCACCGGCGGCGGCACCGAGCTCGTCCATGACGGCATCGACGCCATCGCCGAATATGCCGGGCCGGCCCTCGCCCGCCGGTTCGTCCACGGCCCCGGAATGGACGAGCCCCTGGTCGAATATGTCGGCTCGGTGCGCAGCTTCCTCCATGCCGACGAACGCGGCTCAATCGTCGCACTCAGCGACGGCACCGGCCATTTGAGCGCGGTCAACCGCTACGACGAATATGGCGCCCATCAGGGCAGCCTCACGGGCCGCTTCGGCTACACCGGCCAGATGTGGCTGTCCGCCGCCGGTCTCTACAATTACAAGGCCCGACTGCGCGACCCCAAGCTCGACCGGTTCATGCAGACCGACCCGATCGGATATGCGGCGGGGATGAACCTCTACGCTTATGTCGGCGGAGATCCGGTGAACCTCACCGATCCGCTTGGACTGCAGGCTGAGGACGAAGACGAAGTAGAGATCGTTGTCATCGGCAAGCGCCCTCGCGAGAAATCGGGCGATGGAAACGGTTCTCCGGCCGTTAATGCGGCCAATGCATCCCTCCTAAACCAATTTGGACCGAGCGCACAGCCCGACCCTGATTTCCCTGACATTGTTGTCACGGGACGCAGGATGCGACCCCGGAGCACAAGCGCGCCTGCCGTGCAATATGCTGCTCAGCCCAGCAGGGCACCCTGCTTCACGCTTAATCAGCGTAGAGAGCATCATGATCAATGGGTCGCGCGGGAAGCGGCGCGGCTGCGGGCACAGGGCTATCAGGTCGCTACGGAGATATCCATGCGGGTTTGGACACCAAATGGGAGCGTCATGGCACGTGCGGACATCGTGGCGCGTCTTCCAGGCTCCCGCTACTATCTGATTAATGAGGTCAAAACTGGAAACGCAGGTTTTTCCGCGAACCAGACCGTCGTCTACAACGCCAACCTGGCGGTTATCGTCGGCGCGCGCGGCTTGCCAATCGGGCTTAAACCGGGCGATTACCTGCCCCTTGCTAATTTTAGTTCCACTCGCTGCCAAGGACTAGGGTGAAACCACATGACCGATTTGTACCGCGCCGTGAAACGCCTGCCGGAGACTGACTTGGCTGGAAAGGGTTTTCAACACGACAAATTAAAGGAGGGATTTTTCCGGAGCGTGGATGAGGACCGATCCGTGCTGTTTATTGTCAACGGCATGTGGAGTCATGTTGAGCTCTTTTCAGGCGTGCGATTTACTGGAATCAATCGTCTCCTGCACACGGCGGCGCAACGGGCCGGCTGGGCCAAGGAACGTGCCGCTATGTTCCGGTTAGAACTGGTTGGAATGTTCCTTGAGAAGGTAGGTGATTTTTGCGCCGCGAAAGAAGACTTAGGTATATATTGTCCTTCCGATTCAATTATTTCTTCTCGTGCTGGATTGGGCAGTCGGGTCTTAGAGGAAACGGCTCGCCTCTCGGAACTGACGACTATCGAAGCAAGTTCGAGCTATGTTCGTGAACGAGCGCTGTTCGAGCCACTTGGACTCTACATGCTACCGGCAGCAGCTAAACTCTCAAATGACGATGAGTTGTGGGATTGGAGCGTGAAGCATTTTGCAGCGGAGATGACGACTGAGGATCGACTGCAGTATGTCGCATTCATTTGCGAACTGGATAAACAGTGACAGTATACATTTGAAGGGCCTGGCGCCGGGATCCACGCCTTGTAAATGAACACTGTCACTGTTCAATCTGGCCTCCTGACGACGCTGACCAACTCGGCGCCCGGAGCGCTCCAGCCCACGATCGCCTTCACCTACGACCCGCTGACGCGCCTCGCGGCCATCGACTCCACCAACGCCGGGTTCGACGTCAGCTTCGGCTACGACGGC
>Ga0190275_10000718_pt1 | contig 26992 bp, 22 predicted proteins | sample Popmic550T_FD_133745 | JGI IMG/M metagenome (GOLD analysis project Ga0190275, IMG submission 133745) | Populus adjacent soil microbial communities from riparian zone of Yellowstone River, Montana, USA - 550 T | ecosystem: Environmental > Terrestrial > Soil > Riparian zone > Trees stand | place...
ACGCGTTGCACCAGAACGCCAGCGCCTACATCACGGCGAAGATCCAGTATCGACAGGCGGACGGCGGTGAACGCACGCTGGAGGCCGGATTCACCCGCTACAGCGTGGTCTTCACCGGCGAGAAACTGCCAGACGGACGCAAGGCCGACGCCGTCTACCTCATCCTGCATCGGGCCTACCGGGAGATCATCAACACGGCCGCGACACGCCCGCTCGACTACGACTACCTGAGGGAGTTGTCACCCGGTGCACAGCGCTTCTACGAGTTGCTCAGCTACCAGATCTTCGCAGCGCTGAAGAACGAGCGCCCGCGGGCCAAGCTCCTCTATTCCTACTTCTGCACGCGCGCGCCGATGACGCGGTACTTCGACCACGACCACGTCAAGAAGCAGATGTACAAGCTGCACGTGCCGCACAAGAAGTCCGGTTACATAGCGGACGTGGAGTTGAGAGAGTTCCGCGGCTCCGATAGCAAACCGGACTGGGAGATGCTCTACACACCGGGCCGCAGGGCGAAGGCTGAGTTCCGCTCCCTCAAGCGCGGCGGGCGCGCGCTCGAGTCGACGCTCCAAGAGTCGGAGGTTTTCACAGGTAGCCGTCCCATGCTCCCGCCGGCGGGCGGGGTAATGCCCGTTGTCCAACCCGAACTCGAGTCGCTCGTCGCTCAGCTCCTTAGCCATAAAGTGTCGGAGAGGAAAGCCAGAGAGCTTGTCATGTCCAAGCCTGAGTCCGTCAGGCTCCAGCTACGTGCCCTCTCCTATCTTCCTGAGGGGCAGGGTAAGAAAAACTTTGCCGGGAGACTCATCAAGGCCATCGAGAACGACTATGAACTCCCGCAGCCGCTGATTGAGATACTTGCCAGGGAGCGCCAGGAGAAAGAAGCCAAAGAGAGGACGTCTATGGTGAAGGCCTGTCCCTACTGTAGTGATATGGGGGGCTGGCGGTACGTCAAGGGTCACAGTGGGCCGGTCAGGCGATGCACACATGACCCCGATAAGGAAGAGCGCTATAAATGTTAACCCGGTCGAGTGCTCCTGCCCGCCGCGTCCGGCTCAGTATATGAATAGCATCTGTTATTGTATAAATAGTATATATTATTTGCGTCTTAAGGCTTTCAGAACGCTTACGGAAGATAATCGCCTTAGGATATTTTTGTGGGTGGTGTCCTGATTTGAACAGCCCTCACGTAGTCTATGGCATAGCGGTTATCCCATACAAACAATCTTTCCTGCACAAGAAATCTTGCGTCTCTCACAATGCTGAGTGTATAAGTCTGCCGTAAATTCCTTGCAAGAGCCTTTGTGACCTACAACCCAACCTTTTGGAGACTCACCAATGAAACGAACCCTGATAGTAGTTGTGCTGGCGTTGGCTGTTTTCCTACTTCCGGCGCGCGGCCAAGAAAAGACGCCCCCGTGTCGTGCCGACATCGGCCATTGCCCCCGTGAAGGTTGTAGTCCGGACAATCACCACGACCCCGAACTGAACAAGGTTAAAAACATCAAGTCGAATAACGAGCCTGCGGAGGATCGTACCTTGACGTGGATGATAAGCCGCGAACAGAAGGTGGAAGACTCAGGCTATACGCGCGGTGGGCCGCGCGGTGTGTTAACGGACTTAGGGGAAGGGACGAACATCAGAGTCGTCGGTTATCTGCTGGCCGTGAAAAAGGAGCACGGGGAATCGTGCAACTGTTACCTCGACGAAGTCGATGTGACAACGGACAATCACTTGGTTTTAGTAAATCCTCAAGTGATTAAAGACATTCCTCTGCCGGCGCACGCCAGCAAGAAGACCTTGACAGCAAAGTTCCACGCGCGCGAATGGCAATCAGTAACTGCCGAATTCACGCCACGAGTCCGGGCAGAAGGACATCCGAACTTCACTTCGGAGCTTCAAAAGATGCTCAATAAGACTCCCCAAGGGGCGTTGTGGGTTCGCATGACAGGTCAACTAATGTTTGACTCGGAGCACTTCCATCACAATCCACTTAAGCGAGCTACCAGTTGGGAAATTCATCCGATAATGAAATTGGAGTACTGCCCGAAAGACAAGATTTGCAAAAAGAACACGGATGATAACTGGGTGAACTTGGACGATGTGCCATAAAAGAATTCTTGCATCAATGAGAATCAGGCGGTTATCGGCCTCAGTATTGCTCGCGCGCCTCCCCTTCGATATAACGTAGACGCGACCGACGTGAGCACGTTTGATCGCGCCCAGAAGAATTTCAAATTAGGACACTACCTTAAATATAGACTGCTTTCCTGAACGGGTATATATTCTGGGTCGCGGTCGGGCCACCCTGCTCTATCCAACGCTTGTCAGGACCCGAGCCTCAGCCGCTATTTCCATCAACCTTTAGCCATCTGTTCGTAACAGGAGAACAATCTATGGCGATGAGCTCAACTGTCAAATCAGCATTGATCGCCGCTGCGGGGATTATCATAGCCGCGATCATCGGTAAAGTTGGTTACGACTTTTGGAAGGGTAGTCACCAGTATACCGGGCGGGTCATAAATGAGGCTAAGAAGCCTCTCCATCGCGCCAAAGCAACCGTTGAGGAGGATCAAGGGGTCGGGGAGACTCAATACACGGACTCCGAGGGTAAATTCACTCTGTTCCTCAAAGATACGAGCAAAGCCACGCTCGTGAGAGTGTCTGCAGATGGCTACCAAGAGGTAGAGCGTCGCATATCTCCTAACGGAAGAACCGGGATTGAGACCTTTGCCCTTGAGCCGGTGCCGCCCCCGAAAGAGGCCAAAGACCCTGAGCGCGTGACCATCACGGAGGGCGCTACTGTCGCAGATGCCGTCAATGCGGTAATGGCGGGGGTCGCCTCGTTTGACCTCAGATGCGATCCCGCCTTTAAGAAGGCCAAGATGAAATATGTGGAGTTGAAAGGTCAGACCCCTACCGATCTTCTTGAGCAGATACCGCTTAACCTCCTACCAAACGCAAAGGTCAAGTTCCAGATTCAGGTGAAAAAGCTTGAAGGGGGGAATGTTTATGAAATTTCATGTACGAGGTGAGCCATTCTTCTTGCTCGCCACGATTTTTGTCATCGTCAGTGCAATCACGGCCCATGGTCAAGTGAAGTGCGTCTGCGCGGACCCGCCCGGCGGCTCCGTAACGTGCGAACAGAACCAGATCGCCAAATGCAGTGTTAGAGAAGGTCACGTCTTCGGGTCCTGCTCTAAGGTTTCTCGCGACTTGGAGGGTGATGAATTCTGGACCGCCGTATTGCATGAAGTGACTGGCGACCGCGTGAAGCCAGCAGATGTCCGACAAGAAAAGTACAAAATGATTTTGCGAGAGCATAAATACGTCGATGAAGACGGTAATGTGACTTATTTCAGCCTACCGAAAGATGCACCTGATTTGCCGGACTGGGCAAAAGAACCCTTAGATTTGTGGTGGCAGAAGCCCAAAACAAAAGAATCGGGGACCCCTCCCTCAGATTCGCAGCAGAAGCCCAAAAAGCCTCTACCAGTTCCACCGCTGAAGCCTCCCCTGCCTCGGTAGGGTATTCGTGGATTCAGCCATGATGATTACGGGCTGCACTCATAGGGGTCGTGAATCAAGTCAAGTGTAATAGTATAAACAATTCATACCATTTGTATTTGAGTCCACCGGGGTTTTCGTGTATTTTACTGCGGCCTTCGGTCTCATGCCGGTTTTCCTCATAAGCCGAAGGCCTCGAGATGAACAGTTCCCTCCCCAGGCTCTGGAAGCCCGACGCCAGTAACCCGGTTCGACGGAGTAGCCGAGTGATGCTACTTCTTTTCACCTTGTAAAGGAGTAACGAGCCGAACACGGCAGTCTGCAGGACTCAAGCTAGAGCCTTATGTCGAGCACTCCTCTCATTCGCTGTCCTAATTGTCGAGCCACGATGCCATACACCGCTGCGGCATGCCCGAACTGTCACCGCAGGATGGTGAGCACGGGCAGCATGGTGAAAGGGAGCCAAGGCAGCTCTATCGACATTCTTGAGCAGACGCCCTACTCCGAGTGCCGCGCGCAGGACTGCACGTTCAACGTCACCGAGCAGGACGCCACTTGTCCGAACTGCGGAATTCCCCACCCCTACAGGAAGCGCCCTAACACCGAACTGGCGATCAGCCTGTCGGGCCAATGGGTCGGCTGCTATCTCATCATCTCGATGTTCGTCTTGGCGATGGTGCTCGCATTCGTCGGAGCCAAGTTAATCGGGAAGATGAATGACCCTACCCTCATTATCATTATCACGACGGCCATCTCGATCGGCACACCTCTTTTGGTTTACCGTCATCTCCGCCGGAAGGCTGGGCTCGTGAAGGATCGTGTGCCTGACCCCGAATTCTCATCCGGCATGTCTCTCACACTGAAGGGCAGCGAGAGCATCATTGAGCGGCGGATTACAGAACTGAAGGCGCGCGACCAGCAGCTCAGCGCAGTAATAGAACGGGCTAAGAATAACAAAGGCGAGCAGTGGGAGAGGGTGCGTCAGACGCTTAAAGAGGCGCTCAACACAGTGCGCGACCAGAGCGCCCGCTACCAGATGAAGCTCACGGAGATAAAGCTGGTGCGTTGGCAGAATAGGCTCGCGCCGATGCTCTATGGCTGGGAGGGGCTCAACTACGAGCAGAATGAGGCGCGTCTAAAAGCTTTGGAGACTAAACGTACTATTGGTTCCGAGATTGAAGCTAAGGTCGCTGAATATCTGAAGGTCTTAGGCGATACGCCTGAGGTCAGAGAGCTGTCAAAGCGGCTAGGGGAGACTATAGCTTCGTACAATAATGTTCACGAGGGGCTGGTGGCTCGGCAGGCCGTGCTGGCCTTGCAGGGCGTCTCGCCGGTCCGTGAAGCGCTCAGTCCGGCCTCCTACCCGACCGGCGGGAAACGTGAAGGCGAGGTCTTCAACGCGCAGGCCGCAATAACAGACTTCTCTTCCTCGTTTGTCGAACTCGAGGCAGAATATGCGCGTCTGCAGGGCGAAGAGGAGGTCGCCCGAGATGTCAGGCGCATTCTCGAGAGAGCCGACGATCCCATCCGGTAAATGATATAAATTATTCATACTGTATAAATGACCGAAATCGTTTATACTGAGGCGGAAATGGCAGCCAAAATCATCGTAGTGACTAACCAGAAGGGCGGCTCGGGTAAGACCACCCTCAGCATGCAACTCGCGGGCTCTCTGGCACGGCGCGGCGGCAAGGTGCTGGTCGTGGACGCCGACCCACAGGGAACCGCCACGCGGTGGGCGGCCACCGCCGAGGATGACAAGCCATTCCCTGCTTCGGTCGTGGGCCTGAGCGCCGCGAGTGCCAAGGTTCACCGCGAGGTGAAAAAGTTCGTCGACGACTACGAGTACATCATCATCGACTGCCCGCCAGCGGCGGATTCGCCCGTGCCCCAGAGTGCGCTTTTGGTCGCCGATTTAGCTTTGGTGCCGATCATTCCCTCCCCCTTGGACATATGGGCCGCAGTCGGCATCCGCCATGTGATCGAGAACGTCGGCGAGATAAATGAGGATCTGCGGTCCCGCTTGGTTATCAACCAGTGCCAGCCGAATACGACGCTAGCAAAGGAAGCACTGGAGGTGCTGCCGGAGTTCGGCATCGACCTTTGCGAAACCTACATGCACCAGCGGCAGGTCTACCGTCAGTCCGCGGTCTTCGGCCAAACGGTGCACGACTTCGGGAGTAAGGCCGCCCCCGCTGTCGCGGAGATAGAGGCCCTAACTGATGAAGTACTGTCACTGTTGAGAGTGGTGTAAGGCAAGTCGATAACAACATGGAAGGAATCTGACATGGCCCGGAGAGACATAAAGCAAGGCCTCCGCAGCTCACTCAAGAAAGAAGAGGCTGTCGTCAAGGAGAGGATCAAGAGTAAGTTCGACCGAGCCGACGCCGCGCTCGGCGGGAGACGGCAGCCGGAGGAAGGGAAGCCCCGGGGGAACGGCGGAAAGGTCGTGCGTGACAGCTTCACCATGCCCGACTCTGATCACAAATTGATTGAGCGAATCAAGGTGCGGGTCATGAAGGCTGGGGTTGGCACTAACAAGAGCGAAGTCCTCCGCGCCGGGCTGGCTGTGCTGGATAAGATGGCTGATAGAGAACTTATCAAGGTATTTGAAAAGCTACCTAAGGTAAAACCTGGCCGGCCAGCGACGAAAGAGGGGTGACCGCGTGACAAGAGATTATAAAAAAGGGAGTTGATTGGCACCGGGACTCGGGGCCGAACAGTCACTGATACTAGCGGAGAGGCGATAAATTTACGACGACGCGGATTGAAGGCTGGGAAGGAAAATGAGCCGTCAACTTAAATACACAAGATTCACCGCCTCCCCGACTATCGAGTCGGTCTTACTCGCATCCGACATTACCGATGTGGTCCCGCGGGCGAAGGATAAAACTTTTATATTTCAAGATCAGAAAGGCATCCGTGAGACGGATTCCAGCACAGCGGGAATTGCGGGATTGGAGGAGTTGATTGGCGAGTACTCTCTCTACCTTGAACAACAGACACCTGAGAAGGCCCTCAATGTCTTGCGAAGAATCGTCAAGCTCACGCCGTCGTCTTCCGAGGCCTACACCCGGCTCGGTCTATGCTACTGGGAACTCGACGACATGGGGCGGGCGGCTCAGGCCTTAGAGAAGGCCGCGAAACTCGACCCCAATAACGCCACGGCGCAGTTTCATCTGGGAACCGTCTACATCACGCCGTTCCTCACGTCCGGCGACGCCAGTAAGTTGAGGAAGGCCATCGCGCCTGTGAAGAAGGCCATCCAAGCAGGAATTCACGTAGCTGCGGGCCACCTCTACTTAGGAATCATCTACACCGGACTTAAAAACTGGCAAGCCGCCGAAGAGCATTACCTGAAGGCAATCGAATTCGATGACCGCTTGTCAGCGGCATACATGAAACTCGCCGACCTATACGTGGAACTCGGTGATCTTAATCAGGCAGAGCGTGACTATTACTACAAGCATGCCATAGCAACCTACGAGAAACTGGTCAAGGTCGATCCCAAAAACTCAGATGCCTATAACCTGATGGCGATGCGCCACGAGGATCTGGGGAACAGTGACGACGCGCTGGAGGCTTACGAGAAGGCTGTCGAGAACGAGGCCGAAGACTTGGTCACCTTGGCCAGCCTCGGAACGATCTACATTCAGGTCGGGTGCTTCGAAGAGGCAAGGTTGGTGCTGCGGCGCATCATCGAAACAGATGTGCGAGGAGTCGAGGCGTACATCAACCGGAGAGGGGAGAAGCACAACGATGCGTACCTCTTTTTAGCAGATGCCTACACGAGCTACGGCGTCGCATGTATGGAGCTGTTCCGCAAGGGGCGAGAAGTCCAAGAGGGAGGGGAAGGCGACGCGGCACTGCTCCATGAGGCCGAGGCCTCCTTCAAGAAGGCTATCGAACTGGATCCCAATCACACCTATCCTCTTTTTGATCTCGGCGTGCTTTATTACGAGCAGAATCGAGTGGAAGAGGCCATCTCCGAGATGAAAAAGGTGTTGGAAATAGACCCGGATCACCGTGAGGCGAAGGAGAACCTGAAAGAACTTCAAGAGAGCCTTCGGACAGGCGGCGAACCGGAGCATCCTCTGGCAACGCTGCTCGGGCTTGCAACAGATATGGGCGTAACGGACCTAGCTGCACGCCACGATTTTTACGCCCATGGACGCCGAGAGGATGATGTCGACATCAAGGGGTAAACCTCAGCCTGTCTTCCTCGACACGGCTTACGTCTACGCACTGATCAATACGCGTGACGAATGGCATGGCCGCGCCGCCGAGTGGAAGCAGAAGATAGTGGAAGAGGAACGGGCGCTGGTAACCACCGAACTGATCCTTATTGAGATTGCCGATGGCCTCGCTGCGGTCAAATTCCGCCAGCAAGCTCTGCAAGTGATCGACGCGTTGCGAGCCAGTCCTTTCATCAACATCATCCCGGCCTCGAGCGAGCTTTTCCACGGCGCGCTTGAACTCTACCGTGGGCGCGCTGATAAAGATTGGGGATTGACGGACTGCGCCTCCTTCGTGGTGATGCGCGAACGCGGGTTGTACGACGCGCTCACCGTCGATGACCATTTCCGGCAAGCAGGCTTTCGCGCGCTACTTCTGGACGCCCCTGAATAGGCAAACAGTATAAATCATTTATACTATTTATTCCCCCTACTCAACGTCGCTCAATACGCATAAAAGTAGTCGATGGTGACGTACTGCGAGACGGGGCATCCACTTACGGGGGTTTCTTTTTCACAAGATAACAAAATCGCCGACACTTTGTAGCCCTGTTAATGAACTTGGGAAAGCCTATTATTTCCACAAAGTAGCCTTTAGTGAAAAACAGGGTTTGGTAGAGGGAATCCGAATATCGATGGACTACGAAGAGCTTAAATCAGCAGTCAACTGGAATGACACCGATAGGATGACGCTCGATTTATCGAACTGGAGAATTGAGCGTTTGCCGGAAGAGATCGGCAACTTCCCCCAGTTGAGGCAGTTACGGCTACGGGGAAACCTCTTGAGCGAGTTGCCTGATGAACTTGATCAATTAGAAAACCTTGAAGAGTTAAGTTTGATAGATAATAGATTCAAAGAATTCCCACGAGTAATTCTGAAGTTGAGAAACTTGAAAATTCTTCATCTAAGCAATAACCAAATTACGGAAATCCCGAATGATATTGATAAGCTAATCAATCTAACGCAATTAAACTTCGGTCACAATTTTATCTCTACTATACCTGTAGAAATCGCAAATTTAACTAACTTGGTATCTCTCGTACTTAGCTTTAACAAAATCACGGAGATTCCGATAGAGCTTCATAAGCTCATCAAATTGCGAGACTTCAACATTACGTTCAACCCAATTGAGTATCCCCCGAAAGAAATAATCGAGGGCGGGGTGATGAAAATATCTTTATTCCTCATGAACGAGTGGAATAAGGAGCAAGTCAACAGGTTTAATTATATAACTCTTCCTCTACCGGATCAGCTAAAGACCGCCGTCAAGCAGTATTTGATGTACTTCAATGAGTATGTTCTTGTGGCTAAGGGGCTGAGAGTACACTTCGAAGTTAAGTCTGTTGAAAATGGGTTAGAAGTAGAGGTTTTGAAGGAAGAGGCGACAGAGAATATCAGTAGGTATCTTGAAGAATATTTAGGATTTATCAAAAGGAATATTGACGACATACAACCGGTATTTGAAACTACTCTGCCGGTTCTCAGGCAAGATTTATTAGTTTTAGAACTCAAGAATCAGTTACGTCACTTGCAGACCTCTCTTGATATTAAGCAAATCGAAATTAAATTCCTTAATGAAAAAATAGCTGACTTCGAAGAACGCGCCGCACAGTATTACAATTTGCTCACTCTTGAGACCCAAAGACCTCAAAATCTATATTTAAGTGCTCATTCGAGTTCTGTTGCTAACGCGAATTCAAGTAGCAGTTTCGAGTTGAAGGATACTTTGCTAACTTTATTGAAGGAACTTGGAGAATTAAGAAGAGAATTACCATCTCAAGGCGAGCTACAAGAAGACCTGGGGTTAATTGATAGAGAGTTATCAGAAATGAAGCCTGCTGGCGATGAGCCAGATCAATTCAACAAAACCCCGCTCAAACGGCTGAAGAAGATATTAGATCAGGTGAACGATCCGAACTCCCTAATCCATAAAACAATCTCGGCTTCTAAGAAGGGAATTACGGCTTGTCAGAAAGTAGGAAGAACCTATAACAAGTTTGCTCAATGGTTAGGAATGCCTCAAATACCCGACGTCTTTTTATAAAGGTAAAACTTTTCGCGCCACCGGATTTGCGGTCGGTTGTAACCAATTCGAGTTGCGCTGATTGATTGTAAAAGCTATGCCAACCCTCGGACTCCTTCGTTAGGTCGGCCACTTCCAGCACTAGGCCTGTACCCAAGTGCCGTCGAATTTGTCCATTGATGGTACCTCAGCCTTTAAGGTTATTCCGTAAATCAGTATATACGATTTATATTATTTCCGCCGCTCCAGTTTGTTGACGAAGTCAGCTAAGTCAAAGCCGATGGCCTTCGCGATCTCTAGGAACTCCAACAAATCCACGCTGCGCACCCCTCGCTCGATTTTTGACAAGAAGGATTGTGGGCGGCCCAGCTTCTCGCACACCTCAACCTGAGTCAGCCCTGACTCCTCCCGCGCCTTAACAAGTAGGACTCTGAGCTTTTCGTATCTTTCCTTCGGTGCTGGCAGCGTCATTAGAGTGTCACTAAGAACTCTCTTCCCCAATAAACCAAATTGGTCTATTATCCGTATCCGTGCTTTTCACGAATGCAACACGGTGCAGCGTGTAAAACATTGTTGAAGCCTTGAATTTTGTGAGTCTACTCAAGGGGAAGGGAAGTGTCCACGATGGCGATGCGGGTCTTCTGCGATATTGAAACGCTGCCGGTAGAAAAAGGTGAGCTCGCAAATTATCCGAAGGTCTGCAACTGCGATGATGAGGAGTACCGCAAGCTGGCGTTGACAGGGGAATACGGGCGGGTTCTGACTATCGGAGTGATTGTGGAAATTGATGGACATGTCACCGTCAGCGGATGTCTCGGGAGAGACAGGGCGACGAGATCATTCCACCTCCAGGAGCGTCGGACGCTTCAAGCGTGGTGGAAGCTCCTCAAGGGGTTTCATCCTTCCACCGACCTGATCGTCACGTTCAACGGGATTTCCTTCGACCTTCCGATTCTTTACAAGCGCTCGGTCATCAACCGCGTCAAGCCGACCGTGAACCTGAGCTTCGCGCGCTACAGGAATCAGCCCCTGTTCGACGTGATGCAGGAGTGGAATAAGTGGGACCCGCGCAAGCACATCTCGCTCGACGAGCTGGCGCGGATTCTGGGGCTGGCGAGCCCTAAACGCAACGGCATGGACGGGTCGAAGGTGTACGACAGGTTCTGCGAGGGGATACACACGCACGAGGGGTTGGCGGCCTACTGCATGGCCGACGTCAAAGTCCTGAGGCTCTGCTGGTACAGGATGATGTTTCCGGAAGGGCCGGAACCGGAAGAAGTGTAGGGAGGGGAATTTTATGATCTCGCGCGCCATTACGGCGGATTACTCGATCGGCGACAGCGTGCTTCTACGCCCGCTCTTCCTCGGCAGGGTGCATGCCGGCTACCCGTCGCACGCGGACGATGAAGTCGACTACGAGCTGGATTTGAACCGGCACATCTTCAAACACCCTGAAACGACGATGATGGTCTGGATGCGGGGCGACGGATTTGAGGATGACGGTGTGTTCGACGGAGATCTGTTGATCGCGGACTCGTCCCTCGAATCGCAGGAAGGTAGCCTAGTAGTGGTCTTAGTCAACCACGAGCAGGTAATCAAAAAAGTGACCAGACGTGGAAGCGTGTTTTACTTAGTGGACGGAGGCGGCCCCAGCGAAATGCTCGAACTGAATAACAACCCCGACGTTACAGTTCTCGCGGTCGTCACCTTCACGATACATACGTTCCCGGATTGAAGCTCGGTCTTGCTATCACGCCTTCCTCAAAGGGCTTGCAGCGCGCACGGATTTACTCTAGTATGCGCGGCAACCGGGCAGTCGGTGAATCCTTCTGCCCATCGGTTGCTGGGGTGAGGACAGTGACCGGATTAGGAAGGGCATGCCGCTCCCAAAAGCTGGCATGCCCTTCCGCTTTTCTACTCTCACCAAAGAAAGTATGTATTCCAAGTGACCAAGATTTAGGGGATTGAAACGGCGGCACACTCGCTTGTCTGAAAAAGTAAGACCGCCACGACTGCCCGCCAGAAGTCGCGGCGGTCCCGGCATGGCCGCCCCCTTCCGGAGACCGTGCCTACATTGCCAGAGTTGATCTTAAGGGCGAGCGGTTTTGCTCCCGGCTCCTTGAAGGCTTTGACTGTTTCCGAGCAGGAACCAGAAAGTATAGACAGCCATCGCGGTGCCGAGGGGGAAGTCTAACGCAGCAACCGCCGCCGACACCATCACAAACTTCCTCGCCCACCTTTTATGTCTCAGCATCCCAAAGCCGCCAGCGATTGCCGGCACGGTGAAGAGCAGCGCGACTATCACGTAGATCGCCACGACCACGACGGCGAAGACTCCCACCCAGAACTCCGGATCTGAGCCGATCCTATCTCCCATGGGGAAGACCCATCGCTCCAGCGCGGCCTTGAAGCCGAATAACAGGACTACCGACAGCAGGAGGCCGACAGCCGAAGCCGCGGCGACGAAGCCGTGGACGAGATGGAGGATGGCGATCAACCTGTTGTGCGATTCGGGTCTCATTATCATCTGACCTGGAGGAGGACGGCGCTATCCGGCGCGCCGTCTATGGTGATGAGAATTCGCCCGGAGCCTGCCAAGGTAGTCGGAATTCTCAGAATGATCTGGTCGAGACCGGGCAGGTATCTTTGTGGCCCGGCGTACTCGACGGGGAGTTGTATCTCCACACCCGATGCCGTGCGCGCGCGTACCATGAGACCCCCGCTCTGCGCGAGATTCCTGATGCCGGCAGCGTATAGAGCGATTCGGCTCTTGCCATCCGCCGTGGCGGGGAAGAGTGTGTCGAGTACCGTGTAGTCGTCGGCGCTCTGAGCGACCGCACGGCCTTGTGCCAAGCCGCCCTCGGCCCAGAGGGCGGGGGCGCTCTCCTGGATTTGTGCCGCGAAGTCCCAAGAGCGTGAGGTAGAGGCGTGGCGCACTATGACGGGGACGGCGGTACCTGTTTGAACCGTGTCAGGTACGACGAAGTCGACTGCGTAGGCTTCGGTGCCTGTTGCTTGCGATGCAATGGTGACCGCGAGGAGCACGGCAGGCTGACCGGCGACGGAAATTTCTAGTCCTGCCAGGGAAGTCGGCCACGCGATGGAAGGGTCACCCGTCGCGTAGACAGGCTGCTGTAGGTTCAAGCCCGAGGCGGGCACAATAACTCTCGCCAAGGCGCCTCGTGTCAGCACCTCAGGCCCCTGAGAGACAGCGGATCGTAACGGCAGGCGATACACCTTCTGTTCTAGGATTGAGGGCGACTGTGGCTGCTGGAGCGTGACGGACAGCTCCGCAGTGTTATTCGTCGAGTCTCCGTCAGCCCCCGAGGAGTTCGCGGAAACGCTCGCGACAAAAGCACCAACGAGCCCCCATCCGGTTGCGCGCACCGTCAGCGTGAGGGTTTCCGAAGGCGTCATCGTGCCCGGCATGAGCACGACAGAATTCCCGCCGGTGGTTAGCTGACCGCGGTCGGCAGTTGCACCGGCGAGAGTCATTCCTTGCGGCAGGGTGAAGTTGACGGACACGCCCGAAGCCTCGGCCTGCCCCTTATTCATAACCTCGAACTTAAACTCTATCGTCTCGAGATTATTGACTGCGGCGGGGAATGAGACTGCCGGCCTCACGGCCACGTCCGGCGGGCGAGCTGACGAGCGACTCACGGCATCCGTGATAGGGGATACAGGCGTCCCCGACGAGAGGAGTTGCGCCCGGAGAAGGAAATCGAGGTTCCCGTCAGGCGGCACCCAGTCAAAGCTGACGGCTCCAGATACTGGCAGCTCGCGGATGAAGCCGACGCCCCGCGCCCAGAAGCGGACGTGGGTAGGAGTGGCGGGAAACTTCCTCTGAAGATCTATCTTCGCAGTGATGCTGAGGGTATTTGCCGCGGCCCCGTCGGCGACGCTGAGCGCGACCGGGTTGGCAGTCGAATCGGAATAATCGACTAAGACCTCGTACGGGCCGAATGTCGCGCCGGGCTGTGCCGAGACCTGCAGCCACCATGTGCCGGGGCGGTCGAGGAAGATGGTCTTCGACATCACTCCAGAGCCGAAGATTTGCGTAATCTGTCCCTGCTCGCTCTGGTGACGGATGTCCAGCGTGACGTTGGCGGAGGGTGAGGTCTTCAGAGTGAATCTGATGAAGCGTGGCGCCGGCACGTCGAGGCGCACGGCGTCTAAATCCTGGTCGGATTGATGAGTACCGATTAGCCTCGCCGGGGCGGAGAGAGTGACGGTCTGCTCCCATGCAAAAGAAGGGAAGTCGCCAGCCTCCCGCACCACCTGCTCGTCTACGAGGCCGTTGCAGTCGTCGTCCTTGCCGTTCTGCACTTCCGCTGCGCCCGGATGCACGCCGGCATCTGAATCGTTCTTGTCGCCGTCGAGCGGCGTGAAGGTGTCTCCGTCGCGGTCAAGCGAGTACGGGCTCGGGATAGGAAAACGGGAGGCGAGGCCAGCCCGTTCGGCGTCTGATACCTTCCACCGCAGCCAGCCGGCGTCTGCGGCGATGTTGACGTTCGAGCCGCGCGCGAGCGCTTCAATCAGGAGGTCATTGTTCTCGTCCGCTGTACCAGTAGGAACAGGGTGCTCCGCCTTGTAGGCCTTCAAATAATCCATCGCGCGCTTGAGCGCGTCAGGCCCGTGGAACTTGGCATAGGTGAGCAGGAATCCTGCCCACACGTCGTTCGGCCTGATGCCGGGGCACTGCTGGTCGCGGACGCAGGCGTCCCATGTGGCCGCCGCGCCCGCCGACCTCCACGGGCCGAGGTAATCAAGAAGGGTCTTCTCAAGTAGCGCATCTGCGTCCCACTGAAGCGACCCGGAGCGCGAGTAGTACTGCATGTAAGGGATGAGGAAGTTCGTCCAGGCATGCGGCCAGTCGTGGCCGTAGGTGAGCCAGGCATTGGAGAGGTCGAAGTTGTGGCTCATCTCGTGGATGACCGTCTCTGTGACAAGTCCCTGAGAGAGATTTGTCTTGAGGTTGGCTAGGCCCTTAGGGTCGATCTCGACACCCTTGCGCCCGATAGCTCCGAGACCGGAGACGGGCTGCCCTGTGGACGAGACGGTCGGGACAATTGCGATGGTCAGGAGTGGCCCGGCGTCCTGCGCATCGAGCGGCTCGCCCCGCACGACCTCCGTCATGTGCTCGTAGAGGATGTCGGTGAGGTCGAGGAGCCGGGCGATCTCTGCGTCACTTAATCCACCGGGGCTGAGCCATTCCTGCGGGAAGGCGTAGCGTATGTTGAGACCGTCGTAGGCGGTCAGTTGGAAAGTGTCGCCATGAAATGAAGTGTAAGTGATCTGGTGCGGTGAGAGGGCTGAAGACGTTGAAAGCCGCTGGCGGCGTTTGGCCAGTGTGCCCTCGGCAACTCCTCGAATTACGCCTTTATCTGAAGCTAACTCGGCAGGGAGTAAATAATCCCGCGCCGTTTCTGCGCTAGATGGAGGGCGGACAGCATTACCACGGTGCGCCGAATTGAGTCCCGTGCCGGCGAACACGTTCGACGTGATGAGGACTACCAGTGCGAGCCTGAGTATGTACCAATTGATTCGTGAAAATGGTGAGGTAAGTCCGTGCGAAGTCATAAGCTCTAATGTATTTTCATTTGGTTAAGGTCACGTCGGGATAAGGTAGCGGGCCGAGGCGACGCTCTGGTATCTTCGGCAGCGCAAATCTTTGACAACCGATCGACCAGCCTATGCCTAAGGCGGCCCAGAGTTTCGGATGACAAGTGCCGCCGGCGAGCAGCGACCGAGAGTGCTCGCGGCGGAAGCATTCCACACGCCCAAGGCGATAACAGAGGTTATCACCTATGGCTCTCAGATAACAAGGGCTATCGGCAGACGGGCGGGTGAACCTCTACGCCATCAGGAGGTGACTGCTGATGGCGAGGCGTAACCCAACCAGGTTGGCGGAGAAGCTGTTGGAGATAAGAACAGCCCTCGGCCTATCACAGCGAGGGCTTATCAGGCAAATGGGACTGGCCGATGAACTAACGCAGGCTGAGGTAAGTATGTTCGAGAGCGGGCGGCGCATTCCGGGGCTGCTGGTTCTGAGGGGGTACGCGAAACTGGGGGGCGTGTGGATGGACGTTCTGGTCGCCGACGAGTTGGACTTGCCTAAGAAACTGCCGGCACGCCCGATGAGCGGAGGTGTGGAAAGGAAGCGGGCAAGGAAGTCTTAACCGATAGCTATCATCTCATCGTGCTGAGTCATATAGCGCGGTGATCGCTTCAGAATTTGAGATTGGCCAGATCCAAGCAGTGTCAGCATCGAATGGGCAATCGAAGCTGCGACTGGGAGCACAAGTTGGAACTCCCGCGCTTTTGATGATGCCGGATAGAGCTTTTCAGCTCGTCTGACCTGATGTAGGCTTAATGGAAGACCTAATTGAAGGCGGGCAACGAGACACTTAGGCAATTTTTGTTTCGTTGGGGATGCAAGTAATAGAGTCTTTTCAAGAACGTAAGTAATTGGTCAAAACATATCTTTTGACCAATTGAGCCATCCGATTTTGTAGGAGTATGAAGGAAGGGAAGTAGCGAACGGGACAGTTGAGAATGATATGACAGAGCTATTCGTGGCGGTCGGCTCCGGCTAGACTAACCTCAAGCCGGAGTAGACAGGTGACAGGCCGGACTAGAACCTGAGGCCCTGACCTCGTACTTTGAGATTGACCGGGCCTGTGACCGCAGCGTCATCGTGAGGCATCGCGACCTCGGATAGAAGTTTGGTGGCTGCCGCGAAGCAAGTCTACTCCTTCACCTTTCAGGAGGAGATCGACATGCGTTATCTCGGCGTAGACCTGCACTCGAACAACTTCACCGTTTGCTTTCTCGAAGAGGATGGCACCCACACCTTCGAGAAGTATCCGCTCAAAGAGCTTGAGGCGTTCAAGAGCCGATTACGCCCCAGCGATAAGATCGCCGTTGAGGCGACGGGCAACTCGCGCTTCTTCCACGCTCAGGTGGCACCGCTCTTAGCCGAATGCATTGTTGTCAACACTCGACAGTTCAAGGTCATCAAGCAGTCGGTGAGTAAGACTGATCGCAATGACGCCCGTGCACTGGCCCAGTTCCTCAGTAAGGGACTGCTGCCTTCGTCGCGGATAAAGGATGAGCTGCACGCACAACTCAAGAGCCTGGCTCAGACCCGCGACCGGCTGGTGAAGTTGCGCACCGCCCTCTTTAACAAGGTGCACGCTCACTTAAAGGCACAAGGGCGCGAGAGCCGCAAAGAGGCTTACGACCATCCGGGCAATCTCCGGCAGGTGCTGCGCGAGCAGTGGCCGGCGAGCGTCCGGCTGGAGTTGGAGGTGATCGCCGCGCAGATTCAAAGTCTCAGCGAAGGCATTAAGAAGCTGGAGCGGGAGATCTGTGAGTTAGGCAAACAGCTTGAAGGGCACGAATGCCTGACGAGCATTAAGGGGATCGGTGACTACTCAGCGGCGGTGTTACTCTCAATCATCGGCGACGTGAACGACTTCGCCGACGAGGACAAGCTGGCGAGCTACTTCGGGATCGTACCGAAGGTGGCGGACTCCAATGCGACGCAGCATCACGGGCGAATCACGAAGCGCGGCTCGAAGCTCGGAAGGTTGGTGCTGGTGCAGTGCACGCTGACGGCCAAGCGCTTCAGCCCGTACCTGCGGCAGTACTACGAAAGGATTAAGGGAAGGCGCGGTTCGGGCAAGGCTCTCATCGCGACGGCGCGGAAGTTCTTAGGGATCATCTACCGGACGCTCAAAGAGGGATGGGTGTTCGCCGACTTCCCGAACTTCGTGTTAGCTGAACAGTGAATAAACAACGAAGAATCAACTGCGGAGTGGACTTCTGTCATAGAAGTTCTTCTGTCCCGTTCATTATATCACGCTGGAAGTATTCGAACTGTGGAAATCAGATTTACTGTTAGCGATTAGTATTTATAATGTTCAGTTGGGCGGTATAAGGTATTCTGAGGAGTGGAATATGAGATCAAAGTCTTCACCCTTTTGTGTCAATGCTACATTTTCTTTAGCTATTGTAATCGTTCTGGTCCTCACAATATTAATATTACCTGTTGCAGCTCAAACAGAAGACCGTGGTGCGAAATTGAGCGTTCAAATTAAAGCTCAGGAGGGAAGTGAGATTGATCTTTATGACGAAAGCCACGCGCTCGTTATAGGAGTTAGTCACTATACTAATGGATGGCCGAGTTTGTCTGGCGTGATCCGCGATTTAACTGAAGTAAGCGCAGTATTGAAGAATCATGGATTTCAGGTTGAAATTCTGACGAACCCAGCACGAGTGGACTTCGATCAGGCTCTGAGGAAGTTTATTGCCAATTGGGGCCAAGCAGAGAATAATCGGCTGTTAATTTATTTCGCTGGTCACGGACATACGTTAAAAACAATCGATGGTCGTCAACTAGGATATCTCGTCCCTTCTGATGCACCGCTGCCAGGTAAAGAGATCAGCGCATTCAAAGAGAAATCTATTGGCTTGAGTGATCTTGAAATCCGCGCTTTACATAGGGGAATTGGCGCATTCAAGGAAAAAGCTATTAGCATGAGTGAGATTGAAGTTTACGCTTTACAAATCGAATCAAAGCATGTGCTTTTTGTGTTCGATAGCTGTTTTTCGGGATCGCTCTTTGGTCCCACGAGGGGGATGCCAGATGTGATTGCGAGCAAACTGGCGAGACCAGTAAGGCAATTTATCACTGCGGGAACCGCCGAGCAGCTAGTGCCAGACGACAGCATATTTAGAGCGGAGTTTGTGGAGGGATTGAACGGAGAAGCAGATCTTAATAAAGATGGGTATATCACTGGGACTGAGTTAAGTATTTTCCTCGAAGAAAAAGTAACTAATTATTCAAAGCAAGCGCAGACACCACAATACGGCAAAATCAAGGACCCTAAATTAGACAAAGGAGATTTTATTTTTGTAGTTCCAAGACAGAAAAAGGGACAAAGTAAGAATTTTCCTGATCGATTAAACTTACTTAGCAATAAGTATTCCTCTTCTGTGCCCGCATTCTTAAGTGTTACAACGCATTTACCTTACAGGCCTGCCGATCAAGGAAAGGAAAAGCAAGAAAAAGCTAGTAATGCCGCTCAGGAAAATAATGATACTCGCGAACTAATAGCCGGTAAATCGGTTGAACGAACAATTAACGGAGATGAGCTACACTCCTATCAGATTGCGCTTATAACAGGTCAATATCTGAACGCCGTTGTAGATCAACGAGGAATAGACATTGTAATCACATTATCTGGTCCTGACGGCAAGCGGATAATGCAAGTAGATAGTCCAAATGGCTCCCAGGGATCAGAACCGGTTTCATTGATTGCTGATACAACAGGCAATTATCGAATGGACGTTCAGTCATTAAGTAAAGCAACAACCCCCGGGCGTTATGAAATTCGGGTGGTAGAGTTGCGACCTGCCACATCAGACGACCGTGCTTTGCTGGGGGCCATTAAGCAAGACCAAGAGGTTGAAAGACTTTACAGCATGGGTAAGTACGATGAGGCTATTCCGCTCGCACAAGGCATACTAACCGTTCGCGAAAAGGCATTAGGTCAAGAGCATCCGGATGTTGCAAAGTCGCTTAATAGGCTCGCAGCAATTTACGCCGAATTAGGAGATTACGCTAAGGCGGAACCGCTATACATGCGCTCGCTGGTTATTCAAGAGAAGATGCTGGGGCCAGAACATCCTGATGTTGCTCAGTCGCTTAATAATCTGGCAGATCTCTACTATTCAAAGGGTGACTTTGCAAGGGCGGAACCGCTATACATGCGCTCGCTGGCTATTCAAGAGAAGATGCTGGGGCCAGAACATCCTGATGTTGCTCAGTCGCTTAATAATCTGGCAGTGCTCTACCATTCAAAGGGTGACTTTGCAAGGGCGGAACCGCTATACATGCGCTCGCTGGCTATTCAAGAGAAGATGCTGGGACCAACACAGCTTAGCGTGGCGGTTTCCCTCAATAATCTGGCTTCTCTCTACTATTCAAAACAGGACTATGATAGGGCGGAAGGACTTGTCCAACGTGCTCTAATGATACAGGAGAAGGCGCTTGGGCCGGACCATCCTTCTATCGCCCGGTCACTTAATAACCTTGCTGCTATCAAGCGTGCGAAAGGGGACGATTCAAAGGCGGAGCCATTATACCAGCGTGCGTTGGCCATAAGTGAGAAGGCGTTAGGCCCCGATCATCCAAACGTCGCTATAGACCTTAATAACTTAGGGGAGTTTTATTATTTGAAGCGGGATTATGCTAAAGCGGAGTCACTTTACCGACGCTCGCTTACTATTCGCCAGAAAACATTGGGCCTGACGCATCCTCATGTTGCGCAATCTCTAAACAACCTTGCAAAGCTATATAACGCGCGGGGCAAGAGTCAAGAATCTCTTGATTACTTTAACCAAGCACTGATGGTTATACATTCGGTAGGAGACCACAGATCGGAGGCGCAAACTCTCGATAATATCGGCCAAGTTTATCAATCATTAGGAGACAAGCAAAAGGCGCTTGATTACTTCAATCAAGCACTGGCGATTTTTCGAGCGGTAAGAGACCACAGATCGGAGGCGCAAACTCTCGATAATATCGGCCAAGTTTATCAATCATTAGGAGACAAGCAAAAGGCGCTTGATTACTTCAATCAAGCATCAAGGCTCAGACAAACACTCAAGCCTTAGTTGACCAACATGATCTTTAACAGGACAAAATAACTGCTATGTCTCGTTCGTCAGTCAATAGTTATTGGACAGAATGATTGTTCTGGCTAATGAAGAAGATTCTCTCCAGCATTTTCCATGTAAATCCTCTTGTAGTATTCAATAAAATCTCACTATATTGACCAATTGAAGTCAAAGGCGCGTGTGAAGACGTGTGCTCTCTTAGAGTCTTCTAACGGCAATTATGTTCGGATGGCTGACCGAGAGGGAAGAGAAATTAGGTGATGATCGGTGGGCCTATTCGTTTCGTGCTTATGCGGAGGGCTCTTCAGCCTCCTATTCGATCTCCTTCGGCTCCTCGCACAGATCTACCTCCCGCCCGATGTGATCGAGCACCTCCGCCGGGGCCGACTCACCCTTGATCCCGCCGAGGAGCATGTCCGTTACGTCATGGGCGGCTCGGCCGCCCACGACGTAACGGACGTAGTGGTCTCGGGCGCGACCTCGGTAAAACTCGTGGATCAGGTCTGAGATGGTGAAGCTCGAGATGGACCCGCGTCCCACTCCTGAAAGGTGGTCATTCACAATAATAGTTGACGAATTGTACTCTTAAAAATAAAGTATTGCGCTGCTACTTGCTCTCTGGGTTTATTGGATTTATGCCGCCTCACTAATACCTTCCAGCCGATGCGAATTGGTGAGGCACTTGGACGTTGCCCTTATGAGTTCACCTGAAAACGAAATCTCTGCAATAAATGAGCTTGTCGATAGCTTCCGCATGGAAGACGGTCATAAACGTATGCACCGCCTTCTCACCTCTTTAGACTATGGAAATTTAATGCAACTGCTGCCTCAACTGAAAGAGACAATCAACGGTTTTTATCCGAAAAGGAGGCGGCAGTTAGCGCTAATTCTAGAAGCCCGACTTCGTGCAGCGAAGGTCTTCCCACTCTCTCCCGCGGCTAAGCCTGACAGCTTTAACTCAAGAAGCTTAAGGCCGGCTCGCATCACGTACGAAGATTACGATACCCCCAGTCTGCAGATCGATCTAAGCGCGGAGCTGCGAAAGGAACTGGCACAGCTTAGCGACAATTACATGTTTCAGTGGGGAACATTTTACAGAGATACGGTCGGGAGGGTATTCGGCCTGACGGAAGATCTCATGAAGCAGACGCGCAACCCGCGTAATGTCGAGCACAAGGTCAAAGAAGAGTTCGCCCGGCATGCTTCGGAGATTTTCGGTAAAGGTTTCAAACAATCTACGGACGTGGAACGGGCGGATACTTCCAGCGCCATCAGTAAGTCGCTGGCAGGGCTACAGAGATTTCTCGAACTCCCCTTGGAAGTCTACTCGGCGCGCGTCGGAGGCATCCTCGACCCCGCCAGTGCTAAGGCACTCCGGGGCGCCTGTTCGGCAATCATAGCCGGCATCCTAGAGGGGTTTGGGAACGTCCCGTTCGGCGAATCTTTCGGCTGGAAAATCCTGCCCCAGTTTCCCAGATTGTGGGCACACTACTTAGGCTTCCTGACGGGCGATGCCGTTGACCAACTGGAAAGTCAACTCAGCGCCAGCTCGCTTCGAGACGGCATCAGGGACAGCGTAATTCCGGTGGCCCGCGCCATCGATCAACTCATCGGCGAAGCGCATGATTCGAATGTTTGTGTGCCCGGCCTGGGCCAGTTTCTGACTAATAACTGGCGCCTTGAAATATCACTTCTGTTGCCGGCCTCCGTAGGCATTAAGAGTTATTTAGACATCCATTGCTATCTTCGCGCGTCGTCCGTGGACCAGACACAGTTGACGGAGTCAGCGAACCGGGGGGTCAGCCTGATCGCGGCCCAGCTCCGCCCGGACTTATATGATTGGATGGAGGCGAACGAGGCACTCCGGGCATGTGTTGTAAACACCTCTAAGGAAAATCTGACGGGTAACAACACAATAGAGCGCACGAACCAGAGGGTATTTGAAGTTCTGTCATTCGAGATCGACAGGTTTTCGACTACCGCCGACCGAACGAGGCCGCTGCGCTATAACTTTGCGCGGGACTTCCCCTTACACAACCCGGTCCTGAACACATACTTTCACGTTCAGCGCACCAGCGTTCGTAATCTACTCCGCGTCTTCGAACGTCGTAACGGCGTCCGACTGTGGTGCAGCGTGCGAAGGAGCGGAAAGACCACTGCAACCTTCGACCTTGGGGCAACGACCGGATCATCAATTGTTATCACCCAGACGTGTGATCACACCGACCAACTCCCTGGGGCCGGGCTCTTTTACGAGCGGTTCACCGAAGCGATTAGCCACGGACACCAAATCTCAGCGTCCTTCTTTCAGGATATCGTAGACCAATGTCTACAAGGGCGGAGTGGGGTGGATAGCAAACTGGTTTTTGTCCTAGATGAATACGAGACGCTTTTTGAAAGGATGGGAGCCGCCTTACGGAAAGAGCGCGAAATACGCTACACAGTGATCCAGCCGCTCCTCAATCAGATGGTGGCCTTCTCCCGGCAAAACTTGCTGATTCTCATCGGTCAGCGGCCGGATGCCCACTACATAATCATGGATCAGAATCAACTGAGCCCTTATGTAGAGCAGGATAAGTTTCCTCTATTCGATCACACGGAAGGCTCCACACATTCCGAGTTCTACAACCTGATCAGCAAGGTCCTCACAAACCGTGTAACCTTCGACGACTCTTTTGTAAACGAGGTCTACATTGAGACGGGGGGGCACCCTTGGCTGACCGTGAACCTGTTGGTTGATTTTTTCGACTGGATGATCCAGTGCGACCGCCGGGTAGGGGCACTCAACCTCACCTCAAAAGACTTCGAGACGTTCGCGGGCGAGCGACTTACGACGGAGTATATAAGCACATGCGCCGAATACGGATGGTTCCGTCAGGTGATCAGCGAGGCTCTGAGCGAGTACGCCAAAGATATGACACCTTGGCTCCACGCAGTCTATGTCATCATGCGCCGAATTATAGAAGAGGATCCTGAGGGAATTATGTGTTCGAGAAGCCGTTTCTCCGAGTTAGTGAAAGACCTCCGACTACAACAAGACTTTGGTTACACGGCGGAATACATCTTGAGCACCGCCACCCCATCAAATTTCCTCTGGCTAAGAGATGATCAGGTGTTGCCGCGTATTCGCCTCATGGCACGTATTAGTCTGGCAGCGCACCCGAGGGTAACCTGGTAAGGTCATTATGCTCACAGTCGAGAGAGTGGTCGAGGTGATAAAAAGTCGGTGCGACGGCCGGGATGACCCCCTTCTGGTCTTCTGGTGCCAGACCGCTAATAACCGTGAGGAAATGTGTCGGCAGATTGAAGTACTCAGGGGGGAGGCCAATATCGTCCCCTTGGTTCCTCGCGGCGTCGGCTTTGATAATCCTAACGCCCTCTTAGCGGATCTCAACAGGTTGATTTGCGAGCACAAAGAACAGTTTTTAGCGGAAGGCATTTCTACTACCGGAAATACCCGTCCGATTGCGTTGCTCCTACTCAGCCGCACCGAATTCACCCTCCCACAGATTGCCTCGCTCACAGTTCTGCCGCATTGGTTCCCCCGTGTCGGAGGGGAAAGCGTCTACATTGCCATTGAGGATCTCTCGCGAACCGCCGACGGGCCAATGAATGTCCAGGAAGCGCACGTCGGCGACCTATGCGAAAAACTGTTCCAACTCGACGTCGCCTTGGCAAGCAGGCTCGCCAAAGTAGCGCAGTGGGATCATAGTTTAAATATTTCTTTTTTTGCTTCTGTGAGGAAGCCTAACGAGGAGTTAGCCGAGTTCCTCGAAGCGGCGCGAAGGTACCACGTTGAAGTTCGCAACCCGCAGGCATATCGTCCGAGTGTGAGGGAGGGGCGGTCACTTATAGGCCGGCTGCTCTCCTTGATGCAAAACACCACGCCGGAACAGATAGGTCGGCGGGCCAAAGCCTTGACGGATGCTCTCTGGATAAAGGACGAAGAGGTTCGGGTCGTAAATGACTCCATCATATCCGTCGTTCTGCGTCCGACCAACAGGGATGTCAGCCCGGCAGTCCGATTCACGCGTAATCTCATCGCGACGGTTTATGCGTCCGCGCAATTTGTTACCGCGGCGGCCCATGCCGACAACTATCCCAACTATCAAATCCTGCTTTTAAGAAGCCTCTCATACAATTTAAGGACTACGCTTGACGATATTACCCGCGTGTTAGACAGGCTCGACGATCCTTCTGCTGCCGCGGCTCGCCAAAGCGTCGGCGCGTCTGACGGGTTCGAAGGATGAGTCCCGGCTTGTTACTCCTCCCGCTGCCTCTGCCGTCGCTTGAAAAGCAGAATTGTTACAAGGGTTAGTAAGAACAGAAGTGCGGGGAGGAGTGCCGCTACTGTTAGTAATAAGGCGTTCCTCCACCGGATGCCTGGCCCGGCGGTCACCTCTTCTATATTTACCCCTAAGAAACTTAACACCAGCGCCGGGACGGCGAAGGCCAAGCCTAGAGACGCGATGATCAGATTGAGAGTGTTCGCACGCTTGTTCGCCATCTCGGCTAATTCTTCAAGGTGTGCCGTGCGCCTCGCTAAGAGATAGCCGTGCATCTCTCTCACCTGGCCGCTCACCTCTTGGTACAGGTGCTCCACCTGAAATATCTCGCGCCATTTCACGTAGACACGGTGATAATGCTCCTGCTGCATCACCTGCGCGAAATACCCGCGCGCCGTGAACGTCAGAAGTGAGTTTTGGATGTACTCGAATGCCGCTGCGCGACTTTCCACCTCGCTCTGGGGCTTTTGGAGGGGCAGCCACTGTGCCGTGACTTCGCCTGATAGTTTCATGAGAGCAAATCTCTGATGCAGGGCCATTAGGAACAGGAGGAAATATTGACTGCGTAACTGATCGCGGAGGTTCGAGCGGTAAAAATGCTTCGTGGCGTCAAAGGCGATGAAGGTTCCGCCTTCCAGCGAGAAGGTGAACCACTGCTGTTCCGCAAACGGCAGCAGTGCGGGGTGTTCATCGACGCGCATGTCGAATGGGTGGGGGCGGAAGCTCTGCCTGCTCCCATGGAAGTTTCGGGCCTTGAACAATATCTGAGGGCGTTCGTCATTCGGCACCTCGTCAACGAATAACGCGGCCCACGAAAGTAGCCTGCCGGGCACGTACACTTCTTGCCACCATTGAGACTGCTCGTCCGCTGGGGCCGCCGTCTTCAGAAAGGCGTTCAGCACCTCTTGGAAGACTCTGCCTTCGTCGGGGCGTTCGTTTAAGCCCCCAGCCAGGGGCGGGAAAGTCGGTGAGAAACCTAGCTCGCCCCGGCGCCGCTGCGAGTAGACTGTTACGTCCTGATAACCGTTCGATATACGGAAGTACCGTATAAAGTCCAGCCAGTCGTCGAGCAATCCCAAGGTCGGCATAGCCCGCACGGTTAATAGGCCCACGCCACTGCTGAACAGCGCAAGGTGGACGGCGAACTGCTTCCCCCTGATATCTCCAAAGTGGAAGGGAATATTACGTTCCTTGGCAGAGAGCGTCCATTCCACCTTGCGTGCGAGGCCCTGAATCTGTTGTTGACTGTCGCAGAGTTTCCACATGCGCGCCGTCGCGTACGCGTCGTCGGAAGGGTTCACATAGCGGGCGACGTGGGACAGCATGTCGTGAGTGGGAAACCGAATCTCCTCCCACACATTCCTATTTGCGGCCCCCGCCGTTGCTTCTTTCACCTGTTGGGCCAATTCATCGAACCTATGAGCGTCGAAGAGGAACGGGTAGACGAAGAATACGAATGACTCATCAGATACGATCATAGGTTAAGCCCTCCGTGACGCCTGTTCTCACGAAGCAGGCGGAGCATAAAGTCCTGCTATGACAATTGGCGCAGATAGGGCGACCACTGTCATTCAGTTGCTATCGGCGATTCTGCTCACAAACCTCCCAACTTTCAGCGAGGCTGTTAGCGATGGGGTGGGAACTGCAGGCGTTCCTAATCATTTGGCATGAGGTGTCTCCTATTATGTGAGAATTGGACAGATGTTCTCTTTACCGGAAAGGTCCGACCACAATTTTAGAAGATCAGCAAGTCGAGAATATGAGACTGAGCAAAGCAGAGATGTCTCGTCAGCAGTTATAGGGAGCGGCGAAACGCCGTTATACTATTAGCCTAAAAGGCGGCTGTCAATTCTGTTCATGCAGCATCTTTACAAATAAAATTGGCTGGGAATCCACCAACTTTGATGTATCATAAAGGACGTTATGAGACATCATTCCTGAAAGGGGACTGAGCCTACCCGTGAGCACCCAAATCGTCCGCGTCGAACCCCGCAGCCTGTCCCGTGTCGGCCTTGGAGCTTTGCCAGCCATGATCACCGACGCTGGCGAGAACGCGAGCCGACGATTCATCGAGTTCTTCACTGCCAACATCAGGAATAAGAATACCCGGATGGCTTATGTGCGGGCACTCGTCCCTTTCTTCGACTGGTGCGAAAGGCGTGGGATCGGCCTTCACGACATCCAGCCCGTCGTCGTCGGCGCTTACGTCGAGCAGCACACTGGGTCGAAGCCGACGGTGAAGCAGCACTTGGCTGCG
>Ga0190275_10000719_pt1 | contig 26977 bp, 22 predicted proteins | sample Popmic550T_FD_133745 | JGI IMG/M metagenome (GOLD analysis project Ga0190275, IMG submission 133745) | Populus adjacent soil microbial communities from riparian zone of Yellowstone River, Montana, USA - 550 T | ecosystem: Environmental > Terrestrial > Soil > Riparian zone > Trees stand | place...
AGCACGTTCGACGGATCGGCCATCGCCACCAGCAGCAGCTCGTCGTCGAAGCCGACGGGGACGGCGCTGAAGCGGCGCGCGGCCGAGGGCGGGATCAGGTTCGCGGCGCTGAGGTCCGGCTTGTAGAGATCGAGGTCGACGTGGTTGAGACCGAACCGCTCTGCAGTCGCGCGCGCGAGCTGATCCGCGCTGATCGCCCCGCTCTCCAACAGCACCTGCTCGGTCGTCCGAGCGGAGACACGCGCCTCCTCGACGGCGGCGTCGACGCGGTCGCGCGGCACGAAGCCGAGCTCGACGACGACGTCCGACATGAAGCGTCCTCGCGCGCTCGGCTGGCGCGGCGGCGTGAGCCCGTCACCGAGGTCCAGCTCCGGCGCCGTTGCGGCCTGGGCGGGAGTCGGAACCGACCGGATGTACGAGACCCCCGACGGCGCGGGCGGGTTAGCCGAAGGCGGCGGCCCTGACGATGCACCGATCGAGGGAGGCGCGGTCGTGGGAACGTGTTCGCTCGGAGGCGAGCCGCTCGGCTGCGGGGCAGCAGGAGGCGGAGTAGGAGGAGCGCCGCTCGGCGGAGGAGTGGCCGGCGGCGGCGTGACCGGCGGTTCCGGCGCACTGGGCGGCGGCGTCACCGGTGGCGGCGTCCTGGGCGGCGGAGGACTGCTGGGCTTGTCGCTCTCGGGTGGATCGCCGCCACCGCCGCGGCCGAAGCCCCGACGGCCGAAGCTGGGATTCATCGTGCGTCGGCTACGTCCTGGCGAAGCGTGGGCGGATCGACGTAGCCCTCGATCACCCGCGCCGAGCGCCCGCGGCCGACGATCACCACCGCTGGCGCCTGTGAGATACCGAGCTGTCCGACCAGATCGCCGTAGGCAGACAGGCGCCGGATCGGAACCTTGAAGACGGCGACGTCGCCTCCGTCCTTCAGGCCCGCGACCGCACGCCCGGTGGCGCTGTCGTCGGCCGACTCTGGCCCGTAGAAGTACACGACGACCGTCTTGTCGCCACGGATCGCCCGCTTGACCGCGGCCGGCCCGCTGACGGCTGCCTTCCGAACGGTCTTCTTCTCCTTGGCCTCGTCGGCCGACCGCTCGGCCTTCGCGACCTGAACCGGCTGCTTCGTGGCCTCGGCGTCAGCCTTGTCGCCAGGCTTGGACTCGGGCTCCGGCTCCGCGACGGGCTCCGGTGTAGCCGGCACTGGGGCGTCGGCCGCCTGTCGCGAGCCTTGGGTCGCATAGAAGGCGCCGAGACACAGGATCGCGGCGACCAAAGCGATCAAGAGGGGTCGAGAGATTGGCATCGCCCCATCTATCGGCAACCGAAGCGTGAAGCCTTACTGCCAACAGGCGGGCTGCAAGAACTGTGCCGGCGGCTAGCCCGAGCGGGCGCCGGCGCGCATCGCGTCGAGCGGCGCCGGCTGCCCAATCCAGCGTTCGAGGCTTCGAGCACCCTGGCGGACGAGCATCTCGAGACCGTCGACGACGCGGCCTCCCCCGCCTTGCGCCCAACGGCCGAGCGGGGTCAGCTCGGCGCCGTAGTTGAGATCGAAGAAGCTGGCGGGCGGATCGATGCCCTCGAGCCCCACGGCGGCGACCGCATCGACATCGGACACGGCCTCGTCGAGCCCGACCGCGGTGCAGTTGACGACGAGATCGGCGGCGTCGGGCGTCTTGACGTGGCGGACCCCGAACTCACTAGCCAGCCCGGCGGCCCGCTCGCCCGTCCGGTTCCAGATCGAGACCTCCCCCGCCCCGGCCTCGCGCAGCGCCCAGACGACGGCGCGCGCCGAGCCGCCGGCGCCGAGCACCAGGCAGCGCCAGCCGGTGGGATCGGCGCCGAGCGCGTCGAGGAAGCCGCCGGCGTCGGTGTTGTCGCCCTCGATCCGCCCGTCCTCGAAGGTCAGCGTGTTCACGGCGCCGACCGCGCTCGCCGCCGGCGTCAACTCGTCGGCGATGTCGTGGGCCGCGCGCTTGTGCGGGATGGTGACGTTGATCCCGCGGTAGCCCGAAGCAGGCAGCGCGCGCGACGTCTGCTCGAATCGCTCCGGCGGCAGCGGCAGGTGGACGTAGCTCCAGTCGAGGCCCAGCTCGGCGAGCGCAGGCGCGAACATCGCGGGCGAGCGGCTGTGCGCGACCGGCCAGCCGGCCACGCCGAGCATCGTCGGGCCCATCAGCAGTCGGTCGGTGAGTTGCCGCCCTGACGCTCGCGCTCGGCGTTGTAGCGCTCGACGTCCTGCTGGAACTCGGCGTCGCTGGAGGAGAAGGCGTGCGCGCCGTTGCCGCACGGCTTGACGACGTAGTAGATGTAGTCGGTCTTCGCCGGGCGCGCGGCCGCCTTCATCGCCGCCAGCCCCGGGTTGCCGATCGGCCCCGGCGGCAGTCCCTGGTTGGTGCGCGTGTTGTAGCCGGAGTCGATCGCCAGCTCCGACTGCTTCAGCGGCTCGCTCCAGTTGCCGGTCGCGAAGCGGATCGTCGCGTCGATCCCGAGCGGGATCCCCTGGCTGAGCCGGTTGTAGATCACGGAGGCGACGATCGCCCGCTCCTTCGGCAGCTGGGCCTCGCGGTCGATCATCGAGGCGATCGTCAGCACGTCGTAGGCGGTCAGGTTCTTGCTCTTCGCGTAGCCGAGGTCGACCTGGGCGAGCTCGCGCTTGAAGGTGTCGAGCTGGCGGTCGACCAGGGCGCCGACCGGCTGACCGGGCTTCAACTCGTAGGTCGCCGGGAACAGGAAGCCCTCGAGGTTCTTCGCGTTCTTGCCGCCGTACGCCGCGGGCTCGAGCCGCGGCGAGCGAAGCGACGCCCGCATGTAGTCGCCGCGCAGCGAGTCGCCGACCAGGTCTCTGATCTCGGATCGCGACAGGCCCTCGGGGATCGTGATCGTCACCGTGTCGGGCTTCGCCGGATCGCTGAGCGCGTCGATCGCCGCTCCGTAGCTCATGTCCTCGCGCATCGGGATCTCGCCGGCCTTGAAGTCGGCGCCGCTGCCGTCCAGCGTCGTCCGCGCCCGGAAGAAGAACGCCGAGGCGATCACGCCCTTCTGCTCGAGGATCTCGGCGATCTCCCCGGTGCTCGCCCCGCGCGGGATCGTCACCGAGACCTCGCTCGAGCCGTCGCCCTTGAACGGCTGGAACAGCGACAGCAGGAACCAGGCGACCGCGAGAACGACGAGCCCGCCGGCGACCGCGACGATCGCGACCCGTGGGCGGCCCGAGGGACTGCCGCGCCATGGTCCGCCGACCCGTCCGCCGCGGCCCCCGCCGCCACCACGGCGGCCGTGGAGGAACTCACGCGCCGCGGCGCGCCGCTCGGACGCCGAACGGGCGCCGCGCTCTGGGACGGCGGTCGCCCTGCGCGGCGCGGCCTCCTCGAACGGCAGCGGTGGCTCAGGCGGTCGCGCTTCGGTCGCCACCTCGACGGGCTCGTCCCGCTCGAGCGGAGCGGGGGCCGCCGGCAGCGGCTGCTCTACCGGGGACGCGGGCGGTTCCGGGGCGTGGGACCGCTCGGACGCGGGCGGCTCGGGTGCCGCGGGCTTCGGCGGCGGTGCCTCGCCGCGCTTCGCGGCACGCCGGGCCTCGCGCTCCAGCCGGGCGCGCTCGCGCTCCTCCGCCGAACGGCCGCCGTCGCTCATGCGTCCGCCGCCTGGGCGGCCAGGTAGCTCTCGAGCAGGTGGGCGGCGGCGATCGAGTCCTCGGCGGCCTGTCCGCCGGTCGCGGCCGCCATCCGCGTGGTCAGGCGCTCGTCGTAGAGATCGACCGGGACCCGAACGCGGCGCTCGAGGCTCTCGGCGAACGCGCGCGCCTCGGCGGCCTGCTCGCCCTCCTCTCCCGCAAGCGTCAGCGGGAGTCCGACGACCACGCGCTCGGCGCCGAGCTCGTCGGTCAGCGCGGCGACCTTCGCCAGCCCCTTGCGGCTGTCCGGCCGCTCCACGACCGCGAGTGGCGTGGCCAACGTCCCCGAGGGATCGGAGACCGCGCAGCCGCAGCGCGCCTCGCCATGATCGAGCGCCAAGACCCGCATCACGTCACCCGCCCGAGCGCCGGCGAAGCCTTTTGAGGGTTGGAGCACCAAAGATCCTTCATCGGGTCTAGGAGAGTGCCTGCGCGATCGCCTCGCGGGCGGTTGCGAGCGCGTCGTCGAGCCGCTCCGGGTGCCGACCGCCGGCCTGGGCCATCGTGTCGCGGCCGCCGCCCCCGCCACCGACGACCTCGGCGGCGACACGGACGATCTCGCCAGCCTTGACGCCACTTGCGACCGCACCGGGAGTCGACTGGACGACGAGCTGCACCTTGCCGTCGAGGTTTGCGCCAAGCACCACAGCCGCGTCGCCCAGCTTCTGCGCCAGGCGGTCCGACAGCGCGAGCAGCGCCTTGCCGTCGCCCGCCGTCGCCGAGACCGCCGTCACGACCTTAATCCCGCCGACGTCCTCGGCCGCCGCCAGCAGCGTCTCCAGCTCGCCGTCGACGTCGCCGGACGCCGGCTTGCGCTTCGCATCCTTCGCGCGCTCGACCAGCCGCTCGGCCGCGCGCGCGAGATCCTGCTCGGGCGCCTTGAGCAGCGCCGACAGCTGGCGCAGCCGCTCGGTCCGCAGCTCGAACAGCTCCGTCGCGCCGGGGCCGGTGACCGCCTCGATGCGGCGCACGTTCGACGCCGAGGACGTCTCGGTCGTCACGTGGAAAAGCCCGATCTCGGCCGTGCTGGCGACGTGGGTGCCGCCGCACAGCTCGCGCGAGACGTCGGCGACCTCGACCATCCGCACCCAGTCGCCGTACTTCTCGCCGAACAACGCCATTGCGCCGAGCGAGCGCGCCTCGTCGAGCGTCGTCTCGATCGCCCGCACCGCCAGCCCGTCGGCGACCCAGCCGTTGACGCGCCGCTCGACGAAGCGCAGGTCCTCGGCGGACAGGCGCTCGCCGTGGGTGAAGTCGAAGCGCAGCTTGTCCGGGCCGACGTAGGAGCCGGCCTGCCGGACATGGCCGCCGAGCCGCTCGCGCAGCGCGGCGTGCAGGAGGTGCGTCGCGGTGTGGTTGCGCATCGTCGCCAGCCGGGCGCCGCGCTCGACGACGGCGCGGACCGCGTCGCCGGCGACGATCTCGCCTTCCAGCGGCTCGACCGCCAGCGCCTGGTCGCCGCCGACGCGCAGCACGTCGAGCACGCGCGCCCGCGCGGTCGGGGTCTCGACGAAGCCGCCGTCGGAGACCTGGCCGCCGCCCTGCGGGTAGAACGGGCTGTCCTCGAGCTTGACCAGCAGCGTGCCGTCGAGGCGCTCGACCGAGCGCGCGACGGTGTCGGCGTCGGTCCGCTCGTAGCCGACGAAGTTGGTCTCGAAGCCGGCGCCGCGGACAAGATCGGCCAGCCGGTCGGCGTCATCGCTGCCGGCCTCGCGCGCGCCGGCACGCGCGGTCGCGCGCGCTCCGTCCATCAACGCCTCGAAGCCAGCCGCATCGACGGTCAGATCCTGCTCGCCGAGCAGCTCCTGGGTCAGCTCGAACGGGAAGCCATAGGTGTCGTGCAGCTTGAAGGCGTCGGCGGCGGCGATCTCGCTGGATCCCTGCCCGCGCGCGGCGGCGACCAGCTCGTCGAGCAGCCGCTGGCCGTTGGCGAGCGTGCGGCCGAAGCCCTCCTCCTCGGCTGCCGTCCAGCGGCGGATCGTCTCGCGCTCGGCGCGCAGGTCCGCGTAGACGTCGCCCATCGAGTCGACGACGACGTCGCACAGCTCGGGCAGGAAGCCCGACCCGATTCCCAGCACGCGTCCCTGGTGGATCGCACGCCGCAGGATGCGCCGCAGGATGTAGCCGCGGTCCTCGTTCGACGGCACGACGCCGTCGGCGATCAGGAACGACGCGGCGCGGCCGTGGTCGGCCAGCACGCGCAGCGCGCGCGTCGTCGCGAAGTCGTCGCCGTAGGAGCGGCCGGACCGCTGCTCGCCGAAGTCGATCAGCGGCCTGAAGTGGTCGGTCTCGTAGACCGAGGGCACATCCTGGAGGATCGCCGCCATCCGGTCGAGCCCCATGCCGGTGTCGATGTTCTGCTGCGGCAGCTCGGTCAGCCGGCCGTCGCCGTGCAGCTCGTACTGCATGAAGACGAGGTTCCAGAACTCGAGGAAGCGCTCGCCGTCGTCGCCGGGCCGATCCTCGGGCGCGCCGAAGTCCAGTCCGCGATCGAGGTAGAGCTCCGAGCACGGGCCGCAGGGACCGGTCGGGCCGGACTGCCAGAAGTTGTCGTCGCGCCCGAGCCGGACGATCCGCTCGTCCGGCACGCCGACCGCCCGCCAGAAGCCGACCGCCTCGGCGTCCTCGTCGAGCCCGAGCTCGGCGTCGCCGCCGAACACCGTGACCCAGACCTGCTCGGGGTCGAAGCCGTAGCCGTCGCTCGACGTCACCAGCTCCCAGGCGAGCTCGATCGCCTCGCGCTTGAAGTAGTAGCCGATCGAGAAGTTGCCGAGCATCTCGAAGAAGGTCAGATGGCGGGCGGTCAGGCCGACGTTCTCGATGTCGGTCGTGCGAAAGCACTTCTGGCACGACGTCAGCCGCGGCGCCGGTGGCGCCTCGTCGCCGCGGAAGTACGGCTTGAAGGGCTGCATGCCGGCGGTCGTGAGCAGGACGCTCGGGTCGTAGCTCGCCGGCACCAGCGACGCCGACGGCATCCGCCGGTGGTCGCGCGCCTCGAAGAACGACAGGTAGCGCTCGCGTATCTCTGCTGCCTTCACCCCCGAGAGTCTAGGAAGCTACGCAGCTTCCGGTGCAGCGCCACCGCATAGCAGCTGACTTGCAGGACCACGGGCCGTGAACGCGTATAGCTCAGCATTTGACAATTCCTGCTGCAAATAGGCCTCTTGGCGGCATCGACGTTGTAGAGGTTCTGCAGAGTTGCGCCATCGAACCTCTGCAATCGCCTCCCGAAGTGGTCCGACCACCCGTTTGGCCCTGAACATGATTGAACGATGTTGCTAGCCGAGCAGCTGGTCGGTGAGGCGCGCGAGCGCCGCCGACGCCAGATGTCGCGCCGTGAGCGGGTCGTCAACGCCCTGTCCGCGACCGCGTTCGTCGCGGTCGTCGCGACCATCGCGCTGCTGCTCCCGAACGAGCGCAGCGCCGACCCGCTGCTGATCGCCGGCCTGATCGCTGGCTACGCGATCATCTCGCGCGTCCGCTTCGAGTTCGGCAGCACCTACGTCACTCCGGAGCAGCTCGCCTTCATCCCCACGCTGCTGCTGCTGCCGCTGTCGATGGTCCCGGCGGTCGTCGTCGTCGCAGCGCTGCTCGCCCAGCTGCCGGACTTCCTCGAGCGCAGCTGGCACCGCGACCGCTGGGTCAGCTGCTTCGCCGATTCCTGGTTCTGCATCGGCCCGGTCCTCGTACTTGCGGCCATGGCGCCGGGCGAGCCGGAGATCGCGGCGATCGGCGCCTATGCCGTCGCCTTCGCCGCCCAGATCGCCGGCGACGTCGCCTGGGCCACGGTGCGCGGTCGAATCCTCGACAGCCTCCCCTTCACCGACCACCTCCCCTTCCGCGAGATCTGGCGCGACTACGCCGGTGTCGCCCAGTTCGACGCGATGCTGACTCCGGTCGCGATCGCCGTCTCGCTGGTCGCCGTCGGCCATTCGTGGGCGCTGCTGGCGATCGCCCCGTTCATCTGGATGCTCGAGGTCTTCGCGCGCGAGCGCGGCGAGCGCTACGCCAAGGCGCTCGAGCTGCAGCGCGCCTACCGCGGCACGGTGATGCTGCTGTCCGACGTCGTCGAGTTCGACGACCAGTACACCGCCGACCACAGCCGGTCGGTCGTCGACCTCGCGCACGCGGTCGCCGAGGAGATGAAGGTCGACCCGCGCGACCGCCAGACGCTCGAGTTCGCGGCGATGCTGCACGACGTCGGCAAGATCGCGATCCCCAAGGAGATCCTCAACAAGCCGGCCAAGCTCACCGACGAGGAGTTCGCGGTGATGAAGAAGCACACGATCGAGGGCCAGTACATGCTCGACCGCGTCGGCGGACTGCTCGGCTCGGTCGGCGAGATCGTCCGCTCCTGCCACGAGCGCTGGGACGGCAGGGGCTACCCCGACGGCCTCAAGGGCGAGCAGATCCCGCTCGCGGCCCGGATCGTCTTCACCTGCGACGCCTACAACGCGATGACCACCGACCGCGTCTACCGCCCCGCGATGTCCCAGGAGGCGGCGCTGTCGGAGCTGACCGAGAACGCCGGCACGCAGTTCGACCCGGCCACCGTCGAGGCAATCACCCGCGTCATCGCCCGCTGGGAGCCCGGCGCCAGCTACAGCAGCGCCGACGACATCCGCGCGGTGCTCGCCGAGGGCGCCGTCGCGCACCACGCCGGCGCCGCCGCCGTCTAAGCGACGCTCGCCGCCGCGTTCGCCGGGTCTTCGCTCGACGTCGTCCCGGGATCCTCGTCCCGCCACTCGTCGCGCAGAGCGAAGATCGTCACGGCAGCGACTACGAAGCCCAGGCCGCCCGCGATCAGGATCGTCTCGCTCGGTCCGAGCGCGCTGACGATCCCGCCGCCCGCGACGAACGCGATCGCGAAAGCCCAGGCGGTCAGTGCGTCCTTGACGCCGAACACTCGCCCGACGAGATGATCGGCGAACGAATGCTGGATCAGCAGGCGCTCGTAGACCAGCATCATCCCGTTGCCGAAGCCGGCGACCGCGAACGTCGCGAGCGCCACCGCGAAGCTGCCGCTGAGGCCCGTCGCGGTGAAACCGATGCCCAGGACGACCAGACTCGCCAGGTAGCGCCGCTTGAGGAACGGCGCGTCGCCGCCCTTCGAGCCCGCCAGCGAGCCGAAGAGGAACCCGACGCCGAAGAAGGTCACGAGCACCGAGAACGCGGCCTCCGACTTGCCCAGCTCGTCGGTCGCGAAGAACAGCTCCGCGATGTTGAACAGGCCAGCCCCGAACAGCGCGGCTGCCGACGCCAGCAGGACGACGCGAATCGCCGAGGACCCCGCCGTCACGCGCATGCCCTCGCGGGCCTCTGCGAACAGCGAGGGCTGAGCGGTGCCGTCGGTCCGTTCCGGCGCCGCTCCGAAGCGCAGGGGCGCCAGCAGGAGGCCCGACAGGGCGAAGCTCGCGGCGTTGACCCATAGCAGCGTCTCGGGCCCGCCCAGCAGGAGGATCAGGGCCGCGACCGCCGGCCCGACTGTGAAGCCGAGGTCCGCGACGGCGCCGTAGAGGGACGTCGCCGCGGGTAGCCGCCGATCCTCGTCGAGGACGCTCGGCAGCGAAGCCAGCACCGAAGGCGTGAACAGCCCGGTTCCCATGCCGGCGACGACCGCGAAGGCGATCGTTCCGGCGAAGCTGTCGACGAGTGCTATCCCGGCGAAGGCCACGACGCGGACTACGTCCGCCAAGATTGCGCAACGCTTGCGCGACCAGCGGTCGGCCGCGGCGCCGAACAGCGGCCCCAGCAGCATCGCCGGGATCAGGTCGGCGATCAGGACGAGGCTGATCGCCCACGGGGACTCGAAGCGCTGCTCGGCGATCAGGAGGAGCGCGATGTAGCCGGCGCCGGTGCCGAGCGCCGACTGTGCGAGCGCGACGAAGAAGAGCCGTGCGCGGCGCTCGTGGCGAAGAAGGTCGTAGGTCTCTCGCATGTGCCGGCTGGCCAGCCTAGTCCGCTGAGCCTGCTCGATGCGGTCCGGGAACGAAAAGGGCCGCGCACTCGGCGCGGCCCCACACTGCAATTTCTACTGCTCTAGCGACGTGACGGCATTCTCTGTACCTCCCTGAGGTGGGGATATCCCTCGTCCTTGCACTGACTTGGGTAGGCAAGTTCGTGCAACCTGTCGTGAGCAGCATGGCAGATACGACGCGAATGCGCCACCTTTTGCGCAAGATCCCGTGCAATGTGAAGGGCCTTTCGGCCTACTGGCAGAATGCCTATGCCGTTAGGCAGCGCGGCGGCGCGGGTCCGGCACCGGAACGGCGCGCAGCAAGGCCGCCGTATAAGGGTGTGCCGGACGTGCGTAGAGCTCCGCGACGGGAGCGATCTCGACCAACTTGCCCGCCTGCATGACGGCGACGCGGTCGGAGACCTGGCGCACGACGCTGAGGTCGTGCGAGATGAAGAGGTAGGACAGGCCGAGCTCGCGCTGGAGGTCGTCGAGCAGCTCCAGGATCTGCGCCTGGACCGAGACGTCGAGCGCCGATACCGGCTCGTCGAGCACGACCAGCCGCGGGTCGAGCGCGAGCGCGCGGGCGATCCCGATGCGCTGCCGCTGACCGCCGGAGAACTCGTGCGGCCAGCGGTCGCCGTGCGCACGCTCGAGGCCCACGCGCTCCAGCAGCGCGTCGATGCGCTTGGCGGTCTCGGCCTTCGAGACGCCGTTGAGCCGCAACGGGAGACCGACGATGTCGCGCGCCTTCTTGCGCGGGTTGAGCGAGCCGTACGGGTCCTGGAAGACGATCTGGAGGTCGGCCCGCAGCGAGTCGAGCTCACGCCGCCTGGCGCGTGTGATGTCGCGGCCGGCGAAGCTGACGCTGCCGCGCGTCGGGTCTAGCAGCCGTACCGCCGCGCGCGCCAGCGTCGACTTGCCGCAGCCCGACTCGCCGACCAGGCCGACGGTCTCGCCGGGATCGATCGACAGGGTCACGCCGTCGACCGCGCGCAGCGGCTCCGGACCGCCGCGACGCAAGCCGCGGCCGCGCGCCGGGAAGGCGACCGCGAGATTCTCGAGCGCCAGGATCGGACCGTCGCCGGCCGCCGCCACCGCGGGACGCTCGCGCAGCGGTCCGTCGAGCCGCGGCACCGCCGCCAGCAGCCGTTGCGTGTGGGCGTCCTGGGGTCGCTCGAAGACGTCCTCGACCGTCCCCTGCTCGACGATCCGTCCGGCATCCATCACCGCGATGCGGTCGGCGAGCTCGGCGACGACGCCGAAGTCGTGGGTGATCAACAGCACCCCCGCCCCGGTCTCGGCGCGCAGCTCGCGGATCAGGTCGAGGATCTGCGCCTGGACGGTCACGTCGAGCGCCGTCGTCGGCTCGTCGGCGATCAGGATCCGCGGCGCGCAGGACAGCGCCATCGCGATCATCACGCGCTGGCGCATGCCACCGGACAGCTCGTGCGGATAGCTGTCGACGCGCTGCTGGGGCCGCGGTATGCCGACGCGCTCGAGCAGCTCGACCGCCCGCGCCCGGGCGTCCGCGCGCGAGGCCTGGCCGTGGACCAGGATCTGCTCGGCGATCTGGTCGCCGACGCGCAGGACAGGGTTCAGCGACGACAGCGGGTCCTGGAAGACCATCGCCAGCTCCTTGCCGCGCAGCCTGCGCAGCTCGTCGTCGGAGGCGCCGATCAACTCGCTGTCGCCGTAGCGGGCGCTGCCGGTCGTCACGGCGTTCGCCGCGCCGAGCAGACCGATCAGGCTCAGCGCGGTCACCGACTTGCCGCAGCCGGACTCCCCCACCAGCGCGAGGATCTCGCCGGGCGCGAGCTCCAGCGAGACGCCGTCGACGGCCCGCGTGACGTCGTTCTCGCCTTCGCCCTCGAACGCGACGGCGAGGTCGCTGACGGTGAGCAGCGGGGCGCTCACGCGGTGATCCTGATCCGCGGGTCGAGCGCCGCGTAGACGATGTCGACGACTGTGTTCAGCACGACGATGAAGAACGCCCCGAAGAGCGTCACCGCCAGCACCGGAGGCACGTCGAGTTGGCCGACGGACTCGGCGGCGTACTGGCCGACGCCCTGGAGGTCGAAGACGGTCTCGGTGAGGATCGCCCCACCGGCGACGACCGCGCCGAAGTCGAGCCCCCAGAGCGTGACGATCGGGATCATCGAGTTGCGCAGCACATGGCGCACGAGCACCTGGCGCTCACCGAGTCCCTTGGCGCGCGCGGTGCGCACGAAGTCCTCGCTCATCGTGTCGAGCACGCTCGAGCGCAGCACGCGCGAGTAGAAGCCGATGAAGAGGATCGCCAGCGCGGTGCACGGCAGGACGAGGTGGTAGGCCCAGTCGAGTGGGTCCTCGGTGAACGGCACGTAGCCGCCGTTGGGGAACCAGCCCGCTTTGAAGCCGAGGTAGTACGCCATCAGGGCGCCGAGCCAGAAGACCGGCAGCGACACCCCGGCGAGCGCGAAGAAGGTGATCAGGCGGTCGGACAACCTCCCGGCGCGCAGCGCGCCGAGCAGGCCGAGCGCGATGCCCATCGTCATCCAGAGGATCGCGGCGCCGACCGCCAGCGACAGCGTCGCCGGCAGCCCGCGGGCGATCTCCTCGCGCACGTTGAGCTGGGTGAAGTAGGAGATCGCGCTGCCGCCGAGCACCTGCTCCATCGTCTTGACGTACTGGACCGGCAGCGACTCGTCGAAGCCCCACTCCGCGCGGATCGCCTCGACCTGGCTTTCGGTCGGCGACTTGCCCGCCATCCGCGACGCCGGGTCGCCGTTCGGGATCACGTTGAAGATCAGGAAGGTCAGCACCGAGACTGCGAACAGCACCACGACCATCTGCGCCAGCCGGCGGAGGACGAATCCCGTCATATGCGCCTGGTCCCCCACGCGGAATCGGATCTCGGGTCGAACGCGTCGCGGACGCCGTCGCCGAAGACGTTCAGCGCCAGGACCGTCAGCACGAGCATCAGCCCCGGCGCGATCGCCAGGTGCGGCGCGGTCACGAGCTTGTCGACGCCCGCGTCGATCATGTTGCCCCACGACGGGTCGGGCGGCACGACGCCGACGCCGAGGAACGACAGCGCCGCCTCGAGCAGGACCGCGTTGGCCACCATCAGCGGCGCGAAGACGATGATCGTCGACGTCAGGTTCGGCAGCAGCTCGCCGGCCATCATCCGCAGCGGCCCGACGCCCTGGGCGCGGGCCGCCTCGACGAACTCGCGCTCGCGCAGCGCCAGCACCTCGCCGCGGATCGGCCGTGCCATGTACGGGACGTAGACGACGGCGATCACGAGCACCGAGATCGCCATCGATCCGGCCTCGAGCTCGAACGGCCCGATCCGGAGACCGCCGACCGCCAGCGACGTGCCGAGCGCGACGCCGAGCAGGATCACCGGGAACGCCCAGATGACGTCGAGCGCCGAGCGGGCCACGGCGTCGACCCAGCGCCCGAAGTAGCCGGCGACGAGGCCGACGATCGTCGCCAGGATCGTCGTCAGCAACGCCGCGGCAAGCCCGATCAGCAGCGAGTTGCGCGCGCCGTAGAGCAGCCGCACCATGACGTCGCGGCCGTTGGCGTCAGCGCCGAGGAAGTACTCGCCGCGCCACTGCGGCCCGATCGGCACGCCCTCGAGCGACACGACGTCGACCTGCTTGCCGTCGACCTCGATCTTGCCGGTCTCGTTGGTCCTGTTCGGCTCGCGGTCGGCGACCGAGCTCGCCCACAACGGCGCGGCGAGGGCGCCCAGCACGAGCACGACGAACAGCACCCCGAAGGCGAGCGCCACCCGATCGCGCCGCAGGCGACGCAGGGCGAGCCGCCATGGGCTCTGCCCTACGCGCGCGCTGTCGGCTATTTCAGGCAGAAGCTCGAGTAGTCGTTTCCGTACAGCGGATGCACGATCGAGCAGTTCTCGAAGTCCATCCGGTCGGACATGAAGGTAGTCAGCTCCTCGGACCCATAGGGCGCGATGTAGGACTTGTCGACCGCGCGCTCGTCGAGCTTGGCCCAGCGATCGGCGACCGCGGGCAGGTCGGACTCCGGCAGCAGCGCCGCGATCTCCTTGTCGATCTCGGGATCGTCGACGTTGCCCGGGTTCGGGTTGTTCGTCGGCGTGATCGTCGTGCCGTCGATCTGCTGCATGAAGGTCGCCGGGTGCGGGAAGTCCGCGTACCAGTTGGCCAGGCCCGTCTGCGCCTTGGTCTTGGCGTTGCCGATCGTGTTGAAGTAGACGGCGCCGTCGACCACCTTCAGGTCGGCGTCGAGGCCGATGTCGTTGAGCAGGGCGGTGTAGTACTCGCCGATCTGCGGCCGGTTGGTGTCGTTGTTGGCGTAGACGGTGACCTTCTCGCCGGTCGCGCCCGCATCCTCGATCATCTGCTTGGCCTTCGGCGTGTCACCCGGTCCGTTCGGATCGCCGAACGGGCAGGGATCGCGCTCGGCGTGTCCGGGGATCCCGGCGGGGATCAGGTTGCAGGTTCCACTCAGGCGGCCGCCGAAGAGGCGCGCGATCGCCGTCGAGTCGATCGCCACGTTGACGGCCTCGCGGACCTTCTCGTCGTCGAACGGCGGTAGCGCCTGGTTGAGGAAGAAGTAGTTGACCGAGAGCGTCGGCCACTCCTTGTAGCGGTCGGGGTAGCGGGCCTTGACCTCGGCCGTCAGGTCGGTCGGCGGCGCGTCCTGCATGTAGTCGAGCTCGCCGGAGATCACGTCCTGGGTCTGGCGCGCGGGCGACTTGACGATCTCCGTCGTGATCGTGTCGATGTTGCCCTTGGGGATGTCGGGGATGTCGAATCCCTTGACCTTTTGCATCACGAACTCGCGGTTCGGCACCGACTTGACGATCTCGTACGGGCCGACGCCGGGCGGCGGATTCTTCGTCAGGTTCTCGAACGGCGTGTCGGCGGGCACGAGGCCGGCGAAGGTCGTCGCCAGGACGTTGCTGAAGCTGCCATCGGCCGCGGTCAGCTCTACGGTGACCTCGCCGGTCTTGTCGTCGGCGGTTATGCCGCTGATGTCGCCGTCGGCCTCGCCGGCGTCGATGTAGTCGGTCGCGCCCTCGATGCCCTCGAAGAGGTAGGTGCCGCCGGACTCGAGGTTCAGCACGCGCTTGACGGCGTGCTCGAAGTCGTTCGCCTCGACCGGCGATCCGTCGGAGTACTTCAGCCCCTTGCGGATCTTGAAGCTGTAGGTCTTGCCGTCGGCCGAGACCTTGGGCAGCGCGGTGGCCGCGCCCGGGATCAGCTCGGCGCCCTCGGTGCCCTCAGCGCGGCGATAGGTGAGCGGCGGCGTGTAGACGAGCCAGAGGGGCTCCCACGAGTTCGACGTGTATGCGACCGCGGGATCCAGCGAGTCCGGCTGCGAGCCCTGGGCGATCGTGATCGATCCGCCCTGCTTGCCGGCGGACGCCTCGTCGCCGTCCGAGCTGCTGCCGCAGCCGATCGCGACGGTGGCCGCCAAGGCAAGCGCCAGCGCCGTAAGAGAGCTCTTCGTTGCTGTCATTCGATGCTTTTCGACCGATAGGCGACCAAACCTTTAGTCCTACCTGCCAATGTGGCCATTTGGTAAGACCACTCTTGGACGATTTGGACAATCGCTCAGCGCAGGCAGACGCTCGAGTAGTCCATCCCGGCGACCGGGTGAAAACGGGCGCAACGTTGCATGTCGAGCCGCTTCGAGGCAAGCACGCCGGCCGTCGCCACCCCGTACGGAGCGCCGTAGGCCCGTGTGACGACATCCTCGTCGATGCCAGCCCACTCCTGCTCGGCATCCTCCGGGTCGCTGTCCTGCTCGAGCAGCTCGACGCGCGCGGCCAGCACCGGGTCGTCGTCGACGGCGTCCAGATAGCCCGCGGGATGCGGAATGGCCGGCGTCGAGGTGGCGAAGCCGACCTGCGCATCGATCCCGTCGACCACGCGTGCCGACAAGCCGATCTTGCGCAGCGTCGTTGCCAGATAGCGTGCCAGCCGTTGCCCGCGCGCGTCGCGGCCGCCGGCGACGCGCACGTTCGCCCCGGTTGCGCCAGCCTCCTCGACCAGCTGACTGGCTTCGACCAGATCGGCGTCGCCATCCCGCTCGCCATAGGGACACGGGTCCAGCGCCAGGTAACCGGCGATCGCGGGCGGCAGCATGTTGCAGGTCGGCTGCATGAAGCCGTCGTGAAGCTGCGCGAGCACCCGCGCGTCGAGCGCGTAGGCGAGCGCGCGGCGCACGTCGCCGTTGCGGAACGGCGCGCGGCTGGGGTCGATCGACACGTAGAGCGTGCTCACCGTCAGGTGCTCGGCGTAACGCGACTTGTAGCTCGACCGGATGTCGGGCAGCATCCGCGCCGGCGACTCGCCCTCGACCAGATCCGCGCGCCCATCCATCACGGCGTCGACGCGCTCGGCGGGCTCGGGCATCGTCCGCGTCACGATCTCCTGGGCGTTGCCCGCGGGGATGCCGGGCAGCCGCCAGTCGCGGCGCCGTTCGAGCACGACGTCTCCCCCGCGCCGCACCTGGGCGACGCGGTAGGGGCCGACACCGGGCGGCGGGCTCTCCGACAGGTCGCGCAGCGGCGTTCCGCGCGGCACCGGGGCCGCGGCCAGCGACGCCAGCGAGTAGCGGAACAGCCGGTCCGCGTTCTCCAGCTCGATCCGGACTCGGCCAGTGCGATCGTTGACGGCGATCCCGCGCACGTCGGTGGAGTCGCCGCCTCCGCGCGCAAAGGCGCGGGCTCCGACGACGTCGCCCCAGAGTGCGAGGCCGCGCGGCGAGAGGCGCAGCGACCGGGCGACGGCGCGCTCGAAGTCGCTCGCCCGGACTACCTGCCCGTTCGAATAGCGCAGGTCGGGCCGCAAGCGGAAGCTGTAGCTACGTCCGTCGTCGGAGGTCTCGGGCAGCTCCTCGGCCACCCCCGGCACGAGATCGGTCCCGTCCTCGCCCTCGGCTCGCCGGTAGGTCAGCGGCGGCGTGTAGACGAGCCAGGCGGCGCGCCGGCCGACCGGCGTCGCGACCAGCGCCGGGTCCAGCGATCCGGGCGCGGTCGCCTCCGCGACGACGATCGAACCGCCCGCTCCGGCGTCGACGCGCGGCTCGGCGTCGTCGCTGCAGCCGGCGACGGTCAGCGCGAGCGCTACCGCCGCCAGGGCGGATCCCGTCCGCGCCCTACTCATCCAGCTCGGCGCGCATCGTCGTCAGCGACCGACGGATCAGGCGCGAGACGTGCATCTGCGACAGCCCGACGCGCTCGGCGATCTGTGTCTGCGGCAGCCCTTCCTCGAAGCGCATCCGCAGGATCTCGCGCTCGCGAGCGGGCAGCTGGGCGAGCGCCGGACTGAGCGTCGCGCGGTCCTCGCTGCGTTCGAACTCGGCGTCCTCACCGCCGATCGTCTCCATCGGGTCGCTGTCGTCGTCGCTCCCGGCGGGCCCCGCGTCGAGCGACAGCGCCGTGTAGGCGGAGCCGACCTCGAGCGCCTCGAGCACCTCCTCGTTGGTCGTCCCGAGCGACTTGGCGATCTCGCCGACGCTCGGCGAGTGGCCGAGCCGCGCGGTCAGGTCGTCGATCGCGCCGGACATCTTCGCGTTCAGCTCCTGCAGCGAGCGCGGCACGCGGATCGCCCAGCCCTTGTCGCGAAAGTGGCGCTTGATCTCGCCGACGATGTTCGGCGTCGCATAGGTCGCCAGCGACACCTCGCGCTCGATGTCGAAGCGGTCGATCGCCTTGATCAGGCCGATCGAGCCGACCTGCTCGATGTCCTCCAGCGGCTCGCCGCGACCGGCGTAGCGACGCGCCAGCGAGCGGACGAGCGGCAGATGGCGGGCGATCAGCTGCTCGCGCGCCCGGGGGTCGCCACCCTCGTGATAGCGGCGCAACAGTTCCCGGTCTTCGCGTTGCCGCGCGGCCCGTCCGGCCTGGCTGTGATCCCTCACGGCCGTGGCAGTCCCAGCTTCTCCAGCCTCACCACGATCTGGCCGTCCGTGGCCGGCTCGACGCCGAACGAGTCGACGACCGCCGACAGGATCCGCGCGAGCGACAGTGTCGCCGTATCGCCGTTGGTCTCCTGGAGCGCGGCGGCGAGGCGGCCTTCACGCAGCGGCCCGATCCGCGTCCGGACCACGCCGTCGCCGAACTCGAAGGAAATCTTGACGCGGCCCTCGCTCCCTGTCTCGGCGAGCAGGCGCTCGATCGCGAGCTGCAGGTCGTCCATCGCCTCGAAGCCGAAGTTCGCCTGCTCGGCGATCCCGCCGACGACCAGCCGGACGACGCCCTGGAAGGCGAGGTCGAGTGGAGCGTCGATCTCCACCCGGTCGACGGCGCCGCGCTGCTCGGCACTCACGCGCGTGCCATTTCCGGCTCGTCGATCAGCGCCCAGCCGACCACGTGCTCGCCGCGCATCAGACAGGCGACCTGGCCCGGCGCCGGTGCCGCAATCTCGCGCTCCAACTCGACCGTCATACCGTCATGATCGCCCGACGCCAGCTCTCTGTCGACGGCGCAGCCGAGCACCGCGCCCTGATAGCGCAGCCTGACCGCGTCGATCTGGTCCGATGGGCGATGCAGCCGACCTGGACCGAGCCTGACCGTCGTCGTCGCGAGCTGCTCGCGCGGGCCGACGACTATCCGGTTGTGGCTCGCGTCCTTCGCGAGCACGTAAAGCGGCTGGTCGGCGGCGACGCGGATGCCGCGCCGCTGGCCGACGGTGAAGCGGTGGTGTCCGTCGTGATGGCCCAGCACTTGTCCCTCGCTGTCGACGATGTCTCCCGCGGCATCCTGCATCTCCTCGCTGCCATGGCGCTCCACGAAAGCCTGCTGGCCGGTGCCGGCGAGGAAGCAGAGGTCCTGACTCTCCGGCTTGTCCGCGACCGAGAGGCCCGCGCGACGCGCGAGATCGCGAACCTCGGGCTTGGCGTAGCCGCCGAGCGGGAAGCCGATCCGGCGCAGCGTGTCCGTCGTGACGCGAGCCAGCACGTAGCTCTGATCCTTGCGCGGATCGACCGCCGCCCGTATCACCGGGCCGTCGTCGTCCTGCTCGATCCGGGCGTAGTGGCCGGTGGTCAACCTGGCCGCGCCCAGCCGCTCGGCCAGCTCGACCATCGAGTCGAACCGGACGAGGCCGTTGCAGCGCACGCAGGGGTTGGGCGTCGCCCCGCCCGCATTACCGGCGAGGAAGTCGTCGACGACGTCGCCGCGGAAGCGGTCCCGCAGGTCGAGCGTGAAGTGCGGAATCCCCATCCGCTGGGCGAGTCCCCGTGCCCCGCGCACGGCCTGCGGCGAGCAGCAGCTCTGCTCGCCGTCGCCCGCCGGATCGGACCACAGCTCGAGCGTCACCGCGACGACGTCCTCGCCCGCGTCGAGCGCGAGCTGGGCGGCGGCGGCGCTGTCGACCCCGCCGCTCATCGCGACCAGGGTGCGTGTCCGAGTCGCCGAGGGGGCCACCTCGATGTCGCCGCCGCGCGCGGCCGAGCCGAGCGCGCGGTGCAGCGCGTCGCAGGTCAGCTCCGCGGCGTGCACATGGGTCGGTGCCAGACCGCCCAATTCCTTGGCGACGACCTCCGGCGACACGAGCGCGGCGGTCAGCGCCGGCATCCCCTCCACCAGCTCGGCCACGGCGCTGCCGGCGGCCCGTACGGCGGCGCAACCCGAGGCCTCGAAACCGGTTTCCACGACACGGTCGCCCTCGACGACGACCGAGACGCGAACCAGGTCGCCGCAGGCGGCGCCGCCGGCGGCGCCGGTGTGCGGCGCGTCGGCGAGTGCGCCGAGCCCGTAGGGCTGGCTGAGGTGCTGCTCGATGAGCCCGCTGCTACGCATCAGGGCCACTCTACGAGATGGGACAGCGGCGAGAGCGGGGTTGAGGAAATTAACCCCAGCTTGCCGCTGCCGGCAACCGGGTTGGGCCTGTTTCTGGCACCGTGGGCGTCCTCCGGAACGCGACTTGCGGCAGAGCGCCTGTCACGCCCCGAGCCGGACACCCATCCCGTTGGTGTTGGCTCAACATGTGGGCCGGCTGGCGCACAAGCTAGGGCTGAGCCCGACACTACCACCACCTCGCCGACCATGTGGCAATTGGCTGAATCTCCTCAGCTGGTGGCGATGCCCGGTTTCAACCGCAGGCCGAGTTCGTCGAGCTGGCGTTGGTCGACGGGCGACGGGGCGCCGGTCAGCGGATCGGCGCCGCTGGCGGTCTTGGGGAAGGCGATCACGTCGCGGATCGAGTCGCGGCCGGCGAGCAGGGCGACGATGCGGTCGATGCCGAAGGCGATGCCGCCGTGCGGCGGCGCGCCGTAGGTGAGCGCGTCGAGCAGGAAGCCGAAGCGCTCCTGCGCCTCGTCGGCGTCGAGACCAAGCGCCTCGAAGACGCGCGACTGGACCGCGGACGTGTTGATGCGGATCGACCCGCCGCCGATCTCGGTGCCGTTCCAGACGAGGTCGTAGGCGCGGCTGCGCCAGCTGCCCGGATCGTCGTCGAGATCTCCGCTCGGGGCGGTGAACGGATGGTGCAGCGCGTCCCAGCGCTGCTCGTCCTCGTTCCAGCCGAACATCGGGAAGTCGACGACCCAGACGAGGTCGTGGCGGTCCTCGGGGACCCCGACGGCGAGCCGCAGCTCTCCGAGCACTCGCGCCGCGACCGCGGGGTCGTCGGCGACGGCGAGGATCGCGTCGCCCGGCTTGGCGCCGGTCGTCGCGACCAGTCCGGCGATCTCCGCCTCGGACAGGAACTTGGCGACCGGCGAGCGCCAGCTGCCGTCCTCCTCGACGATCCCCCACACCAGTCCCTTGGCGCCCAGCGCCTGGGCCTGCTCGGTCAGCTCGTCGAAGCGGCGGCGCGGGAACTCGCCGCTCGCGCTGAAGCCGCGGATCGTCCCGCCCGACGACAGCGCACCGCTGAAGACCTTGAACTCCGACGCGGCGAAGACCTCGCCGAGGTCGGCGATCTCGATCGGGATTCGCCGGTCGGGGCGATCGCTGCCGTAACGCAGTAGCGCCTCGTCGTATGGCAGGCGCTCGATCGGCGTCGCGACGTCGATCCCGCCGAGCTTCAGCAGCTCCGGGATCAGCCCGTCGACGAGCGCGATCACGTCGTCCTCCTCGACGAACGACAGCTCGATGTCGAGCTGGGTGAACTCCGGCTGGCGGTCGGCGCGCGTGTCCTCGTCGCGGAAGCAGCGGGCGACTTGGTAGTAGCGCTCGAAGCCGGAGATCATCAGCAGCTGCTTGAACAGCTGCGGCGACTGCGGCAGCGCGAAGAACGAGCCCGGCTGGTTGCGGCTCGGCACCAGGTGGTCGCGCGCGCCCTCGGGCGTCGAGCGGGTCAGGATCGGCGTCTCGATGTCGAGGAAGCCGCGCTCGTCGAGGTAGCGACGGATCGCCGCCGTCACGTGGTGACGCAGGCGGATCGCCTCGGTCATCTGCTCGCGGCGCAGGTCGAGGTAGCGGTAGCGCAGGCGCAGCTCCTCGCCGACCTTGTCGTCCTCGTCGATCTGAAACGGCGGGGTCTCGGCGTCGGCGAGCAGCTCGAACGACTCGACCTCGAGCTCGACGGCGCCGGTCGGCAGGTCGGGGTTGACGGTCCCGGCCTCGCGCTCGACGAGCTTGCCGGTCACCGTGATCACGTCCTCGGAGCGCAGCCGGTGTGCCGCTTCGTGGGCTTTCGGCGCCGTCGTCGGGTGGAAGACGAGCTGCAGCAGGCCCTCGCGGTCGCGCAGGTCGATGAAGATCAGCCCGCCGTGGTCGCGGCGGCGGTGGACCCAGCCAGCGACGCGCAGCTCCTTGCCGACCTGCTCGGGACGGGCCAAACCGCACCAAGCGTTCCGGTACTTGTTCTCGAACGTCTCGGTGCTCATGCGTCGAGCCCCACGGCAATCCGTACCGCCTCCTGGATGTTCGTCACCGGTCGCTGCTCTCCCGTTCCCATGTCTTTCCATTCGATCTCGTCGCCGACGATCGCCACGGCCTTGGCGCCGAGACGGTCCGCGTGCTTGAACTGGCCCTTGATCGAGCGGCCCGCCTGCTCCAGCTCGGTGCGAATCCCCGCCTCGCGCAACGCGGTCACCAGCGCGAACGCCGCACGCCGGTCGCCGCCGTCGGCGATCGCGACGAACACCGGCCGTGGGAAGCCGCCGAGGTTGCCCTCGGAGGCGAGCAGGATCCGCTCGACACCCGCCGCCCAGCCTACGCCGGGCGTCGCCGGCCCGCCGAGCTGCTCCACGAGGCCGTCGTAGCGGCCACCGCCGCCGACGCCGCTCTGGGCGCCGAGCCGCGAGCTCTCGAACTCGAACACCGTGCGCGTGTAGTAGTCGAGGCCCCGCACCAGCGTCGGGTCGACGTCGTACGACACGCCCGCGCCGTCGAGCAGCGCGCGCACCTCTGCGAAGTGCTCGGCGTCGTCGGGCGAGAGGTTGTCTAGCAGCCGCGGCGCGTTCGCCATCACCGCCTGCGTACCGGGGTGATCGGCGTCGAACGCGCGCAGCGGGTTGGCCTCGATCCGACTGCGAACGTCCTCGGACAGCTCGCCCTCGTGCTCGCGCAGGTAGCCGCGCAGCTTGTCGAGGTAGACGGCGCGCGCGTCGAGCGTGCCGAGGCTCGCCAGGCGCAGCCGCACGTCACGGACTCCGGCCGCCTCGAGCAGCTCGGCGAGCAGCAGGATCGACTCAGCGTCGAGCGAAGGGTCGTCGGAGCCGAGCGCCTCGGTTCCGACCTGGGCGAACTGGCGGTAGCGGCCGGCCTGGGCGCGCTCGTGGCGGAAGAACGGTCCCCAGTACCAGAGCTTCACCGGCTGCGGCAGCTTGTGCATCCCGTGCTCGACGTAGGCGCGGGCGACGCCGGCGGTGCCCTCCGGGCGCAGCGTCAGCGAACGGCCGCCACGGTCCTCGAAGGTGAACATCTCCTTGCGGACGATGTCGGTCGACTCCCCCACCCCGCGCGCGAAGAGATCCGTGTCCTCGAAGACCGGCGTCTCGAACGGCCGGTAGCCGTAGCGGCCGAGCACCGAGCCGGCGCGGCGGTAGAGCTCGCGCCTGCGCTGCCCGTCGTCGGGCAGCACGTCGAAGGTGCCCCGCGGGGCCTGCAGCTTCTTGCCGGCCATCGTCAGCGCGCGAACGGGACGAGGAACGGGTTGGATGCGCGCTCGGCGCCGATCGTCGTGATCCCCATGTGGCCGGGATGGACCGTCGTCTCGTCAGGCAGCCTCTCGGCAAGCATCTCGAGCGTCTGCATCAACACGCGCGGGTCGCCGCCGGGCAGGTCGGTACGGCCGACCGACCCTTGGAACAGCACGTCGCCGGAGAAGATCGCCGCCTCGTCGGGGACGTGGAAGGTGACGTGGCCCGGGCTGTGGCCGGGCGTGAACAGCACGTCGATCTCGAAGCCGGCCAGCTCTAGCTTCTCGCCGCCGGTCAGCGTGTGCTCGGCGTCCCAGCTCTCGAACGGGCCGAACTCCGGCCACGGCACGTAGCTGTCGATGTCGGCCAGCACCTGCTTCTCGATCTCGGGCACCCAGACCTCGGCCCCCGTCGCCTTGGCGATCGGCGCGACGGCGCCGACGTGGTCGAAGTGGGTGTGGGTGAGCAGGATGCCGTCGAGCGTGACGCCCAGCTCGTCGATCGCGCCCAGCAGGCGCTCGGCCTCGTCTCCCGGATCTACGATCAGCGCGCGGTCCGAGCCGTCGCGGCGAAACAGGAAGCAGTTCTCCTGGATCGGCCCGACGCTGAACATGCGCACGTCCACGACGGCGCCTACTTCTTCCGTGCGTTTCGATCGACCGCTTGGGCCTGCTTGCGCTTCTTGCGGAAACGGTAGATCGCCGAGTCGGTCGCGTAGCCGAGCGGGACGTAGACGGCGAACATGATCACGCCGAGCAGCAGGCCGGAGGCGACCGGGCGGCCGAACAGGGCGACGATCAAGACCGCGAAGACGACCGCGGCGATGCCAGCGCGGGTGATCGTGCTCTTCCACTCGGGCGGCTTGTCGAGCTTCTCCGCACGCCGCTGGCGGGCGATCTCCTTGGCGTCGGCGCGCGTCTGGGGCTTGCCGGTACGGCCCGAGCGCTCGATGTTCCCCGCGGCCGTCCCACGGTGCTTGCTGCGGCGCTTCTTCTTGGTCTGAGCCATCCCAAGCAGCGTATCCGAGCGCCAGCCGGGCGGCGTGTCGGCCGAAGCGCCGTTCAGCCGATGGCGGCGAGGGCGTTCTCGAGCAGGTGCCGCTCCGGCGTGAAGCCGCGCAGCGGAACGTCGTCCGGGAAGCCCTCGAACGCCGCGGCGGGCGCCAGCCCGACGAGCTCGGCCTCGGCGACCGGCGCCTCGGCGGCGACCGCGGCCACGATCTCGCGCAGCGGCACCGCACGGTGGTCATGGACGTTGGTCGACACCTGGGCGCAGCCGCGGTGCTCGAGCCAGAGGCCGATTGCGCGGACCCCCGGCAGCCCCCCCTCCGACTCGCGGATCGATGCGGCGATCCGCCGGGCGGCGTCGAGATCCGGGGTGGCCAGGTCGACGTTGAAGGCAACCAGCGGCGGACGGGCCGTGGCCAGCACGACCCCGGCTGTCGGATGGGCGCGCGCCGGGCCGAAGTCGGGCGCTACCTCGCCTGTCTCGATCCGCTGGGCCAGAGCAGCGGCGCCGCCGTTGCGCAGCGCGGCACGCTCGCGGTGGGCCGGACTGGTCGCCAGCTCTCCGTAGAGCACGACAGGCAGCTCGAGCTCCTCGCCGATCCTCGCGGCCGCCGTCAGAACCTCGGCGCAAGCGGCCCCGTGCTGCTCCTCGGAGCGGTAGACGACCGGCAGCACGTCGAGCGCCCCGACATACGGGTGGACACCGCCGTGGAGCGTGATGTCGACGTTCTCCAGCACCGCGCGAGCGCCGGACACCAGTCCCTCGGCCAGCTCGCCCTGCCGCGCGGCGAGCGTGAAGACCGACCGGTTGTGGTCGGAGTCCGCGTGGATGTCGAGGAAGCGCGCCGGCGCGAACGCCCGCTCGATCGTCTCCAGCAGCGGCGCATGCCGCCCGTCGCTGACATTCGGAACCGCCATCAGCAGCTCGGGCGCGGCGATCTCGCTCATGCTTCCCATCATCCCTAGAATCGTGCGCCCACGGCTCGGTAGCTCAGCTGGTTAGAGCGCACGACTCATAATCGTGAGGTCGGCGGTTCGAGTCCGCCCCGAGCTATCGCCCGCGCCGCAACCCCGCCGGACGCACGCGGCGCCCGGCGGGAAGCGAGATCGTGCTCTAGTTGAACGCGTACTCCTCGTAGTCGGCGACGTTCTCCTTCGTCACCGTGGCCGCCGGCACCACCACCTGGCGTGGGACCTCCGGCGGGACGAGCTCCTCGAAGCCCTCGCCGAGAGCGATCAGGCGCGCCATGTTGACGGCCGAGGCCGCCATGCTCGGGTTGTAGAGGAACGTGGCGCGGTAGAGGCCGCCCTCCTCGATCTGAGCCATCGCGTCCTGCGAGCCGCCGACACCCGTCAGGAACATGTCGTCGTCGCGACCGGAGTTGCGAATCGCCTGGACGACCCCCTGGGCCATGTCGTCGTCGTGGGTGTAGACCGCGTCGATCTGATCCTGGGCCTGGAGGATGTTCTCCATCACCTTGAGGCCCGTGTCCGGGTTGAAGTCGCCGGGCTGCTTGGCGACCACCTCGACGCCACCGTCCGGGCACGCCTTCTTGAGCTGGTCGGCGAAGCCCTCGCTGCGCTCCTCGGTGACCGAGATGCCGGCGAGCCCCTGGATCTCGACGACGTTGCCCTCGCACTTCAACTCGTCCGCGATGTAGTCGGCCGCGGACACGCCGATCTGGTAGTTGTCGCCGAGGATCGTCGCCGTCGCCGCGTCGGGCGAGGAGAACGTCCGATCGACGTTGATCACCGGGATGCCGGCAGCCTCCGCCTTCTGCGCCACCGGCGTCAGCGCCTCGCCGTCCTGAGGTAGGACGACCAGCGCGTCCGGCTTCTCGGAGATCACCTGCTCGATCTGCTGGGCCTGCGAGTCCGAGTCGGCGGCCTCGAGCAACCGGAACTCGACGTCGTCGTACTGGTCCGCCGCCTCCTGGGCGTTCTTGGAGATCGCGCCGAGCCAGCCGTGGTCGGTCGGCGGCACGCTGGCGACGATCGTCACCGGGCCGTCGTTCGAGCCGCCCTGGCCCGAGCTCTCCGTCGTTGCGCCCCCGTTGTTGTTGGCGCTGTCGTCGTTGTCGTCGTCTCCACCGCACGCCGCCCCACCTAGAGCCAGCAGCGCGGCGGCCATAACCACCGTCAGTCGTCGTTTGAGCGACATGGGTCCACCCCTCTTCCATCGTTGGATCTCACAGCCGTGCCTCCGGCCGCTGCAGTAGGACCGCCCCGAGGACGATCGCCCCCTTGACCACCTGCTGGACCTCCGTCGAGAGGTCGAGCTGGGTCATCAAGCTGAAGATCAGCGCGAACGTCAGTACGCCGAGGAACGTGCCGCCGATCCGCGCCTTGCCGCCGGCAAGGCTCGTGCCGCCGATCACCACGGCTCCGATCGCGTCGAGCTCGTAGAGATTGCCGCTGACCGGCGAGGCGCTGCCGAGGCGCGCGCAGAGCAGCACCGCGGCGATCCCGACCAGGAAGCCCGACAGGACGTAGACGCTCATGATCGTGCGTCGCACCGGGACGCCGGCGATCCGCGCCGCCTCGCGATTGCCTCCGACGGCCACGACATAACGGCCGTAGCGCGTGCGGTTGAGGACGAGCCAGCCGGCGATCGTTATCCCGAGGAAGACATAGACCGAGATCGGGATTCCCAGGATCCGCCCGGTCCCGAACCAGAGCAGCGAGAACGCCGCCGGGTCACCGAACGATCCGCCGTTGAGATCGAGCAAGCCGACGGGCAGCTTGTCGTTGAGCAGTAACGCGATGCCGCGGGCGATCGAGAACATCGCCAGCGTCGCGATGAACGGGACCACCCGCCCGTAGGCGATCGCGATCGCGTTGATCGATCCGAGCGCGGTCGCGAAGAAGACCGCGCCGAGGATGAAGACGAGCGTCGAGCCCTCGGGGTCGACGAGGATGCCGCCGAACATCCCGGCGGCCGCCAGCATCGAGCCGACCGACAGGTCGATGCCGGCGGTGGCGATCACGAACGTCATGCCGACCGCGATCACGCCGACGACGCTCGCCTGGGTCAGCATGTTGCGGATGTTGTCGACGGTCGGGAAGCTGTCCGGGCGCAGGACGGCCCCGATCACGAACAGCAGGATCACGGCGATCAGCAGCGCGTACTCCTGGATCCGGAAGGCGCCCAGGCGGCGCTCGGTGAGCGGCTCGTCGACCACCGCCGCGCCGCCCTCGGGTGGGGACTCCGTCGTCATCGGACCTCCTCGATCAGGTCGGTGGACTCGGTCGGCGCGACCGCGTGGTGGAGCA
>Ga0190275_10000720_pt1 | contig 26937 bp, 26 predicted proteins | sample Popmic550T_FD_133745 | JGI IMG/M metagenome (GOLD analysis project Ga0190275, IMG submission 133745) | Populus adjacent soil microbial communities from riparian zone of Yellowstone River, Montana, USA - 550 T | ecosystem: Environmental > Terrestrial > Soil > Riparian zone > Trees stand | place...
AGGGGGCCGCCGCTCTATATGACCCGCAATCCAGATCGTCCGCTCTCGCCGCATTTGACCGTGTGGAAATGGGGCCCGCACATGCTGGTCTCGATCCTTCACCGGATGACCGGGGCCGCGCTCGCCACGGTCGGCGCCGGGCTGTTCGCCTGGTGGCTGGTCGCCGCCGCCTCGGGGTCGGAGTCTTATGCGACCTTCCTGTCCTGGGCGACGTGGAAATGGTCGCTGATCGTCTGGATCGGGCTGACCTGGGCGGCCTTTCAGCACATCCTGTCCGGGCTTCGCCATTATGTGATGGACGTCGGCGCGGGCTATGAGCTCAACACCAACAAGGGCTGGGCGGTCGTCACCATCCTGCTCGCGATCGCGCTCACCGCCGGCCTGTGGGCCTATCTGATTTTCGGGAGGTTCGCATGAGTGAGACCCCGCTCGGCCAGGTTCGCGGCCTGGGCTCGGCGCGCGAGGGCGCGCATCATTGGGGACTGGAGCGCTCGACCTCGCTCGCCACTCTGCTCCTCTTCGTCTGGTTCCTGGTCTCGCTGTGGCGGCTGCCGGGCTTCGATCATGCGACGATCGGCGAATGGCTCGCCAGCCCGCTTGCCGCGGCGCCGATGCTGCTGCTCGTGCTCGCCATGTTCTGGCACATCAAATTGGGCATGGCCGTGATCGTCGAGGATTATGTCCACGAGGAAGGCAGCCGGGTCTTCTGGATCATGCTGATCAACTTCGCGAGCATCGCAGTCGGCACGCTGGCCGCCGTCTCGGTCCTGAAGATCGCGATCGGCGGCGGGGACTGAGGCACCCGAGCAAGGCTAGCAAGCCGTCTTTGCCCCCGTGCACGACCATTCCTAAGCCATGCCGCCAGATCGTTGACTGTAACACTACCGCAGCCCGACAGCCTATGCTGCCGGGCTGCGGTTCGGTGTGCGCCAACAGCGCCGTTCTTCCAGGGCTCCCCGGCAACCGTTACGGACTGATCTCCTGGTCGGGGCAGATTTTCCGCCCGCACCGACTGTGCAATAGTTTGCAATCGCTTGCGCGGGAGACGAGTCATGGCAAAGCGGAAAGACCGAGCGCTGCTGCATTCTGCCGACAGGAGGCTGCGCCGGAAGCTGTTGGCGATTGGCGCGGCAGCGGGGCTGCTTGCGCTGATCCTTATCGTCACAGGCCTGGTTTCTTGGATCCCTCAGAAGGGTTTGGGCTTCGAGATCTACAAGCTTTGCCTCCAGTTTCTCCTCATCACGGCCGTCGGAGGCGTGCTGCTCGCAATGGTCGGAAACTTTCGGGACGAGGCCGCGAGGCGACAAACCCGCGCGATGGCGATCCAGCAATTAGACCGCGAATTGGACCGAGTTTATCGATCGTCCAAACGGACAAGACGGCAGCTACGGACGCAGCTATCGCAGTCGGCCGGCACCGAGCCGGGACCGGATGCCGCCGGCTCGGCACGGCACGGCCCGCGTCTCGAACGGGCCGTCTTCGACAAGACGATGGACGAGTTCCTTACTGCCCAACTAGAGTTGGAGACGATCTGCGACCATATTAGCCAGCGCGACGATATTCTCGGGGAGACCCAGTTGCGGCGCCTTCGAGAACCGCTACGTTACGCGAGCCGTTACCTTCACGATGTCTACGAGGATTTCCAGCGCGGGAGAGTTCGGCTGAGCGGCGACCACTATCTCATCGACGACGCGCCCACGCTAAAAGACTTCCTTTGTGGCAGTAAGCGCACCGAGCGGCCTGCGGCTGTCGCCGCCTGGCTTGTCCGACTGAAGGGACAGGGGGTCGGAGCGCCGCCAAAGGGTGCCTGTCGTTTCGCGCGCGGTGCGGCTGCATTGCATGCGATCGTAAAGCTGCGACTCAAAACGAATGACGCGCGTTACGCGGACGTCGCCAACGCGTGCTTCGACCTGCTATCCGCAGAACTCGCGGAAACCAGGCGAAGACTGCTTCGCTGAGCTGGCGGTTCCGAACCGGCTTGTCCGCCGCCCTTGCAACCGTCACGGCGAAAGCTAAAAGCAGCCCAGCCGCAAGGGGGCCCCGATGAGCACGACCGCCGCCTACAAGATCATCGATCATGATTATGACGTGGTCGTCGTCGGCGCGGGCGGGGCGGGGCTTCGGGCGACGATGGGGGCGGCGCAGGGGGGCTTGCGCACCGCCTGCATTACCAAGGTGTTTCCGACGCGCTCGCATACGGTGGCGGCGCAGGGCGGCATCTCCGCCAGCCTCGGCAATATGGGTCCGGATCATTGGACCTGGCACATGTACGATACGGTCAAAGGCTCGGACTGGCTCGGCGATCAGGACGCGATCGAATATCTGGTCCGCGAGGCGCCGGCCGCGGTCTACGAGCTCGAGCATTTCGGGGTGCCGTTCAGCCGCACGTCCGAGGGCAAGATCTATCAGCGCGCGTTCGGCGGGATGATGCAGAATATGGGCGAAGGCCCGCCGGCGCAGCGCACCGCCGCCGCCGCCGACCGCACCGGCCATGCGATGCTTCACGCGCTCTATCAGCAGTCGCTGCGCTACGACGCCGACTTCTTCGTCGAATATTTCGCGCTCGACCTGATCATGGATCCGGCGACGGGCGCCTGCCGGGGCGTGGTCGCCTTGTGCCTGGAGGACGGCAGCATCCACCGCTTCCGCGCGCAGGCGGTGGTGCTCGCGACCGGCGGCTACGGGCGCTGCTATTTCACCGCGACTTCGGCCCACACCTGCACCGGCGACGGCGGCGGCATGGTGCTTCGCGCCGGGCTGCCGCTGCAGGATTGCGAGTTCGTCCAGTTCCACCCGACCGGGATTTACGGCGCGGGCGTGCTGATCACCGAAGGCGCGCGCGGCGAGGGCGGCTATCTGACCAATTCGGAAGGGGAGCGCTTCATGGAGCGCTACGCCCCGTCCGCCAAGGACCTCGCCAGCCGCGACGTCGTCTCGCGCTCGATGGCGCTGGAGATGCGCGAAGGCCGCGGCGTCGGCCCGGACAAGGACCATATCTACCTTCACCTCGATCATATCGACGCGAAGATCCTGGCCGAGCGCCTCCCGGGCATCACCGAATCGGGCAAGGTGTTCGCGGGCGTCGATCTGACCCGCCAGCCGCTCCCGGTCACGCCCACGGTCCACTACAATATGGGCGGGATCCCGACCAATTTTCACGGCGAGGTGGTGACGCTGAAGGACGGCGATCCGGACGCGGTCGTGCCCGGCCTCTATGCGGTGGGCGAGGCGGCCTGCGTCTCGGTCCACGGCGCCAACCGGCTGGGTTCGAACAGTTTGATCGATCTCGTCGTCTTCGGCCGCGCCGCGGGGCTGAGACTCAACGAGACGCTGACCGCCAATGCCCGCCACGCCGAGCTGCCCAATGACGGGGCGGAGCTGTCGCTGACCCGGCTCGACAAATTCCGCTTCGCCAAGGGCGAGCATCCGACCGCGACGATCCGCGCCGAGATGCAGCGCACGATGCAGGCGCATTGCGCGGTGTTCCGCAACGACGAGCTGCTCCGCGAAGGGGTCGGCAAGCTCGCCGCGACCTATGCCAAGATGGCCGACGTCCAGGTCACTGATCGCAGCCTGATCTGGAACAGCGATCTGGTCGAGACGCTCGAGCTCGACAATCTGCTCGCCCAGGCCAGCGTCACCATCGCCGGCGCGGTCAACCGCCAGGAAAGCCGCGGCGCTCACGCTCACGAGGATTATCCCGAGCGCGACGACGCCAACTGGATGAAACACACCTGCGCCTGGTTCGAAGGCTGGGGCGGCAAGGGCGGCCAGGTCCGCATCGATTACCGCCCGGTCCACGAATACACGCTCACCGACGACGTGGAGTATATCAAGCCGAAGGCCCGGGTTTATTGAGGTGGCGAGACTGCTCCTCCATCGTGAGCCGGTTCCCTGGGTGGATCGTATGCGTGCTTACACGCTGTTGATCGATGGCGCGCCACGGGGCGCGATCAAGCAGGGAGAGACGCTCGAGGTGGAGCTGACGCCGGGCGACCATCGGGTTCGGATGAAGATCGACTGGGCGACCTCGGCCGAACTCGTTGTCAGCGGAGCCCAGGACGTAAAGCTCAGCTGTCGATCCAACGCGAACCCGTTCCTGATCTTGCTTTACATCACGCTTTGGCGCGGCCGTTACATCCGCCTCGAACGGGCTTAATCGGGGTTCCGAATCGCTCGACCTTAGTCCCGCTTGACCCGCGCCCCGCTTGACTCCCGCCGCGCCCGCGCAAGAATGACGGCCGGGAGGGTCCGCGCATGCTGGCGAGGGTGAGGATGATCGCGGCGCTGGGGCTGGCGTTCGCCGCCGGCGCTTCGGCGCAGACCTATCAACCGCCCCGGCACAGCGCGCCGCCGCCCTTGTTCGCCAACGGCTCGCCCCAGGCGCTGGCCGCGCATGCCGATGCGGGGACGCAGATCGAGCGGGGACGCTTGCCGGGCGACGAGCTGGCCGAGCATCGCAGGCTCGATCGCGCGGTGCAGGCGCTGCAGCCGCAGCGGCGCGGGGTGGTCGATGCCTATGTGATCGCGATCGCGCTCGACAGCGATCCGGTGTTCGGGCGCGAGGCGCGGGAGGCGGGCGAGGTGCTGCAGCGGCGTTATGGCGCCAGGGGGCGGACGCTCGTGCTTGCGGGCAGCGACGGTTCGGCGCCGAGCGCGCTGCCGCGTGGTTCGCCTCATGCGCTCGCCATCGCCTTGGCGCGCGTCGCCGAGCTGATGGACGAGAATGAGGACGCGCTGATCCTTTATACGACCAGCCACGGCGCGCGCTTCGGGCTTTTTTATAACGACGCCGACAGCGGCTATGGCGCGATTTCGCCGAACCGGATGGCGGCGATGCTCGACGGGCTTGGGCTGCGCAACCGGCTGCTGATCATCAGCGCCTGCTATTCCGGGATCTTCGTGCCGCGCCTGCAATCGGACAGCAGCGCGATCGTCACCGCCGCCTCGCGCGACCGCTCCTCCTTCGGCTGCCTCGCGGAGAATGACTGGACCTTTTTCGGCGACGCGATGATCAACAATGCGCTCCGCAAGCCCCAGCCGCTTGCCGAAGCCTTCACCGAAGCGAACGGGCTGATCACCAGCTGGGAGGCGCAATTCCCGGTGCGGCCCTCCGAGCCCCAGGTCAGCATCGGCCCCGGCACGGCGCGCTGGCTCGGCGCCCTCGAGCGGCGGCTGCCGCCGGCGACGCCGCGGCGCGGTCGGTCGGCGGTGGAAACCAGCCGCGAGGCGTTGCTGAGGCGCTGAGCGCTTCGTCGAAGCGGCGCCGCGCTCCGCCGAAAAGCGGCGCTGCCAAGTCGCACCGGCGCTAGGCTGCCTTAGCGGGGACGATCATGGGGGACTTCGCCATGCGCCTCGCCGCTCTGTGTCTTGCCATCCTGCTCTGTGCCGCGCCGGCCGCCGCCCAGAGCGGCTACCATCTGATCCCCGGCTCGCTGGAGCCCAATCGCGGCCCCGACGGCAATTCCGTCTTCCTCGACGCGCCGGAGGGGCTGATCCTCGTCGACACCGGGCGTCATCCCGCGCATCGCGACCGACTGCTCGGACATGCCCGCGCGCGCGGCCGGCCGATCGCGGCGCTGATCAATACGCACTGGCATCTCGATCACAGCACCGGCAATGCGGAAATCCGCGCCGCTTATCCGCAAGCGCCGCTCTACGCGACCGAAGCGATCGAGGGAGCGCTGACCGGTTTCTTCCCGCGAAGCCGGGCCGGTGCCGAGCAATTCCTCGCCTCGGGCAATGCGACGGCAGAGCAGCGCGCCGAGATCGAGCGCGGCTTCGCGGCGATGGACGATCCCGCCGCGCTGAGGGCGACGCACCCGGTCCGGGTCTCGGGTGAGATCATGATCGCCGGGCGGCGGCTTCGGGTGAACGTCGCGCCATTCGCGGCGACCGAGGCGGACCTGTGGATCTACGACCCGGCGAGCCGCCTCGTCATCGCCGGCGATCTCGTCGTCGCGCCGGTGCCGTTCATGGACACGGCCTGTCCGGACGGCTGGCGCCGGGCGCTCGATGCGATCGCGGACACGCCGTTCGTCACCCTCGTCCCCGGCCATGGCGCGCCGATGGACCGCGCCCACTTCCTCAGCTGGCGGGCGGCATTCAACAATTTGCTCGATTGCGCCGCATCGGATCGCGCGAAGAGCGAATGCGTGGCCGGCTGGCGGCGCGATGCGGCACCGTTCATCCCGGCCGGGCGCGAAGCGCTGATCGACGCGATGGCGGGCTATTATATCGACACCCGGCTCCGCGCGGCCCCGGAGGAGCGGCGGCTTTACTGTCCGCCGGCCTGAACCCGCGCCAGCGCCGCGCGGATCCTCTCCATATCGGCGGCGAAGGCGGCCGTGAGCGCCTCGTCGCCCAAGCCGGCTTTGTCGGCGATCTGCCACATATTGAGGCCGATCCTGAGCGTCGCGCCCCACTGGCCATCGGGCAGGCGCACGCATTTCACCGGCTGACCCACGCGCACCCCGGCCAGCGCCATCGCCTTGTGCCATTCTTGCGCGTCCTCCAGCGTCGCTCCCGCGGCGGAGAGATCGAGGGTGGAAAGGGTGCGCATCTCGATCGGGTGGCTGTCGGCATCCTCGATCTGGCCGGGCGGATAGGGCGCCACCCGGCGCGCCTCGCTCTGCTCGACGATCCCGGCGCGCACGGCGGCGTGGAAGGCGAGGATGATCCGCTCCACCTGGGCCGGCGCCAGCGCCTGGAAGCGCTCGAGCTCGAAGATCGAGGCTTCGAGGCGAAGCAGCAGGCCAAGGTTGGTGCTGTCGGGCAAATCGTCCGCGCCGGGCCAGCCCGCAGGCCATTCGGCCCGGCGGAAGATGGTCGCGAACCCTTCCGGCAGCGGCGGCGCGGCCTCGGCGAGCGCGGGCGGCACCAGCGCGAAGCCGCTGAACGGGGGGCCGCCCATGAATTTGGAGCCGGTGACGAAGATGATCGCGTCCCGCTCGAGATAGGCGCCGACCGCCTGCGCCGTGATCCGCGCCTGGCAGGCGTCGACGACCAGTGTCGCGCGCGCACCGTGGGCGGCGATCAGCCGGTCGACGTCGGCGAGCGCGGGCAGGATCAGCCCGGTCTTGGAGCCGTGGACGATATGGACGAGGCTGTGCCGGCTCGCGGCTGCGGCGGCGCCGACGGAGGCGCGCATTCGCTCGGCGATATAATGGGAGGGCCGCACCCGCCCCATCCGGTCGCGCACCGCGATATCGACCATCTCGACATGGACGCCGCCCAGGCCCGGCACCGGCGCGCCGGGCGTCACCGCCGTGTCGAGCGCGGTCTCGTTGGCGAAATAGAGGCCGTGCGCCGAGTGGATGCAGCCCGAGCCGACCTCGTCCGCGCCGAGCAGGATGGCGTGGGTACTTCCCGGCGCGCGCCCCTTCACTGCGGCGAGCGCGACATATTCGAGATCGGTGCCCGACGGCGCGAAGACGATTTCCACCTCGTCGGCGACGCCATAAGCGCGGCGGATCCGGGTTCGCAGACTCTCCAGTCGCTCCGCATAGACCTCCGGGGCCGGCTCACCGCCGATCTCGGCGAGCAGCGCCTCGACCCTTGCATAGGCCTGCGCCGAGATATCGTTGGCGGTGGACGAGGCGTAAGCGAGCGCCTCGCTCGGCAAGGGCGCGCTGTAATAGCGGTTGAGGCCGGTAGCCGGATCGAGCGTCAGCCGCGCGTCGCCGCCCTCGGTCATCAGCCTCGCGGCCCGCTCTACTCCCACGCCTGCCACCATGTCTTGCACCGCTCCCGTGAGGGGACTAACGGCGCTATCGGCTCCGGTCGCGGCAACAATGTGGCGTCCGGCAATTTTGCGTTTGTCGAAAAGGCGATCTCCTCGTGACTGGCATCGAACCGCGCGCGATCCCGGCTTCGGTCAAGGACAGGCTGCGCATCATGTTCATCGCCAAGCACGCCAAATGGGCGGGCGGCCTCCACCCGGAGGACGGCAATCACGCGCTCTACCATGTCGAGGTCCGCGAGATCCTCGAGGGGCTGGGGCTGAACCTGACGCTCGAGGACAATTATCGGGCGCTGTTCGAGCGGCGTCAGGTCGATTTCCTCTTTCCCCTGCTCAATCGCGGCGGCTTCCTCAACAGCGAGATGATGCTGCCTTTGCTCTGCAAGCGCCTCGGCCTTCCTTATCTGGGCGCCTCGCCGATCCTGCGCGGCCTTGCCGACGACAAGCATCTTTCCAAGATGGCGGCGGCGGCGCGCGGCATCCCGACCGCGCCCTGGACGATCTATCGCGAAGGCGCGCCGGTGACTCAGGAGCGCTGCCCGGCGGGTGCGCGGCTCGTGATCAAGCCCAACGCCTCCTCGGCGAGCTGGGGCGTGCAGGACGCACGCGACTGGGCCGGCGTCGAAGCGGCGGTCGCCTCGATTCACGCCGAAGGCCATGACGCGATCGTCGAGCCCTTCCTCAACGGCAGCGACGTCGAGGTGCCGGTGATCACGATCGACGGCGCGCCGGTGGTGATGCCGATGATGCTGTTCGAGCAGGCGGATCCCACCCATCTGCGCACCTATTATGAGAAGCGCGACCTGGTCGAGCGCGAGCACAAATACCGGCTGGTCGATTTCGATTCGGGCGAATGGGTGCCGAAGATCGCGGCGATGACGCTGAACCTGGCGGAGGAATTCCGTCCGTTCGATTATGGCCGCTTCGAATTCCGCCTCGATCTCGAAACCGGGACCTGCAATTTCCTCGAGGTCAATCTGCAGGCCAACCTGTGGTCCGAGAAGGTTTTCGGCCGCTCCGCCGCCCGCGCGGGCCTCAGCCAGGCGCAATTGATCGAGACCATCCTCTACGAAGGGCTTCGGCGTCACGGCCTGCTCGATGACTGAGCGCGGCTTCACCGTGATCGTCCTCGCCGCGCAGCGCGAGGGCCGGCTCGATCCGCTCGCGGCCGAGGCCGGCGTCACCCACAAATGCCTGGTCCCGATCGGCGGCCGGCCACTGCTCGCCCATGTCCTCGACGCGCTCGCTTCGGTCGAGGGGATCGCGGCCGTGCGGATCTCGGTCGAGGCCGGGGCCGAGGAGCGGCTGGCCGTGCTCGCAAACGCATCGCCGCTGCCGGTCTCCTTCGTCGCGGCGGCGGCCAATATCGCCGACAGCGTCTATGCGGCGGCCGAGGGCGTCGAGGGCCCTGTCGTGATCACCACCGCCGACAATGTCCTGCTCACCCCGGATGCGGTGCGGCGGATCGCGCGGATGCTGGCCGACGGCGACGATGCCGTGGTCGCCCTCGCGCGCAAGGAGGATGTGCTCTCCGCCCACCCCGAAGGGCAGCGCCGCTTCTACAAGTTTCGCGACGGGCAGTTCTCGAACTGCAACCTCTACGGGCTTTCCAGGCGAGGCCTCGGCCTTGCCGAAACCTTCCGCGAAGGCGGCCAGTTCGCCAAGAATCCGATGCGGATCGCGCGTCTCTTCGGCCTCCTCAACCTGATCCGGCTGCGTTACGGCCTGGTCTCGCTCGACGGGGCGATGAAGCGGCTGGGCAAGCGCTTCGGGGTGCGCGCCGCCGCGGTGGTGCTCGAAGACGGCGCCCACGCGATCGACGTCGACAATCAGCGCACCTATGCGATCGCCGCCCAGCTTCTCGACAGGCGCGCCGCCTGATTGTATCGCCGGGGCGCGAGGGACACGTCATGGCCGAATTCACGCTTCCGAAGAACAGCAAGATCAGGAAGGGCAAGGCCCATCCGGGGCCCCAGGGCGCGGCGCGGACGAAGAAGTTCAAAATCTACCGCTACGATCCCGACACCGCCGAAAACCCGCGCTACGACAGCTTCGAGGTGGATCTCGACAGCTGCGGCCCGATGGTCCTCGACGCGCTCATCAAGATCAAGTCCGAGCAGGATCCGACGCTCACCTTCCGCCGCTCGTGCCGCGAGGGGATTTGCGGGTCGTGTTCGATGAACATGGGCGGCCGCAACGGCCTCGCCTGCACCACCGCGATCGAGGACATGAAGGGCGAGATCAGGATCACGCCGCTCCCTCACATGGACGTGATCAAGGACCTCGTCCCCGATTTCACCCATTTCTACGCCCAATATGCCTCGATCGAGCCCTGGCTGAAGACCAAGACGACGACGCCTTCGGGCAAGGAGCGGCTGCAAAGCCCGGAGGACCGGGCCAAGCTCGACGGCCTCTACGAGTGCATCCTGTGCGCCTGCTGCTCGACCGCCTGCCCCAGCTATTGGTGGAACAGCGACAAGTTCCTGGGCCCCGCGATCCTGCTCCAGGCCTATCGCTGGCTCGCCGACAGCCGCGACGAGATGGCGGGCGAACGGCTCGACCAGCTCGAGGACCCGTTCCGCCTCTACCGCTGCCACACGATCATGAACTGCGCCAACGTCTGCCCCAAGGGCCTCAACCCGGCCAAGGCGATCGCGGAGACGAAGAAGCTGCTCTACGAGCGGGCGGGGTAAAGGCGCTCGAAGGACCCCCAGGAACGGCTTCCTTTCCTGCATTTCCGCGCTAACGCATCGCCATGGACGTCCACCCCCTTATCCGCCACGCACCCGACCCCGATCATCCCGGCTGGTGGACGTGGGAGCTGGAGGCGCAGGACCGCTTCAACGCGGTGATCGGCAAGCTGCTGGTCCGCGCCGACGGGGCGGGGCGGGGGGTTTGCCGGATGTTTCCGGAGCGCGAGCATTCCAATCTGGGCGACATGGTCCATGGCGGGGCGATTCTGACTCTTATCGACATGGCGCTGTTCGCGGGCGGGCGGCTGGCGGGGGCCGATGTCGTGCGTGCGGTGACGCTCGATCTGTCGACGCGCTTTCTGTCGCCGGGGCGGATCGGGGTGCCGATGGATGCCGAGGTGGAATTGCTGCGCGAGACCAAGCGGCTCGCCTTCTTCGCCGGCAAGGTCGTTCAGGACGGCGAGCTGGTCGCCCATTTCACCGGCGCCTTGCGCAAGGCGGGCGGCGCGGCGCGGTGACCGCCGTCGCCGATCGCTATGCGGCGCTGGTCGAAGCGGGCGAGCTCAGGCCCGACGCCGATCAGGAACGGGCGGTGGCGGTGCTCCATCGGCTGGCTGAGCGGCTGGCGGCGTCCACGGCAAAGGGCAGCATCGTGTGGCGGCTTGCCGGCCGCAAGGAGCCGCCGCCGCCGGGCGCCTATCTGTGGGGCGGGGTGGGGCGCGGCAAATCGATGCTGATGGACTTGGCCTTCGAGACGATCGACCATCATCCCAAGCGCCGCGTCCACTTCCACGAATTCATGCTGGAGGTGCACGAGCGGCTGCGCGCCGAGCGGGTGAAAGAGGCGGGCGATCCGATCCCCCCCGTCGCCAAAGCGCTCGCGGCCGAGGCGAAACTGCTGTGCTTCGACGAGATGGTGATCAACAACAGCGCCGACGCGATGATCCTCTCGCGGCTCTTCTCGCAGCTTCTGGAGGCGGGCGTGACCGTGATCACCACCTCGAACCGTCCGCCCCGGGATCTCTATCTCGGCGGCCTCAACCGCGAGCTTTTCCTGCCCTTCATCGAACTGGTCGAGCGGGAATTGGCGGTGGTGCCGCTGAACGGCCCGACCGATTACCGGCTGGAACGGCTCGGCGGCCTGCCGACCTGGCACGTCCCCAACGGCCCGGAGACGAGCAGGGCGCTGAGCGAGGCCTTCTTCCGGCTCACCGACTATCCGGTGGAGGATCGCGCCAAGGTCCCGACCGAAGAGCTGCAAGTGCCGGGCGGGCGGGTGCTGCACGTGCCCAAGAGCCTCAAGGGAGTCGCGGTCTTCTCGTTCCGGCGGCTGTGCGGCGAGCCGCGCGGCGCCCCCGATTATCTGACCATCGCCCGCCATTTCCACACCGTGATCGTCGTCGGCATTCCGAAGCTCGGCCCGGAGAACCGCAACGAGGCGGCCCGCTTCGTCACCCTGATCGACGCGCTCTACGAGCATAAGGTCAAACTGCTCGCCGCCGCCGACGCCGAGCCCGAGGCACTCTACGTCGCCGGCGACGGCGCCTTCGAATTCGAACGTACCGCCTCGCGCCTGATCGAAATGCAGAGCGCGGAGTATATGGCGCTGGGCCACGGCGAGGACTAAGTCGGGACAGGGGAGTCCAACCATGCGCCTAAGCCTAAGCCTGATCGCCGCCGCCTTCCTCGCCACCGCCACTGCCGCCGCGGCGCAGACGCCGGTGCAGGTCGATATGCAGACCTCCGACCGCTGGCACGTGAAGGCGCGGGAAATCTACGCGCGCTCGATCGCCTTCGAGACGGTCGAAGGGCGCAACCAGAGCCCGCAAATGGCCGCCTATCTGGAGGGCCTGTTCCGCGAGGGCGGCTTTACCGACGTCACCATCCGCCCGCACGAGCAGACCGCTTCGCTGGTCCTGCGCTGGCCGGCAGTGCGGCCCTCGGGGCGCAAGGCGATCCTCCTGCTCGCCCATATGGACGTGGTCGAGGCGCTGCGCAGCGATTGGTCCTACCCGCCGTTCGAGCTGGGTGAGGAGGGCGGCTATTTCTACGGCCGGGGCACGTCCGACAACAAAGCGGGCGTGGTCGCGATCACGGTGGCGCTGCTGCGGCTGCGCGCCGAGGGCTTCCGCCCCGACCGCGACATCGTCGTCCTGTTCACCGGCGACGAGGAGACCGGCGGGCGCGGCGCCGAGCTGGCCGCGAACGAATGGCTCGATCCGGCGACGATCGACTATGCGCTGAATTCCGATGCGGGGGGCGGCGCCTGGCTGGAGGACGGCACCCCGCTCGGCTTCGGTGTGCAGACCGCCGAGAAGGTCTATCAGGACTTCACCTTCACCGCGACCAATGCCGGCGGGCACAGCTCGCGGCCGCGCCCCGACAATGCGATCTATGCGCTCGCCCGAACGCTCGAGCGGCTCGCGAGCCACCGCTTCGAACCGATGCAGAACGAGACCACCCGGGCGATGCTGACCGACCGGTTGCGTACCGCCGAGCCCGCGCTCGCGACCGCGATCCGGCGCTGGCTCGCGAACCCCGCCGATGGCGAAGCGGCCGACGTCATCGAGGCGACCCCGACCGAGATCGGGGTCACCCGCACCCGCTGCGTCGCCACCCGGCTGGAAGGCGGCCATGCCAATAACGCGCTGCCGCAGCTTGCCCGCGCGACGGTCAATTGCCGGATGTTCCCCGGCCACGATCCGGCGGCGGTGCTGGCGCTCCTGCGCGGGATCGGTCAGGCGGACGGGGTCACGGTCGAGCCGATCGCTCCGGCGCGGCCGGCCGATGCCTCGCCCTTGCGCGAGGATGTGATGGCGGCGTTCCGCGCCGAGATCCACGTCCGCCATCCCGGCGCGGCGATCGTCCCCTCGATGAGCATGGGCGCCACCGACGGGCTCTTCTTCCGGAGTCGCGGCGTTGCGGTCTACGGCGTCGATTCGACCTGGGGAATCCAGCCGATCGACGAGCGCGCCCATGGCCGCGACGAACGCCTGCCGGTCCGCGCTTTCTACCAGAATATCGATCATTGGGTCGGCCTCGTCCGCCGCCTCGCCGGCCCGGCGCGCTAGGCTCGAGCCTGAATGACCTAAACCGTCACCCCAGCGAAGGCTGGGGTCCAAGCGGCGATGGTGATTGTCTCTACGGCAGCTTGGATGCCAGCCTTCGCTGGCATGACGAGTGATACAAAGGAAACGCGCGTTAACGCATCATCGCGGCGAGCCCCTCGCCCCGGCGGGTGAGGGCGTAGATCGCGATCGGGGGGAAGTCGGCCTCCAGCTTGCGGTTGAGGAGGTCGGTGGCGAGCATCTGCTTGAGCGTCAGCGACAGCGCGCGCGGGGTGACCGGGGGGAGCGCCCTTCGGATCGCCGAGAAGCGCGCCGGCCCCCCGTCCAGCCGCAGGATCACCGGCAGCGACCAGCGCGGCAGCTGCGGCGGATCGAGCCCGAGCCGTTCGCGCTGCGCCATCAGCTTCGCGGCGAAGGCGGCGATCGGCGCGCCTTTGGCGGTGAGCAGATATTCGGGCCGCAGCGGATGGCCGTGGCCCGGATTGCGGCTGAGCCAGCCGGCCGCCTGCAATTGGGTCAGGCTCGCCGCCAGCGCGCTGCGCGACAGCCCGATTCGCGCCAGCAGCACCGCGAAGCGCGTGCCGCCCTCGGCGCCGAAATGCGCCATCAGCGGCGCCAGCCAGCGGCCCGCGCCGAGCATCCGAAGATCGGCCTCGTCGATCATAGGGCTTGCTAGCATCGCCTAAAAGTATATGCGATATAAAAATAGAACTTGGGAGCGATTCGGAGGAGGGGTGAATGGGGATCGATTATGATGGCGGGCTGACCTGCTCGATCGGCGTGGCCAGCCTCGATCGGAGCATCGCCTGGTATAGCGACGTGCTCGGCTTCGCCTTGCTCTACCGGATGGACGAGATCGCCTGGTGCGAGCTTTCGACCGGAGTCGACAAGGTCAATGTCGGCCTCTCCCAGGTCGAGGAGCCGGGCGGGAAGGGCGGCGCGACGCTCACCTTCGGGGTGACCGACATCGAGGCCGCCAAGGCCGCATTGGACGCCGCCGGCATCCGCCAGGACGGGCCGATCCAGGACATCCCCGGCATGGTCCGCCTGCTCACCTTCTACGATCCCGACGACAATGCCTTGATGTTCTACCAGGATCTGAGTCAGGCCCATGGCTAGGCTGCTGGCGGTCCTGCTCCTGCTGATCGCCGCCCCCGCCGCGGCGCAGGGGAGCGGGGCGCCGGGCTGGCTGCTTGGCAGCTGGCGCGGGGCAGGCACGATGTTCGGCGCTCCGAGCGAGGCGACGCTCACGATTGAACCCACGCTCGAGGGTTTCGCGCTGGACTATCGCGCCGGCGCGTTCGCGGGGCAGGCCGCCTATCGCGCGCTGGGCGGAGGCCGCTGGCAGGCGGACTGGACCGACAATCGCGGCACCAGCCTGTCGATCGAGGCGGTCGAGGAGGAACAGATGCTCACCGCCGAATGGAGCGGCGCCGAGCGCGGCCGCACCGTCTATCGCCTGGCGGAGGACGGCCGCCTCCACCTCACCGACAGCGTCGCCGGCCCGGACGGCAGCTTTCGCGACTTCGCCAACCACGTCCTGACCCGCGCGGACTGAGTCGAAACCCGCCTCGGCGGTTGCCCCTCGCGCGCGAGGGGGCTAAGCGGCGCCCAGTTCGGGCCGCGTGCAAGCGGCCTCCTCATTCGATGCAAGAGCGGGAGCGCCTGATGGCTCGCAACAAGATCGCCCTGATCGGGGCCGGCAATATCGGCGGCACTTTGGCCCACCTCGCCGCCCAGAAGGAGCTTGGCGACGTCGTCCTGTTCGACGTCGTCGAAGGGGTGCCGCAGGGCAAGGCGCTGGATCTCGCGCAATGCGGCCCGGTCGAGGGTTATGACGTCGCGCTTAAGGGCTCGAACGATTATGCCGACATCGCCGGCGCCGACGTGATCATCGTCACCGCCGGCGTCGCCCGCAAGCCCGGGATGAGCCGCGACGATCTGCTCGGCATCAATCTGAAGGTGATGAAGGCGGTCGGCGAGGGGATCAAGGCGAACGCGCCCGACGCCTTCGTGATCTGCATCACCAACCCGCTCGACGCGATGGTCTGGGCGCTGCGCGAGTTCTCGGGGCTGCCGCATCACATGGTCGTGGGCATGGCGGGCGTGCTGGATTCGGCGCGCTTCCGCACCTTCCTCGCTCAGGAATTCGGGGTTTCGGTGCAGGACGTCACCGCCTTCGTGCTCGGCGGCCATGGCGACACGATGGTGCCGATCGTCGAATATTCGACCGTCGCCGGCATCCCCATCCCCGACCTCATCAAGATGGGCTGGTCGACGCAGGAGCGGATCGACGCGATCGTCAAGCGTACCCGCGGCGGCGGCGGCGAGATCGTGGCGCTGCTCGGCACCGGCTCGGCCTTCTACGCGCCGGCCGCGAGCGGGGTCGAAATGGCCGAAAGCTATCTGAAGGACAAGAAGCGCCTGCTGCCCTGCGCGGTCAACCTGACCGGCCAATATGGCGTCAACGACCTTTATGTCGGCGTCCCCTGCATCATCGGCGCCGGCGGGGTCGAGAAGATCGTCGAGATCGCGCTGAACGAGGAGGCCAAGGCCAATTTCCAGGTCTCGGTCGATGCGGTGAAGGAACTGCTGGAGGCCTGTCGGGCGATCGATCGGAGTTTGAGTTAGACTTTTAATCGTCACCCCGGCGTAGGCCGGGGCCCAGACGGGCCCTTTGTTTGGGGACTGGGTACCGGCCATCGCCGGTATGACGGAGGCGGATCGGAATGGAGAAAGGCGGCTTCGTCTACATCATGGCGAGCGCTCGCAACGGGACGCTCTACATCGGCGTGACGAGCAATCTGGTGGCTCGGGTCTGGCAACATCGAGAAGGAGTCGCGGACGGGTTCACTCGGAAATATTGCTGCAAGACTTTGGTCTGGTACGAAGCCTTTGGCGAGATCGAGCTGGCGATCCGGCGTGAGAAGCAAATGAAGGAATGGAAGCGGCTCTGGAAGCTGCGGGTGATTGAAGAGATGAACCCGGACTGGAACGACCTGTTCGAGTCCTTGATTTAGGTCTGGGCCCCGGCCTCCGCCGGGGTGACGTTTGAGGTTAGCGGCATCGCATGAGCATTCTCGTAAACGCCTCCACCAAGGTCATCACCCAGGGGATGACCGGCGAAACCGGCACTTTCCACACCCAGCAGGCGCTCGCTTACGGGACGAAGATGGTCGGCGGGGTCACCCCCGGGAAGGGCGGGACCACCCATATCGGACTCCCCGTCTTCGACACCGTCGCCGAGGCGGTGGCGGCGACCGGCGCGGACGCCAGCGTGATCTATGTGCCGCCGCCCTTCGCCGCGGATTCGATCCTCGAGGCTATCGATGCGCAGGTCCCGCTGATCGTCGCGATCACCGAGGGCATTCCGGTGCTCGACATGGTGCGGGTGAAGCGCGCTTTGTCGGGCAGCAAGTCGCGGCTGATCGGCCCGAACTGCCCCGGCGTGCTGACGCCGGAGGAGTGCAAGATCGGGATCATGCCGGGCTCGATCTTCCGCAAGGGCAGCGTCGGCATCGTCAGCCGCTCGGGCACGCTCACCTATGAGGCGGTGTTCCAGACCACCAATGCGGGCCTGGGGCAGACCACCGCGGTCGGGATCGGCGGCGATCCGGTGAACGGCACCAATTTCATCGACGTGCTGGAGCTGTTCCTCGCCGACGACGCCACCCAGTCGATCATCATGATCGGCGAGATCGGCGGCAGCGCCGAGGAAGAGGCCGCCCAGTTCGTCGCCGACGAGGCCAAGGCGGGCCGCGCCAAGCCCGTCGTCGGCTTCATCGCCGGCCGCACCGCGCCGCCGGGCCGCCGCATGGGCCATGCCGGCGCGATCGTCTCGGGCGGCCAGGGCGGCGCCGAAGACAAGATCGCGGCGCTGGAGGCGGCTGGAATTACCGTCTCCCCGAGCCCATCTGAACTGGGAAGCACGCTGGCAGCGCTTTTGAAGGGCTGACGTTTAGGGTAGGCGCTGCACGCGAAAGGCGAAAAAACGTGGAAGATATGGGCGAGCGCCCGAGCTGGGCCCGCGACAATTGGCCGCTGATCGAGCTCGACGACCTCAATGCCGGGCTCGATCCCACGCGGATGGCGATCGAGAAGCCTGCCCTGAGCGAAGTCGAAGGGGTGGCGGCGAAGGCGCGCGAATCTGCCCCCGCCGGGGCGTCGGAAGCCGAAATCGAGCGGGCGGCGCAGGATTCGATCTGCGCGATGATGCTGATCCGCACCTATCGGGTGCGCGGGCACCTTGCCTCCGATCTAGACCCGTTGGGGCTCGTTCAGCGCGAGATGCCGGCGGATCTGACACCTGAATATCACGGCTTCACCGGCGAGGGCGCGCTCGATCGGCCGGTCTGGCTCGGCGGCGCGCTCGGCCTCGAAAAGGCGACGGTGCGCGAGATCGTGGCGATCCTCAGGCGCAATTATTGCGGCAAAGTCGGCCTCGAATATATGCACATCAACGATCTGGAGGAGCGCCGCTTCCTGCAGGACCGGATGGAGGGCAAGGACGCCGCGATCGTCTTCACGCCCGAGGGCAAGCAATCGATCCTGACCAAGGTCGTCCAGGCCGAGCAGTGGGAAAAATTCCTTGCGAAAAAATATGTCGGTACCAAGCGCTTCGGCCTCGACGGCGGCGAAGCGATGGTCCCGGCGCTCGAGGCGGTGATCAAATATGGCGGCCAATATGGCGTGACCTCGATGGTTTTCGGCATGGCCCATCGCGGCCGGCTGAACGTCCTCGCCAACGTCATGGCCAAGCCCTATCGCGCGATCTTCTCCGAATTCGCCGGCGGCTCCGCCAATCCGGAGGATGTCGGCGGCTCGGGCGACGTCAAATATCATCTCGGCACCTCGTCGGACCGCGAGTTCGACGGGATCAGCGTTCACCTGAGCCTCGTCCCCAATCCGAGCCATCTGGAAGCGGTCGATCCGGTCGTGCTCGGCAAGGTCAAGGCGCAGCAGGTCGCGCGCGGCGACATCGAGGGCGACACCGTGCTTCCCGTCCTGCTCCATGGCGACGCGGCCTTCGCCGGGCAGGGGATCGTCGCCGAGTGCCTCGGCTTTTCCGGAATCCCCGGCTACGCCACCGGCGGCTGCCTGCACTTCATCATCAACAATCAGGTGGGCTTCACCACCTCACCCCAATTCGCGCGCTCCTCGCCTTATCCGTCGGACGTCGCCAAGCTCGTCCAGGCGCCGATCCTCCACGTCAACGGCGACGATCCCGAAGCGGTGACCTTCGCCTGCAAGCTCGCGATCGAATATCGGCAGGAATTCAACCGCGACATCGTCATCGACATGTGGTGCTACCGCCGCTTCGGCCACAATGAGGGCGACGAGCCGAGCTTCACCCAGCCGCTCATGTATCAGGAGATCCGCAAGCATCGGCCGATTTCGGAGATCTATGCCGAGCGGTTGGTCGGCGAAGGCGTGGTCGAGAAGGGATGGCTGGACGGCCAGGTTGCCGACTTCACCACTCTGCTCGAGGGCGAGTTCGAGGCGGCGAAATCCTATCTGCCCAACAAGGCCGACTGGTTCGAAGGCGCCTGGTCCGGGCTCGGCCGTCCCGACGAGGCGATCACCGAGCGGCGCAACGTCACCACCGGGATCGAGCCGGCGATGGCGAAGGAGATCGGCGTGGTGCTGACCACCGTCCCCGCCGCGGTCGCCGTCCACAAGACGCTGACCCGGATCATCGACGCCCGCCGGGCGATGTTCGAAAGCGGCACCGGCTTCGACTGGGCGACTGCGGAAGCGCTCGCCTTCGGCACCTTGCTTCGCGAGGGCCATCCGGTGCGCCTGTCGGGGCAGGATAGCGGCCGCGGCACCTTCAGCCAGCGTCACTCGGTCTGGGTCGATCAGACCAACGGCGCCAAATATATCCCGCTCACCAAGGTCGGCCCGGCCCGCTTCGAGGTGCGCGATTCGCCGCTTTCCGAATTCGGCGTGCTCGGCTTCGAATATGGCTGGTCGACCGCCGATCCGCAGACTTTGGTGCTGTGGGAAGCGCAGTTCGGCGATTTCGCCAACGGCGCCCAGGTGATCATCGATCAGTTCATCGCCGCCGGCGAAGCGAAATGGCTGCGCGCCTCCGGCCTCGTCCTGCTGCTTCCGCACGGCTATGAAGGGCAGGGGCCCGAGCACAGCTCGGCCCGGCCCGAGCGCTTCCTGCAATTGTGCGCCGAGGACAATATCCAGGTCGCGAACTGCACGACCCCGGCCAATTATTTCCACATATTGCGCCGCCAGATGAACCGGGATTTCCGCAAGCCTTTGATCATCATGACGCCCAAATCGCTGCTCCGCCACAAGGCCGCGGTCTCGAGCCTCGCCGATTTCACCGGCGAGAGCCATTTCAAGCGCATCCTTTCCGATCCCAACGCGCCGGCCGACGCCGACGTGCGCAGGCTGGTCCTGTGCAGCGGCAAGCTCGCCTACGAATTGTTCGAGGCGCGCGACGCGGCCGGCGACCGCAACACCGCGATCGTGCGGATCGAGCAGCTCTATCCCTTTCCCGGCGAGGCCTTCCTTGCTCGGATCGAGCGGATGACCGCTTTGGAAGCGGTCGTCTGGGCACAGGAAGAGCCGCAAAATCAGGGCTATTGGGCCCATGTCGAGCCTCGGATCGAGCGCCGGCTGCGCGAGTCGGCGGCGAGCCCCAAGCGGCCCATCTATGCGGGACGGCCCGCGGCGGCTTCGCCGGCCACCGGCCTTGCCAAGCGCCACGCGACCGAGCAGGCGGCCTTGATCGCCGACGCGCTCGGTCATAGCAGCGCGACCACCGCTCAGAGGAAAGCAAGCTAGATGGCGACCGAAGTCAAAGTCCCGACCCTGGGCGAATCGATCACCGAGGCGACGCTCGGCGCCTGGCTGAAACAGCCCGGCGAGGCGGTCGCGCAGGACGAGCCGATCGCGAGCCTCGAAACCGACAAGGTCGCGATCGAGGTCAATGCGCCGAATGCCGGCACGATGGGCCGCCAGCTGGTCGCGGTCGGCGATACGGTCGCGGTCGGCGCGGTGATCGCCGAGATCGAGGCCGCCGGCGCTCCGGCTCCGGCGCCCGCTGCCGCCGAGGCTCCGCCCCCGTCGACACCGGTCAACCCGTCGGGCGCCGGCGAGAATATCGAGGCCAAGGAGCCGCTGCGCGAGGACGAGGAGGTCGAGGGCGAGGGCCCGCATCTGACCCTGTCTCCCGCAGTGCGCCGGATCGTGCTCGAACATCATCTCGATCCGTCGCGGATTCGTGGTACCGGCAAGGACGGCCGCCTCACCAAGGACGACGTCCTCGCCGCAGTGGAGCAGCAGAAGACCGGTTCCCCGGCGGAGGCCGGGGCCCAGGCGCCGGAGGCGAAAGCTCTGGCAGCTCCACAGCAGGCACAAGCGCAAACCAAGGCCTGGGCCCCGGCCTCCGCCGGGGAACGGAAGGAAGAACGGGTGCGGATGACGCGCCTTCGCCAGACCATCGCCCGGCGCCTCAAGGAAGCGCAGAACAATGCCGCGATCCTGACCACGTTCAACGATGTCGACATGTCGGCGGTGATGGACGCGCGCGCCCGCTACAAGGATCTGTTCGAAAAGAAGCACGGCATTCGCCTGGGCTTCATGGGCTTCTTCGTGAAGGCGGTCGCGCTCGCCGTGCGCGACGTGCCCGCGGTCAACGCCCGCATCGACGGCGAGGAGATCGTCTATCATGACTATCTCGACGTCTCGGTCGCGGTCTCCGCGCCCAACGGCCTGGTCGTCCCGGTGATCCGCGATGCGCAAGGCTTGGGCTTCGCCGAGATCGAAAAGAAGATCGCCGATTTCGGCAAGCGCGCCAAGGACGGCACGCTCGGCATGGACGAGATGCAGGGCGGCACCTTCACCATCTCCAACGGCGGCGTCTTCGGCTCGCTGCTTTCGACCCCGATCATCAATCCGCCGCAAAGCGCGGTGCTCGGCATGCACCGGATCGAGGAGCGCCCCGTCGTCCGCGACGGCCAGATCGTGGCCCGCCCGATGATGTACCTCGCGCTCAGCTACGACCACCGCCTGATCGACGGCCGCGAGGCGGTCACCTTCCTGGTGCGGATGAAGGAAGCGCTCGAGGATCCGACCCGCCTCCTCATCGACCTTTAGGATTTGCAGAATGGCAGAGACCGACTTCGACGTGATCATCATCGGCTCCGGGCCGGGCGGCTATGTGGCCGCGATCCGGGCGGCGCAGCTGGGCTTGAAGACCGCCTGCGTCGAGAGCCGCGAGACGCTGGGCGGGACCTGCCTCAACGTCGGCTGCATCCCCTCTAAGGCCTTGCTCCACGCTTCTGAGCTTTACGAGGAGGCGCATTCGGGGATGCTCGCTAAATGGGGGGTGAAGACCTCCGGGCTGGAGCTCGATCTCGGCGCGATGCACGGCACCCGGCTGGAGGCGATCAAGGGGCTGACCGGCGGCATCGAATTCCTGTTCAAGAAGAACAAGATCACCTGGCTGAAGGGCCATGCGAAATTCACCGCCAAGGATGCGATCGAGGTCGCCGGCACGAGCTACAAGGCGAAGAATTTCGTGATCGCCACCGGCTCGAGCGTCACCCCGCTGCCCGGCGTCGAGGTTGATCATCAGCGCATCGTCGATTCGACCAGCGCGCTGGAGCTGGCCAAGGTCCCCGAGACGATGGTGGTGATCGGCGGCGGCGTGATCGGACTGGAATTGGGCAGCGTCTGGCGCAGGCTCGGCGCCAAGGTGACCGTCGTCGAATATCTCGACCAGATTCTCCCCGGGATGGACGGCGAGGTCCGCAAGGAAGCGGCCAAGCTGTTCAAGAAGCAGGGCTTTGCGCTGCGCACCTCGACCAAGGTCACGGGCGCCAAAGCGGGCGCGGATAGCGTTACGCTCACCGTCGAGCCCGCCGCGGGCGGCGCATCCGAGACGATCGAGGCCGAGGTCGTGCTGGTCTCGATCGGCCGGCGGCCCAATACGGAGGGGCTGCAGCTCGACAAGGCCGGCCTCGCGGTCAACCAGCGCGGTCAGATCGAGACCGATCATGAATTCCGCACCCCGGTCCCCGGCATCTGGGCGATCGGCGACGTCATTCCCGGCCCGATGCTCGCCCACAAGGCCGAGGATGAGGGCATCGCGGTCGCCGAAAATATCGCGGGGCTGACGGGGATCGTGAACCACGAGGTGATCCCGTCGGTGGTCTACACCATGCCCGAAATCGCCGGCGTCGGCCTCACCGAGGAGGACGCCAAAGCGGCGGGCCATGAGGTCAAGACCGGCAAATTCCCGATGATGGCGAACAGCCGCGCCAAGACCAACCGCGAAGGCGACGGCTTCGTCAAGGTGATCGCCGACGCCCGGACCGACCGCGTGCTCGGCGTCTGGATCATCGCTTCTGTCGGCGGCACGATGATCGCCCAGGCCGCCCAGGCGATGGAGTTCGGCGCCACCTCCGAAGACATCGCCTACACCTGCCACGCCCATCCGACGCACAGCGAGGCGCTGAAGGAAGCGGCGATGGCGGTGACCGGGAAACCGATTCACGTTTGATCTGGCTCGAACCGGGAGTCATCCCGGCGGAAGCCGGGACCCAAGAACACCGCCGTATATCGCGGATGTGAAAGCCTCCTCGCGTCTCTTCAGAACACGGCGTTCATGGGTCCCGGCCTTCGCCGGGATGACTCTTATCTGCTAAGGCCCAGCCATGCCCGCCGCGCAACTCCCCGAGGCCCTTGGCCCGATCCTCGACTTCCTCGACATGGCGGGGATCGCGGTGTTCGCTTTGTCGGGCGCTTTGCTCGCGGCGGTGAAGCGGCAGACGCTCGTCACCTTCGTCTTCTTCGCGGTGGTTACCGGGGTCGGCGGCGGCACGGTGCGCGACCTGCTGATCGGCGCGCCGGTCTTTTGGGTGCATCAGAACCACACCCTGCTGATCTGCCTCGGCGCCGCGCTCGCCATCTGGCTCACCCCGGGGGGCTTCTGGAAGGGGAGCGCCTTGCTCTGGCTCGATGCCGCGGGGCTCGCCGCTTACGCCACTTTCGGGGCCGCCAAGGCGCTTTCGTTCGGGATCGCGCCTTTGCCCGCGCTCGGCATGGGCGTGCTCACCGGTTGTTTGGGCGGGATTGTGCGCGACGTGCTGGCGGGCGAGCCGTCGATCCTGATGCGCCCGGAACTCTACGTCACCGTCGCGGCGTTGTCGGCGGCGCTGTTCGTCGGCCTCACCCTGCTCGGCGTTCCGGGCGGGATCGCCGGGCCGATCGCGGCGCTCGCCGGCTTCGGCCTGCGCGCGCTGGCGATCCTGCGCGGCTGGTCGCTTCCCGCCTACACCCGTTGAGGGCTTGACCCAGTTGAACGATCGATCAACTATGCGATCCTCAGCTTCGGAGGCCCGCCATGCGCATCCTGCTCGCTTTTCTGATCATCGTCTGCGGGGCGCCCGCGCTGGCGCAGGACGTCGCCATGTCCGAGCGGCGCGAGGCAGACGGCACCACCACCCTTGCCCACGAGGTGATCGTCGCCGCGCCGGTCACCGAGGTCTGGGCGGCGCTGGCGACCCCCGAAGGCTGGCGAACCTGGGCGGTGCCCGCCGCCCGCTGGGTCGAAGGCGAAGCCGATGTCATGGAAACGACCTACAATCCCCAAGGCGGCCCCGGCGCCACCATCCGCCAGCACTTCATTGCCCGCCTGCCCGGGCGGCTGCTGGTCTTCCGTACGGTCAGGGCGCCGGACGGCTTCCCGCATTTCGAAACCTATCGGCGCACCACCGGCTTCCTCGAGCTCGAAGCGGCGGGCGAGGGCCGCACCCGCGTCCGCCTGACCGGCGCCGGCTATGCCGACGACGAGGCGGGCCGCGCCCTGCTCGGCTTCTTCCGCGCCGGCAACCGCGTCTCGCTCGAACGCCTGCGCGACCGCTTCGTCAGCGGCCCGATCGATTGGTCGCGGGAGGGGCGGTAGAGGTCGGCACAAACCCGTTCCCCGGCGAAGGCCGGGGCCCAGGAGCCGAAGGCTTTCTGGCTGAGTAAGGAAGCGGATCTTGGGCGGAGCTTTCGAACCCGGCTCGCGCCGGGCCTGGACCCCGGCCTTCGCCGGGGAACGGTGACCGAGCTCTAACCGCCCAGCCTGCCCAGCAACACACGCCACAGCGACCTTGTCTCCCGCCCCCTCGGCACCGGCGCAACCGCCGGGCATTCGAGGCAGCGGGCCTGCATCGCCGCGCCAGCGAGAAGCCGCCGGGCATCGTGCAGTCCGCGCTCGAGCGCCGCCTCCGGCCCCCGGGCCAGGCGGGCGAAGGCGTCGCGCGGCGCTTCGGGCTCGGCCCGCGCGCGCCCGGAAACCAGGCCGGTCATCACCCCGTCCCAGAAATCGGGGCCTTCCTCCAGGTAGACGGTGCGCGCGTCGGCGGGTTCGATATTCGCCCGCCGCGCCGCTTCCGCGACGGCGTCGTCGAGCGAGCCGAAGCGATCGACCAGGCCGAGCTGGCGGGCGGTGCCGCCGTCCCAGACCCGGCCCTGACCGATCTCGTTGACCCGGGCCGCGGGCAGCCGCCGGGCGCGCGAGACCAAAGCGACAAAGCGGCGATAGGTCGCCTCCACGCCCAGCTGCAGCAATTGGTCCACTTCCGGCGACGGCCCGCGCAGCAGATCGGGCTCGCCCGACAAAGGCGTGCTCCGCACCCCGTCGGCGCCGACGCCGAGCCGCTCGAGCGCGCCCTCGAAGCTCGGCAGCACCGCGAACACGCCGATCGAGCCGGTGATCGTGGAAGGTTCGGCGAAGATCACATCGCCCGCGGTCGCGATCCAATAGCCCCCCGATGCCGCCACCGAGCCCATCGAGATCACCACCGGAATGCCCCGCGCCTTGGCCATCAGCAAGGCGCGGCGGATGCGTTCGGAGGCGAGCACCGAGCCGCCGGGCGAATCGACGCGCACCACCAGGGCCTTGAGGTGGCCGCTCTCCAACCCGCGTTCCAGATTGGCGGCGATCGTCTCGCCACCGGCCATGCCCGCTCCACCCTGGCCGTCGACGATCTCGCCGGCGACGGTCAGCACGCCGATCGAGCCGCCGGTGTCGCTCACCGGATGCTCGTCGGCCCAGGCTTCGAAATGCACCGCGCGATAGCTGCCGGGCACATGTTCGCTGCCCGCGCCGCCAAGCTCCGCCATGCGCCGGCCGAAGGCCGCCCGGTCGCCCACCCGGTCGACCAGCCCCGCGTCGCGCGCGGCCCGCGCCATGTCGCCGTTCGCGGCCTGGATGAAGCGCGCCGGATCGGCGACATAATCGGCGATCCGCGCCCGCGGCCGCGCCCGGGCCACGTCCTGCCGCCAGCTTTCCCAGAGCGAATCGACCAGCGCCTGCGCCGCCTGGCGCGATTCGGGCGACATGTCGCTGCGGGTGTAGGGCTCGACCGCCGATTTGTACGTGCCCACCCGATAGACGTTGGCGGTGATCCCCAGCCGCTCCATCAGCCCCGCATAATAAAGATTGGCGCCGCCCGGCCCGGCGATCAGCACCGCGCCGAGCGGATCGAGCCAGATCTCGTCGGCATGGGCGGCGAGTTGATAGCCGTCGTCGCCATAGCCGGTGGCGTAGGCGACGACGCGCTTGCCCGAGGCGCGAACCCGGTCGAGCGCCTCGCCGGCATTGGCGATCGCGGTCTGGCCGCCGCCGGTGAAGGCGTCGAGATCGAGCGCGACCGCCTGGATGCGATCGTCGGTCGCGGCCCGGTCGAGCGAATGGATGACCTGGGCCAGCCGATATTCGCGGGTCGCGGCGCCGCCGATCAGGTCGAAAGGGTCGGGGGTCGAGGGCTGTTCGACGAGGGCGCCGGCCAGGTCGAGGCGCAGCGTCCCGCTCCGCGCGCTGTCCTTATAGGGGCTGGCCGAAAGCGCCGCATAGAGCAGCCAGAAGAAGACGAGCATCAGGATCAGGACGAGGGCGTCCTTGACCCCGACCATCAATTTCCACGCCTTGCCCGCGAATTTCATGCGCCGCTCCTCTGCGCCGGGGCTACCGAAGCGCCGTCCCGCTGTAAATGCGCTCCCTTGACGCGCCCCGTTCAGTCCCTAAATGAGCGGGCACTGGCACTCGCTTACGGTGAGTGCCAACAAAGCTTCAATTTCGACTATCAGAAAGGCACTTCGTATGAACTTTCGTCCGTTGCACGATCGCGTGCTCGTTCGCCGAATCGAGGCCGAAGAGAAGACGGCCGGCGGGATCATCATCCCCGACAGCGCCAAGGAAAAGCCGCAGGAGGGCGAGGTCGTCTCGGTCGGTTCCGGCACCCGCGCCGAGGACGGCACGATCACCCCGCTCGACGTCAAGGCCGGCGACAAGATCCTGTTCGGCAAATGGTCCGGCACCGAGGTCAAGCTCGACGGCGAGGACCTGCTGATCATGAAGGAAAGCGACATCCTCGGGATCGTCGGCTGAACCAAGCATCGCGGGGACGCATGGTCACTG
>Ga0190275_10000721_pt1 | contig 26863 bp, 22 predicted proteins | sample Popmic550T_FD_133745 | JGI IMG/M metagenome (GOLD analysis project Ga0190275, IMG submission 133745) | Populus adjacent soil microbial communities from riparian zone of Yellowstone River, Montana, USA - 550 T | ecosystem: Environmental > Terrestrial > Soil > Riparian zone > Trees stand | place...
CTTTCAGCCGGTCCTCGTCTGCTGTCCAGTACAGCTGCAGGTACGGCCGAAGCCGGATCACGCTCTGGTCATCCAACCGCGACAGTGCGATGGATGTGCGGATCGGAGAAATGGGTGCCGGTCGTGTCTGGGACCAGACCTCTCGCCGCAGAACCTCGCTGGCACCGCCGATGTCAGCCTTATCGAGCCAAGGTTTCACAGCCGCGATCGTGGCGCGTACCTCACCGGCCAGTACGCCGTCCGGGTCGGCGAAATCGATCCCCATGGGTAGGCTCTCCCGGAGCGCGGGCTCGGTCGCGGCTTGGGCGAGCAGGGCCTGCACTATCGCGAATCGGGTCACCGAGTGCACCCCGACTGTCACGTGGGCGCTCACCCCCGCCAAGGCCTGCGCGCCGTGCACATAGCCGCGTGGCAGATAGAGGGCATCGCCGGGTTCCAGGACGACGTCCATGAGTGGCTGCTCTGCGCTGGCCAGCTCGACCAGCTCCTTCCGGTCGGTCCACGGTTGGCTTCGCAATGGCGCGTCCAGCACCGGCGGATGGACCTGCCACCTCTTGGCACCGGCCACCTGAAGAACGAAGACGTCGTGCACGTCGTAGTGGTGGGCGAATCCTTGCGAGCTGCGCGGCGTGAGGTAGCCGTTGACCTGCACCGGATGGGCGATCTCAGCGCGCAGCGCCGCGGCGAAGTCGATCAGCGGTGGCCAGAGGCGATGCAGTCCCTGCAGGACGAGTGTGTTTCCGTCCGCGAACAGGTCGAGGATCTTGTCATCTGCCAGTTGGTCGCCGACATCAGCACCTGCTCCGCCACCTCGGGTGAAGCTGGCCGCCGGTCGGATGTTGCCCCCCTTGGCAACCCGCAAGAACGGGGTACGGACCCCGCGTCGCGACAGCAGCTCATCGACCGCGTCGAGGTCCAGCAGATCGGTGAAGTCACGAGGCAGGCCGTCCGCCGGCGAGAGCAACGGCTGACGCGACCAGTAGTCGGAGGCGAAAGCTGTCGGTTCGATGCTCACACAGCGCCGCAGGGCCGGGAAGCTAGTGGCTTCCCGGCCCTGCGGGTCAATGCTGGAGATCAGGCGCTGCCGTCCGCGCCGCCGTCGGCACCACCATCGGCACCACCGTCTGCACCACCGTCGGCACCGCCGTCGGCACCGCCGTCCGCGCCGCCATCGGCACCACCATCTGCGCCACCGTCCGCGCCGCCATCGGCACCGCCGTCATGTTGACCGGGGGTGCCTGACGCTCCGCCGTCTGCTGGACCCTGCGTACCGGGGCCTGTTTCGTCTGTGGTCGTCACGTTGCCTCCCAATGCTCGTACCCGGGCGATACGGGCCACCGGCTGCGGGCTGTATCGGGCAGCTCGATGGAGTTGCCACCCCAAGGTCTACTCCTGCGCAATGGCGAGCGCACGTCCGGGTTGGAGACAGCTGTCCGGGTGCAGCGCAGCCAGCTACCATGGGGCACGGTCGAACAGGTGTTCGACCCAACTCCGACACGTAAGTCGCCGTTGCTCCCCGCAGCAGGGCAAACACCCGGGAGGGACTGGATGTGACTGGTCCCCCGAATGCGTCTTCGTCGGAAACCGGGATCCTGCACGTCGACATGGATGCCTTCTACGCCAGTGTCGAGGTCCGCAAGCGCCCAGAACTGACCGGGCTGCCGGTCATCGTCGGGGGCGCCGGCAACCGTGGTGTGGTCACCTCAGCGACCTATGAGGCACGTCGCTACGGAGTACGCAGCGCAATGCCCATGTCCCGCGCGCGGCGGCTGTGTCCCAGCGCGGTCATTGTTCCAGGCAACATGGCGACCTACGTCGAAGTCTCCCGCGCGATCATGGCGTTGTTCGCGATGGTGACCCCATTGGTCGAGCCCCTGTCCCTCGATGAGGCATTCCTCGATGTCCGAGGCGCCGGGCGCCGCCTCGGAGACCCGGTGATGATCGGCCAGTGGTTGCGTGCCCGGGTCGCTGACGAGCAGGGAATCACCTGCTCGGTGGGCATCGCCGCTTCGAAGTTCGTAGCCAAGCTGGCCTCCACCCACGCCAAACCCGACGGACTGCTCAGGGTGGCGCCGGAGGAGGTGATGGACTTTCTGCATCCTTTGCCGGTGGCCGCACTCTGGGGGGTCGGTGCCAAGACCGAGGAGCAGTTGATCCGATTGGGTCTGCGGACGGTCGGCGATCTGGCCAACACTCCACGAGCCACCCTGATCCGTGCGCTGTGGGAGAGCTTGGGCGCCCATCTCCACGAGTTGTCCTGGGGCCGCGACCTGCGACGTGTCGTTCCCGACGAACCGGATCGTTCCACCGGCGCCGAAGAGACCTTCGCCTCCGACGTGGATGATCCGGTGATCATCCGTCGCGAGTTGTTGCGTCTGTCCGAGCGAACGGCCGGCGGACTGCGCTCGGGCGGACATGTTGCGCGGACGGTGACCATCAAGATCCGCTTCGCCGACTTCAAGACCATCACCCGGTCCAGGACGCTGTCCGAGGCCACCGACGTCGGCCACGACATCTACCAGCTGGCTTGTGAATTGTTCGACGCCTTGAGCCTGGATCGAGCCCGAATTCGGTTGGTGGGGGTACGTGCCGAGGGCCTCCGCCCGGCAGCGGAGGCTTCTGAGCAGCTGCAGCTCGGCGCACCGGAGCATGGCTGGAGACAGGCCGAGATGGCTGCCGATGCCGCCGCCGTGCGGTTCGGTCGGGGTGCTGTGCGACCTGCTGCACTGGTCGGCCGACAAGATCCGGGCCACCGGAAAGGAACCGAACGGGCTCGCGAGACGTAGATCGGGTAGAGGATGTGCCTTTCGCCTTGTCCGAAGGGCTCGTATCCTTGTCCGTAGTTGAGACGGTCCATAGTTGAGACACAGATCTGCCAGGGAGGCTGACGTGCCACTCTCCGAGCATGAGCAAAAATTGCTCGAGCAGATCGAACGCGAGCTCATCAACGATGACCCCAAGTTCGCATCCACCGTCCGCTCGGCCGACGGCCGTGTGCGAGCTCGACGCAAGCTGGTCTGGGCAGTGCTGCTCGGTGTCTTCGGCCTCGGGATGTTGATCGGGGGAGCCGTCACGTCCTCCATCTGGCTCGGAGTGCTCGGTTTCTGCGTGATGTTCGGCGGGGCGGCCATGGCGGTGCTCAACGCCGGTGCGGCAACGTCCAAGGCGCCGGTCCGGGGTTCGAGCTCGTCATCGGCCAAGCAGGGACAGCGCGGCAATCCGGTCAAGTCCAAGTTGGAAGAGCGTTTCCGCCGCCGCTACGACGGCTAGCGCCGCCAGCCCCTCCGTCGCCGGTCAGCGCGTCAGCGTCCGCGTGGGCGGGTACGGCGTCGCTGCGCGCGCATGGACGGGCGCAACCGACTGATGGTCGAGGCGGGCATGACCCTGGCCCTGAGTCGTTGTCGTCGTCCAGCGTGGCGGCCCAGCGCCCGCCGAGCCGAGCGTAGTGGCGGCGCCAGGTCGATCGACCTCGAGAGCGTGACGGATTCCGGGGCGTACCTCGCGCGCTCTTCTGCCAAGGCGATGTCGCGAACGGCGACGGCGCTCTTCGCGTCGAACATGGCATCGCGGGCCAGGCGTCGAGCCAGCATCCGCGGCGTTTCGTCCGGCCGGTTGGACAGTCCCAGATCGGTGGCGGTATCCAGGAGTTCATCCCACGCGGCATGAGCCCCGGGCCCGGCGCGGCTGCGACCGACGAGGCGTAGCCGACCAAGCCGGGTCTTGACCCGGACCAGTGCGGGGGTGATCAGGGCGAGGATCACCAGCAGAACCGCGGCACCGATTGCGAACCTGACCCAGTTGGCGTCGTCCTGAGTCTGGGCCTGATCGAAGGTGGGATCGCTGATTCGGTCAGTCGCCGGATCCTGCTCGCCGCCCGGCACCTGTCCTGGGGGCAAACTGGGGGCCGCCGAGGTCTGTGCCTGTTCATCGACGCTGTCTGCTCGGGGGGCATAAGCCAGTTCTACGGCGCGCCCGGGTCCGATCGGAGTCGGATCGAAAGGTATCCAGCCGATCCCGCTGAAGTAGGCCTCCACCCATGCGTGGGCGTCGTCGGTGGTGACCGTCCAGCTCCCGTTCTCGAACGTCCCAGGGGTGTAGCCGAGGGCGACCCGGGCCGGAACCCCCGCAGCGCGGAGCATCACCCCCATGGCAGCTGCGTACTGCTCGCAATAGCCCTGCTTGTTCTCCAGGAAATTGACCAGCTCGTCCCCACTTGTCCCGGGCTCCGTGCTCAGGGTGTAGCGGAAGCCGTTCGCGCTGTCAGTGAGGTAGTCATTGATCGCCAGGGCCCGCTCGTACGGTCGGCCAGCACCCGCACTGCTGACCAGGGAATCGACGAGGGCAGCAACCGTGGGGTCCAGTCCGGTCGGAAGCGCGGTGAAGTCGACTTGCAACGGGTTGTCCGGGTCCAGATCGGGCGCTTGTGTCAGGTCCTCGACAGTTGGCCGCGACTCCTGGGCCCGAACGAGATATTCCAGACCAGCTGTCGTGTCCCCGCGGCTGAACAGCGTGGCGCTCTCCTGGTCGAAGCGCCAGTCCCCGGACACCTCGACCGACAGGGGAGAGGAAAAGACGGGCAGAAACCGGTCGTCGTGCTCCAGGACGGTGATGTCGGCCCTGATGTTGCGTAACGGCTGTGCGTCGGGCAGACGTGCCAACAGACCGTTGCCTTCCACCTGTATCTGGGTGTCGAGATTGGCCAGCGACCAGCCGTCGGGCCCATAGGTGTCCAAGGCCACCGAGCGCAGGTACGAGGGGTCATCGACATTGATCTCCACGCGGAGGAGGTCTTTGGGCTCCGGGAGAGTGAGCTCGCCCTGCATGCTGGCCAGGGGACTCAACGACGTCCCCGGCCCGGACCCGCTGCCGCTGCCGAATTGCTCTCCGAGTAGCCCCTCCGGCCAGGTCGGAATGACCAGCGGCAGGATCAGGCCGAGTCCGACTGCCGCCAGGCCGACCTTCCCAGCGGTGACAAGCCCGGGTAGGGAGAGCTGTCGACCCGAGGTGACCGTGCGTCCCCAGCGGGTGATGCCGTCGCGACCGTCGGCGTAGAGGAGTAGCAGGAAGCCAAGCGCCGGCCCTAGGAAACTGATCAGGTCGAAGGACCCGACAAGAGTTGCCACCGGGACCAAGTAGACGACCAACAGCGCCAGGCCTCCAATGGCCACCCGCCTCATGCCGATCACCAAGAACTCCAGCAGGATCGTCACCAGCCCGATGGCCAGGACTGTGATGGCGACCAGCCCGTCCAGGAGCAAGGCCGGTGCACCTTGACCGCGCAGGTCGAGCAACCCCTCCTCCAGAACAGACCAGAGCTCACGGGTGCTCTCCGGCGTGGGGAACACCCCCCAGGCCAGCTGCTCGGCGAAGAACAGGTTGAGCAGGATGAACACAGCCAACAACTGGGCCAGGGGCGCCAGCCGACCTACCCGACCATTGGCGCGAACGCCCATTCCGATCAGCATGACGACCAGCACGATCGTTGCGACGGGTGCAACCCAGCCGAGGTTGACGAAGACGGGCAGGAGGGCGGCGCTGGTGGCAAGCATCGCCAGTCCGCACGCGGCGCCCATGCGCAGCGACCGCCGGCTATCGGCTGTCTCGTTGTGAGCCTCTGGTTGTTCAGGGTCATGGCCGTCCCGTGGTCGTCAGTCGGGTGCCGTCATGGCCCTCAGATGATGCAGCGGTTCCGCTGTAACCGAATGCCGTGACACCGGCCTGAGCCCAGGCATCGGTGATCGTGACCCCAGCCGGAACGATGACCACTCGCCAGCCGGCACGGCGAAACACTCCTGCCGTGGCGAGGACCTGTTGACTCGGGTCGGCCACGGCTGATCGCGGTCCGACGCCGATGCTTGCCCGCTCCGCGTTGAGCTCAACCGCGCCGGAGCCAGCCGCGGCACTCGACGGACCCGAGCCAGCGCGTCGGATGGACCCAGCGCCCTGGTAGCTGGCTACGTCTGAGAGCACCGCGATCGAGGTTGAGGTCGAGGATCTGCCCCGGATCAACGCCGACGCATCATCAGGGCTTGCCTCCCCGAGGACGCAGACCAGCAATCCGTCTTCACCGGCCTGCCGCAACTCGCCGATCCCGTGATCGAGGGTGCGGATTGTCGAGGTTCGAATGATGGCCAGCTGGTCGAGCAACGAGTCCCGAGCAGCCAGTCCCGAGACTCCGTGGATCTCACCACCGTCGGTGAACAGTCTCAGGCTGTAGCCCAGCCGGCTCAAGTGATCGCCGACGCTGGCCGCCGCACTCACAGACCACTCGAAGCTACCGCTCATCCCCTCGCCACGGTGAGCGGTGCTGCGGGTGTCAAGTAGCAGGGCTGACTTGGTCTGCCACGGCTGTTCCTCACGGCGAACCATCAACTTGCCGATCCGCGCCGTCGAGCGCCAGTGCACCTTGCGAAGGTCATCGCCACTGCGGAACTCACGCGTTGCCGCGTCATCCTCGCCCTGGATGGACACCGAGCGCGAACTGCTCTCCCCTCCGGTGGAATACGCCCCACCCAGGCCAACAGCGGGTAGCGGGTGCACGACCGGGATGATCGTGAGGATGTCGGTTGCCGCAAAGCCGCGGCTGCGCTGGACGAGGCCGAAAGGATCGGTCAGTTTCAGGCTCAGCGGGCCGATGGGGAACCGCCCGCGCAGTCCCGATTGGACTTGGTAGTCCAGTTCGACCGTGGCACCCGGGGCGAGCCGGTCCACGACGAAACGCGCGTGCTTGCCGAGTAGATGCGGAACAGCATCATCCAGCTGGAGCAGACCGCTGCGCTGTTCGGCACGGTTGGTCACCTGAAGCACGATGGTGGCTGGCTGCCCGACCGGCGTCCGGCTGGGAACGACCGATCTTGACGAGGAGAGCCGGAACTTGTTACGGCCCAAGTACAAGGACGCGATCAGAGGAACAGCCATGGCAAATACAGCGGCCCGGAGGAGACTCGATTCCCCCAGTGTGACTCCGGTGAGCACCAGCGCGATGCCGGCGGCGACCAGGCAGTTGCCCCGAATCGTCAGGTCGTTCCAGAGCCTGCGCATCTCAGCCGACTCTGCTGGACTTCGACATCACCAGTGGCATCGCCAGGAGCTCGGTTATGACGTCGCGGCGTCTGGCGCATTGCGCGGCACCGGAACCCGTTTGACGCAGTCGGCGACGATGTCAGTGGCGCTGCGCCGCGCGATCTGGGCTTCCGGGGTCAAGATGACTCGGTGACAGAGGACCGGACCGACAAGTTGCTGTACGTCGTCGGGCAGGACGTACTCGCGGCCGGCAAGGGCAGCCACTGCCTTGGCTGAGCGGAGCAACTGCAAACTGGACCGCGGTGACCCGCCCAGCCGCAACTCCGAGCTCCGTCGGGTAGCGGCCACCAACTCGACGACGTAGCTCGACACGGCGGGAGAGACGAAGACCCCGGCGACAGCCGCGATGATGCTGCGCACTTCGGCGGCGTTGGAGACCGGGCGCAGATCCTCGAGCGGGTCGTGGTCGGCGTGCCCGGACAGCATCGCCAGCTCGGCTCGAGTATCCGGGTAGCCCATGGAGACCCGGGCGGTGAAGCGGTCGCGCTGAGCCTCGGGCAGCGGGTAGGTGCCCTCCATCTCGATCGGGTTCTGGGTGGCCACGACCATGAACGGACTCTCGAGGTGATAGGTGATTCCGTCGACTGTGACCTGGCGCTCCTCCATGCACTCCAGCAGGGCTGACTGGGTCTTTGGGGAAGCGCGGTTGATCTCGTCCCCGACGACGAGGTTGGCGAAGACGGCGCCGGGCTTGAACTCGAAGTCGCGAGTGTCCTGGTTGTAGACGCTCACCCCGGTCACATCACTGGGCAGCAGGTCAGGGGTGAACTGCAACCGGCGTACCGAGCAGTCGATCGAGCGAGCCAGCGCCTTGGCCAGCTTGGTCTTGCCGACACCGGGAACGTCCTCGATCAGTAGATGACCCTCGGCGAGCATGACGACCAGGGCGAGCCGAACGACATCGGGTTTGCCTTCGATCACTCGCTCGATGTTGGCTGCGATTCGAATGGCGATCTCGCGCGCCTCGTCCAGGCCAACCGCGCCTTCGCGGGTCCGGTGCACGCCTTCACTGTCCGGAGGCCCATCAAGCTGTCCGTCGACGTCACTTGGGTTGACGACCTCGCTTTGCGGGGCGGATGTCACCGCGAGTTTCCTCCGATCTGCCGGCCGGGAACCCAACCAGCATCTTGGTGCCAACGGACACAGCAGATGGTCTGACCGAGCCTACGTCGGCCCCGCCTGGATGTGTAGGCGCGGTCGGAGACGGTAAACGTCGGACAGATAACACTGATGTGGGGCTTTGTGGGTTATGGTGGCGCACGGTGGAGCACAGTGGTGAAAGTGTCAGGCGGGAGGTGGGGCAATGTTCTTCGGCACCCACGTCCTGCGCCTGGACGAGAAGGGTCGCCTGGCTCTGCCGTCCCGCTACCGCGACGAACTGTCGGAGGGGTTGGTGATCACCAAAGGTCAGGAGCGGTGCCTGTTCGGGTATCCCGTGGCCTACATGTCACGCATCGCCGATTCCTTGGCGCACAGCGCTGCTCCAGGCGGGTCGCGCGCCGTTCGCGAGTACGAGCGTTTTCTGTTCGGTTCGGCAGACAACCCAACTCCTGACAAAGCCGGACGAGTTGTCGTCCGGCAGGAACTGCGGGACTACGCCGGACTCGATCGGGACTGTGTGGTCGTCGGTGCCAATACCCGCTTCGAGATCTGGGAGTCGGCCGCGTGGGCTCGGTTCGTGGCCGAACGCGAAGACTCCTTCTCCGATCTGGAGGCCGAGGTGCTGCCCCGGGCGACTTGACGTTCTGCCTCACCCCTCGGGTGAGGTCTCCTCCCGCGCCGTCCCGCTCGGCCCTGGCGCACCTTCCCCGGTGCCTGGTCCGGCCCCTGGCGGAGCGGGTGGGGACCTGACCGGAGGGTCGAAAGGTCCAGCGAAATCGAGAACATCTCCACAGTCAGGCAAGCAACCGTCCAGCACGACAGTCCGTCACCGAGCGACTCGCAGCAGAAAGGGGGGGTGGGTGACTACCGACGACGGCGCAGCGACTCACGTGCCGGTTCTGCTGTCCCGCGTCTGCGAACTGCTCGCTCCGGTCGCTCAGCGCCCTGGCGCGGTCATAGTCGATGCCACGCTGGGTCTGGGTGGGCACGCAGCAGCCCTGCTGAAGGCTCATCCCGATCTTCGCCTCATCGGCTTGGACCGCGATCCGGCCGCGCTCGAGATGTCCAGGACCCGGCTTATCCAGTACAGCGATCGCATCGTCTTGGAGCACACGACCTTCGACGGTCTGAATGACGTCCTCGATGCATCAGCCACCAACGGTGTCGACGGGGTGCTGTTCGACCTCGGCGTGTCCTCGATGCAACTTGACGATGGCGAGCGCGGCTTTTCCTACTCCCGCGACACCACATTGGACATGCGGATGGATTCGACTGCCTCGTTGACCGCGGAGCAGGTGGTCAACAGTTATTCGCGTGCTGAGTTGACGCGGGTCCTGCGGACCTTCGGCGAGGAGCGGTTCGCCTCTCGGGTGGCATCAGCCATAGTCCGAGAGCGCGCGCGCAGCCCGATCACGAGTTCAGTCGCCCTGGCAGAGCTCGTCCGATCCGCGATTCCCGCCGCCACTCGCCGAACCGGCGGGCATCCAGCCAAGCGGACCTTTCAGGGTCTCCGGATAGAGGTCAACGGCGAACTCGCTTCCCTGCAGGCCGCCCTACCGGCAGCAATCGATGCCCTGCGGCCCGGTGGCCGGTTGGTCGCGATCAGCTATCACTCCTTGGAAGACCGCATCGTCAAGCGCGCTCTGCTGCAAGCGACTCAGGACAGCACGCCGGTCGACCTGCCCGTTCTGTTGCCGCAGGGCAGGCCCCGGCTGCGGATGCTGACCCGGGGGGCAGAGCTCCCCTCCCAGCGGGAGGTCGAGCTCAATCCTCGGTCTGCATCTGCGAAGCTGCGGGCCGCCGAACGAGTCGCTCCTGAGCGTAATGACGAGCACCGAGCAACGATCAGCGGATCCAGGGTGCGGGGTGCTGCCTGATGACCGCGGCCGCTCTGCGCCAGCCCAGAGCCGATCCGAGCCCGGTACGTCATGCGACCCGACCGACATCGACAGCGCGCCCACCGAGCCTTCGCCTGCTTCCCGCGCCTGCACGAAGCCTGCGTAGGGGGCCGTTCATCTTCTTGGTGCTGGGGCTGGTCATTGTCGGCACTATCGGTCTCCTGGTGCTCAACACGGTCATTGCGGCCAGTTCCTTCCGCGCCGAACAGCTGGTTCAGCGCAACGCCGAGCTCGCAGTGGCCGAGCAGGAGCTGCGGCGTCAGGTGGCGGAGGGCCTATCTCCCCAGGCGCTTGCCGAAGCTGCCCGCGAACTCGGAATGGTCCCGGCCGGACAGCCGGGCTTTGTGCTGATCCGGCCGGATGGATCAATCGTCGTCCAGGGAACTCCTGTGCCGGCTGGAGCACCCTGAGATGGCCACGCCACCGCAACGGCGCCGCAAGAGCTCTCCGGTTCGCCGATCCCGGCCACCTCGCCGCGGGGCGCCGGCGGCGGGACCCCCACCCACACGGCGACGACGACGGCGACAGCGTCGGCTGAAACTCGCCGGTCCCGACAGGCGGCTGCGCTGTGCCTCCGCCGTGATGGCCCTACTCACGGCAGTCATCCTGGGTCGCCTGGTCCTGTTGCAGGGCCTCGACGGGACCGCGTACGCATCCGCGGCTTCGGCGGATCGGTTGCGCGAGGACGTGCTCGCCGCGACCCGCGGTCAGATCCTCGACGCCAACGGCAATCCGCTCGCCTACACCGTCTCGGCCCGCAAGATCTATGCCGATCCTGCCCTGATCGGTGATCCGGTCCAGGCAGCCACCAGGCTGTCTGGGATCTTGGCGGTCCCGGTCGAGGAACTCGTGGACAAGATGCAGGCGGGCAACCGCTACCAGGTCCTCGCCGAACGACTCGAGCCATCGGTGGCTGCACAGGTGATGGACCTCGACATCTCTGGTATCGGAGTCGAGATCCAGCCGATGCGCATCTATCCGGCCGGATCCACCGGCGCCGGAGTGGTCGGATTCACCGGTCAGGACGGTTCGGGTCTGGCCGGGATCGAGCAGGCATACGACGAGTTGTTGACCGGAATACCGGGCACGGCCTCCTACGAGGTCGGCCGTAACGGCGCCGTCATCCCGGCCGGGCAACGCAACGAACAGCCAGCCGTCCCAGGTGGATCGGTGCGCCTGTCCATCGACCAGGACGTGCAGTACCACCTGCAGCAACAGTTGGATGCCCAGTGCGCGGACGGGTCCACCGAGAACGCCCAGGGTGTCATCCTCGATGTTCGCACCGGTCGGGTCCTCGCCATGGCGACGTGCCGCAGCTTCGACCCCAACACCGCTGCCCAGGCCGACCCGGACACCCTTGGCAACGGCGCGATCTCCGGCATTCTCGAGTCCGGGTCTGTGGCCAAGGCGATCACGATGTCGGCTGCGGTCCAGGAGGGGATCGTCGTTCCCGACGACGTACGGCTGACTGCTGACGCGATCACCGTGGGAAGCACGACCGTGCGCGATGCCCACCCGCACGCACCGATCAACTACACGGTCACGGGGATCCTGGCCAAGTCGTCGAACGTAGGCACGATCGGCATCGCTCGCGAGCTGGGCAACGAGCGTCTGGAGCAGTACCTTCGCGCGTTCGGCGTCGGGGAGCCCACCGGAATCGAGCTGCCGGGTGAGAGCGCCGGGATCCTGGTACCGAATCAGGAGTGGAGCGTCGCGCAGTCGATGAACATTCCGATCGGACAGGGTTTTGCACTCACCACCCTGCAGATGGCATCGATCTACCAGACCATCGCCAACGGGGGGATTCGAGTTCCTCCGCGGATCGTGGTGTCGACGACGGCCGCCGATGGGACGGTGACCGAGACCGCGCAGACGGCCGGTGTGCGGGTGATCAGCGAACAGAGTGCCGCGACGATGGCTCACATGCTCGAAGCCGTGGTCGGCGAGGGCGGCACGGCCCTGAACGCCGCGATCGCCGGGTACCGGGTGGCCGGCAAGACCGGCACAGCGCAGCGGCCGAATCCGGCCTGCAGCTGCTATGCCGGTGGCGGCTTCTGGACCACCTTCGCCGGGTTCGCGCCGGCCGATGCGCCTCGCTACGTCATGTCGGTCATGTTGCAGAGACCCGACGCAGATGTTCCGGCGGGGCCGGTGTTCAAGAACGTGATGACCTTCGTCCTCGCCCATGAGGCTGTGCCACCGACCGGCGCGGCACGACCAGAGTTCATCCTGATGGTGTGACCGGCCACCCCGTAGGCGTCCTCGCGGCCAATCAGCCGATCCTCGACTTGTCTCGGTAACCTCGCCTCCCGTGGTCGTTCTTCCTCGCCCCACCAAGCTGTCACCGGTGCCGCTACCTGAGCTGGCGGCGCTGATGGGTGCGCGACACATCGCCCAGCCCGATCCGCCAGCAAGCCTCATCGAGGTGTCGGGGGTGACCCTGCGTTCCGAGGACGTACGGCCCGGCGATCTGTTCGCGGCTCTGCCCGGTGCCAAGACGCACGGGATCGGCTACGCGGCGGCGGCCGTCGAGGCTGGTGCCGTGGCGATTCTGACCGACGTCACCGGCGCGGCCCTGCTCTCCACCGCGGACCTCCGCGCGCCCTTACTGGTCGTGGACGATCCGCGCGCATCGCTGGGCCGGATCTCGGCTGCTGTGTACGGAGATCCGAGTCGCCGCCTCTCGGTGCTCGGGGTGACGGGGACCAATGGGAAGACGACGACCTGTTACCTACTCGAGGCCGCCCTTCGCTCGGCCGGGCGACAGGCCGGACTGATCGGGACCATCGAGACCCGGATGCAGACCGCGGACGGGCTGGTCGCAGTGCCGGCGCAACGCACGACTCCCGAGGCGCCTGATCTGCAGGCCATTCTCGCTGTGATGGCAGACAACGGTGTCGATTCGGTAGCCATGGAGGTGTCCAGTCACGCACTTGCGCTGGACCGGGTGGCCGGTACGGCCTTCACAGTTGCCGGGTTCACCAATTTCAGCCAGGACCATCTCGACTTTCACGGCGACCTGGAGGCCTACTTCCGCGCCAAGGCTCTGCTCTTCGATGGTCGGGCGGAATGCGAGGTCGTGAGCATCGACGACGAGTGGGGAGCGCGGCTTGTCGGGCCGGACACGGTGACGGTCTCGGCGGCCGGGCTACGCAGGGCCGCGTGGCGTGGTTCGGAGGTCTCGACGCATGCCGGACTGACCTCATTCCTGGCGCACGGACCGGGTGGTCATGAGCTGGCTGTGCGCCTCGGCCTGCCGGGGGGCTTCAACGTCGCCAACGCGCTGCTCGCCCTGGCGATGCTCGACTGCGCCGGGATAGACGTCGAACAAGCGGCACGCGGATTCGAAGCTGCTCGGGTGCCGGGACGGATGGAGGTCATCGCCGCCGGGCAGCCCTTCCCCGCCGTCGTCGACTACGCGCACAGCCCTGCCGCTGTCGCGACCGTCCTTGCGGCGCTGCGACCACAGACCGAAGGAAACGTGATTCTCGTGCTCGGGTGCGGCGGAGACCGCGACACCGCCAAGCGACCCCTCATGGGCGAGGTCGCGGCCGCCGGTAGCGACCTGCTCGTTCTCACCGATGACAATCCACGATCGGAGGATCCGGCTGCGATCCGAGCAGCGATGCGGGCTGGGACCAGGGGCGTTGACCCGGCGCGTCGCGCAGCCGTTGTCGAGGTGGCTGGGCGCGCCGCGGCGATCAGGGCCGCAGTGCAACGAGCAGGCCCCGGCGACACAGTGCTCATCGCAGGTAAGGGCCACGAGCAGGGGCAGGAGATCGACGGCAACATCATCCCCTTCGATGATCGCCAGGTCCTGCGCGCGATGCTGGCCGAGCAGGGCTGGATCGAGGGTCCGACGCCGTGATCACGATGACGATCGCCGACGTGCTGACCGTGACCGGTGGTCAGTGGCACCCAGGGCCTCAGGCAGCCACGAGCATGATCGACCCCACCGGCATTCCGATCACCGGCGAGGTGCGGATCGACTCGCGGTCCTGTGCCGCGGGAGACCTTTTCGTTGCCTTGCCCGGTGACCGCGTCGACGGCCACGACTTCGCCTTGCCCGCCCATCTCGCCGGCGCCGTTGCCGTATTGGCGTCCCGACCCGTCCCGGACGTTCCCTGTGTCGTCGTTGCCGATCCAATGATCGCTCTGGGCCGCCTGGCGACGGCCAGCCTGGCCAGGTTGCCTGAGCTTGTCGTCGTCGGAATCACTGGTTCCAGCGGCAAGACCTCGACCAAGGACCTGATCGGCGAGCTTTTGACCCGTTGGGGACCGACGGTGTGCCCGACGGGCTCCTACAACAATGACCTCGGTGTCCCTCTGACCGTTCTGCGGGCCAACGAACACACCCGCTATCTCGTCTTGGAATTGGGCTCGCGCGGTGTCGGCCACATCGCCCGCCTGACCAAGATCGCCGCACCCACCATCGGCCTGATCGTGAACATCGGTACCGCCCACCTCGGGGAGTTCGGCTCAGCCGAGGTCATTGCTCTGGCCAAATCCGAACTGGTGGCCGCATTGCCCTCCGCCGAGAACGGAGGGATAGCGATCCTCAACGCCGATGACCCGGCAACGGCCTACCTCGCGGGCCGTACGGCGGCGCAGGTGTGGACCTTCGGTGCCGCCCCCGACGCCGATGTCCGATTCGACCGGGTCGAGATGAACGCCAGTGGTCGGCCGCGGTTTCGACTCACGGCAGGCGCGCACCAGGTCGAGGTAGCCATGCCTCACCTCGTCGGCCGACACCAGACAGCCAACGCCGCAGCGGCCAGCGCCGTCGCCCTGGCCGCAGTCGCTCGCGAAAGGCCGCCGGGAAAAGTCGATTCAGCCGCGACCCTTGAGCGGCTGCACGACATCGGCCGCGGACTGGCTGCTGCGCGGCCGCGAAGTCGTTGGCGGATGGAACTGACCGAACGGAACGACGGAGTCAGTGTCCTCAACGACGCCTACAACGCGAATCCGGAATCGATGCGGGCAGCACTGGATGCCCTGATCGCGCTGGCCGACGGCCATCGTCGTACCTGGGCCGTCCTCGGCGCGATGGGAGAACTCGGCGGCACCGCCCCCGCCGAGCACGAGGCCCTGGGCCGCGAGGTCAGACAGCGCGGCGTCGATCGGCTAGTCGCTGTCGGTTCTGATGCCGCCGGCATTTATGCTGGCGCTGCTGGTGATCCAGCCGAGAAAGAGAGGTTCATCCACGTGCCGGACATCAGCGCGGCGCTGCACGTGTTGGGCTCGCAGCTGCAAGCCGGTGACGTGGTCTTGGTCAAGGCCTCTCGCTACGTCGGGCTGGAACAGCTTGCCGACGCGCTGCTGGCAGAGGGCGCGCAGACATGAGATCTGTCCTCATCGCGGCTGTGATCGCCCTCGGATTCTCGATCCTGTTCACCCCGATCGCGATCCGCAGCTTGCAGCGCAGAGGCTTCGGCCAGGAGATCCGCGTTGACGGCCCGCAGTCTCACCAGACCAAGAAGGGCACCCCCACGATGGGGGGAGCGGTCATCGTCGCGGCCACGGTCGCCGGATACTTCATCGCCCACCTGTTCCTGCTCGGCGAGCCCGGTCGGGGACCGACGGCCAGCGGGCTGCTGCTGATCTACCTCCTGGTCGGGCTGGGTGGGGTCGGATTTCTCGACGACTACATCTCGATCCGCAACCAGCGCAACCTGGGCCTGAACAAGACGGCCAAGCTGGTCGGACAGGTCGTCATCGGCATCAGCTTCGCGATCCTTGCGCTGCAATTCCGCAACGCCGACGGGCTGACACCGGGCTCGACGGCGCTCTCCTTCGTGCGCGACATTCCCCAACTGACCTTCGGCACGGTCGTCTTCGTCTTCTTCGCGCTGCTGCTGATCAGCGCCTTCTCCAATGCCGTCAATTTCACCGACGGCCTCGACGGGCTCGCCTCGGGTGCCTCGGTGATGGTGTTCGGTTCCTACCTGATCGTGTCGTTCTGGCAGTTCGGGCATGACTGCGCGCGTCTGCAGGAGGCCGGCTGCTACTCCGTCCGCGATCCTTTGGACATCACGCTGATCGCGGCCGCCGCCATGGGCGCGTGCTTCGGATTCCTGTGGTGGAACGCCTCGCCGGCCCGGATCATCATGGGAGACACCGGTTCGCTCTCACTCGGCGGGCTGATGGCCGGGCTCGCGATCTTCACCCGGACAGAGTTGCTGCTCGTCGTCCTCGGCGGGTTGTTCGTCGTCGTAGCCATGTCGGTGACCGTCCAGATACTGGTCTTTCGCCTGGGGGGTGGCCGACGGATCTTCCGGATGGCGCCCATCCATCACCACTTCGAACTGGCCGGTTGGACCGAGAACACCGTGGTGGTGCGGTTCTGGATCGTCACGGGCATGGCGGTGGCCTTCGGTTTGGGCCTGTTCTACGCCGATTGGCTCAGCCTCGCCGAGCTCGAGTGACCGGGCCGCGGCACAGGCAAGCCGGCCCGGCCGGAACATCATGGTCCGGTCGGCGGGTGCTCGTGCTCGGCGCGGGAGTCTCCGGACTGGCGGCCATCCGCTCGTTGGTCAACGCCGGAGCCATCGTCGAGGTGGCCGACGAGCGGACGGGCTTGCTGCCCGAGGATCTAGCCGAGCTCGCCATCGCCGGCGGGTCCAGCGTGCGCGAGATCGGCATGCCTGCCTCTCTCCCCGACGTTGACATGATCGTGGCCACTCCGGGCGCCACGCCGCGTCATCCGCTGCTCGTCGCTGCCGGACGGGCCGGGGTCGAGGTCATCGCCGAGCCCGAATTGGCGTGGCGGATGCGCGACCCTGATGGGCCTGCATGGCTGGTGGTGACCGGCACGAACGGCAAGACGACGACCGTCGGCATGTTGGCATCGATCCTGGCTGCTGCAGGTCTGACCAGCATCGCGACCGGCAACATCGGACTGCCCCTGGTTGATGTGGTGTGCGGCCCCGTGGTCTACGACGTCCTGGCGGTGGAACTGTCCAGCTTCCAGCTTGATCGCTCGCCTTCAATTCGCCCCCTCGCGTCCGCGGTGCTCAATCTCGCGCCGGACCACCTCGACTGGCACGGCTCACTCGCCGCCTATTCCAGGGCCAAGAAGTTGGTCTTCGACAAATCCGGGATTGCAGTGTTCAACCGAGATGACCCCGGGTCGAGTCGGCTTGCCGACGGGCATCCACGTCCCATCGGATTCACCCTCGGGCCGCCACCACAGGGTTGCCTCGGGGTTGCCGACGGCTTGCTCCTGGACCGGGCTTTCGGAGCCGATGTCGAACTGGCCCGGGTGACCGACGTCTCGATACCAGGGGCGCACAACGTGGCCAACGCACTGGCCGCAGCGGCCCTGGCGCGCAGCATCGATGTTGCGGCGCCGGCTGTCGCGCAAGGGGTGGCGGCATATCGGGCGGGGCCACATCGCAACACACTCATCTCGACGCTGGACGGCGTGGCCTATGTGGACGACTCGAAGGCGACGAATCCGCATGCCGCCAAGGCATCCTTGTCGGCCTACAGCGACGTCGTCTGGATCGCCGGTGGCCTGCTCAAGGGCGCCGACGTCGACGACCTGGTGGTGGCGATCAGCCATCGACTGAGGGCTGTCGTGCTCATGGGGGCTGATCGGGGCGTGATCGGGCACGCCCTGTCGCGACACGCGCCGCATGTCCCGGTCGTGGAGGTCGCCACCAACGACGATGGAGCAATGGTCGAGGTCGTCAGGGCCGCCGCTGCTGCGGCGCGCCCGGGAAGCACGGTGCTGTTGGCGCCTGCCGCTGCCTCGATGGACATGTTCGTCAACTACGTGGCTCGCGCCGAGGCCTTCGCCCACGCGGTGGCCGACCTGAGTCGCGGCGCGTCAGGATGACCCTGGTCAGCTCGGGTCCCAAGGCCCATGTGGTGACTCGGCCCACCGGCCGGCCAGGGCTCGGCGATCGACCGATGACCTCCTTCCACCTCGTGCTGGCCGCAGGTGGAGCGTTGTTGCTCATCGGTCTGATCATGGTGTTCTCGGCGACCAGCGTGGATTCACTGCAGGAACGGGGTTCGGTCTATGCCAGCTTCGGCACGCAGGTCGTGTTCGCTGCAGTCGGACTCGTAGCGTTCTGGATCGCGCTGCGCTTGCGCCCAACGATGCTCCGCCGGATGGCGCTGCCAGGCATGCTGCTTGCCGCCATCCTGCTGGTTCTCGTGCTGATCCCCGGCCTGGGACGGGAGTACAACGAGGCCCGACGCTGGTTCGAGATCGGCACGTTGAGCCTGCAACCGTCAGAGCTGGCGAAGCTCGCCTTCGTCATCTGGGGCGCCGATCTGCTGATACGCAAGCACAAGCTGATCGATCGGTGGCGTCATCTGCTCATCCCGCTGGTCCCAGCCGGGATCCTGTTGAGCCTGCTGGTCCTGCTCCAGCCCAACCTCGGGACGGCCCTGGTCTTCTTTCTCATCCTGTTCTCCCTGCTGTGGTCGGTCGGGGCTCCGGCCCGCCTGTTCGTCATGATGGGGAGCGCACTGGTCGGCGTGGTTGCGGCGATGATCGCCGTCGAGCCCTACCGCGCCGCACGATTGACCGGTTTCCTCGATCCCTTCGCCGACCCGGAAGGCGCCACCCTGCAGGCAGCCAACGGGCTGTACGCCTTGGCCACCGGCGGGTGGTGGGGCGTGGGTCTGGGGAACAGTCGGATGAAGTGGGGTTTGCTGCCAGAGCAGGACAGCGACTTCATCTTCGCCATCATCGGGGAGGAACTCGGGTTTGCCGGCTGCCTGCTCGTACTGTCCCTCTATGGGCTGCTCGCCTATGCCGGCATCCGGATTGCTCGACGTACCAACGACGGGTTCATCCGACTCGCTGCCGCGGCCATCACGGTCTGGCTGATCGGCCAGGCCCTGATCAACGTGGGGTACGTGGTGGGTCTGCTGCCGATAACCGGGCTTCCACTCCCGTTGATTTCCTCCGGTGGCACCTCACTGGTGTTGACCATGTTCGCCGTGGGGCTCCTCGCCAGCTTCGCCCGCCACGAACCGGCAACAGTCGCCTATCTCAAACGCCGCCGCCGCACTCGGTGGGCGCAGTTGCTGGCGCCGGTCCCGCGCAGCGCCAGTTCCGACCGCAAACCGGCGACAGCCGCCCGTCGTGGTGGGCCAGGCGCCTCCCGCAGGCCGAACGGTAAAGCCCGCGCCCGGTCCAGCCGATGACCGGTCGGCGGATCGTCCTCGCCGGCGGGGGGACCGGTGGCCACATAGAACCCATGCTCGCCGTCGCCGACGCGTTGCGCGAACTCGACCCGGCCGGAAGTCTCACGTGCATCGGGACACCCCGGGGCATCGAGGTTGATCTGGTCCCTGCGCGGGGATATGACCTGCAGTTGATTCCACCGGTTCCCTTGCCGCGCAAGCCAACTCTTGATCTCGTTCTGGTGCCGGGGCGGCTCCTCAAGGCCGCCCGTGCCGCGCGGGCGATCTTGCGCAGTACGCGGGCAGAGGCGTTGGTCGGCTTCGGTGGCTATGTCTCATTACCCGCCTACCTCGCGGCTCGCCGAGGCAGCATCCCGATTCTCATCCATGAACAGAACGCGATACCTGGCCTCGCCAACCGGATCGCTGCCCGCTTCGCTGACGTGGTCGCGGTGACCTTCCCCGGGACACCGCTACCGCGCGCCGAACTCGTGGGAATGCCGTTGCGACCAGAAATCGCTCACCTCGACCGGGCGAGCCTGCGCGCCCGGGCACGCGCGCACTTCGGGCTGGACCCGGCGCGACCGACGCTGCTGGTCTTCGGCGGTTCCCAAGGGGCTCGCAGCTTGAACACTGCTGTTGCTGGGGCCGTGGATGAGTTGCGCGCCAAGGACATCCAGATCCTGCACGCGGTGGGGCCGAAGAACTATGCGGCCATGGATCTCGGCCCGCAACAGGACAAGGATGGACACGTCGCTGCAGTGTCGGATCCGGTGTCGGACGCCGCGCCCTACATCGTGTTGCCCTACCTCGAACGGATGGATCTGGCCTACGCCGCGGCTGATCTCGCGATGTGCCGGGCAGGGGCGGTGACCTGCGCCGAGCTGTCCGCTGTAGGGCTGCCTGCGGTATTCGTGCCGCTACCGATCGGCAACGGCGAGCAGCGGCGCAACGCCGAGCCGGTGGTGCGGGCCGGCGGCGGCCTGTTGGTCGAGGACAGTTCACTCACGCCGGCCGTCGTCTTGGGTAGCGTGCGGGATCTGCTGCTCGATGACCTCCGGCTGACATCGATGGCCAGTGCTACCACACGGTTCGGCCGTCGGGATGCCGCGCTACGGATGGCCGAATTGACGTTGAGTACCGCACGATGAACATGGCTACCTGGAGTGCGCCCACGCCCACAGCCGAATCACTGGGGCACGTGCACTTCGTGGGGATCGGCGGAGCCGGGATGAGCGGCATCGCCCGCATCCTGCTGGGCCGCGGGGCATCGGTCTCGGGAAGCGATGCCAAGGAGTCCGCGGTCCTGCTGGCACTGCGCGCGCTCGGCGCACGCGTCACAGTGGGTCACTCTGCGGACAATCTGGACGGCGTGGACACCGTCGTTGTGTCCACTGCGATCCGGGCGAACAATCCCGAACTGGTCGCGGCCCGCGAACGGGGCCTGCTGGTCCTGCCCCGGGCGGTGTCGCTGGCCGCCGTGCTTGCCGGTCGGCGCAGTGTCGCTGTCGCCGGAACGCACGGGAAGACGTCGACGACCTCGATGCTCACCGTCGCGCTGCAGAATTGCGGCGTCGACCCGTCGTTCGCAATCGGTGGGCACCTCAATGAGTCCGGCTCCAATGCCCACCACGGAAGCGGCGACCTGTTCATCGCCGAGGCCGACGAGAGTGACGGGTCCTTTCTGTTGTTGTCGCCCTCCGCGGCGATCGTGACGAATATCGAGGCCGACCACCTGGACAACTGGACCGACCTCGACTCGATCACCTCAGCATTCGAGCGGTTCGTCGCCACGATCGGGCCCGGCGGCTTCCTGGTGCTCTGTGCCGAAGACCCTGGAGCGCTCCAGCTGGTTGCGACCGCGCAGGAGTTCGGTCTGCGAGTGCGCACCTACGGCCGTGGGGACGATGCCGATCTTGGCCTCAGCGATCTCAAGCACGACGCTGGTGGCGTCGGCGGGATCACTTATCAGGCCAGGCTGGACGGCGTTCCGATAGGACAGGTCCAGTTGCGCGCACCGGGGGAGCACATGGCCCTGAACTCTGCCGCGGCACTGCTCGCCGGCACCGAACTGGGGTTACCGGCACAGGCGATGATCGACGGTCTCGGGGTCTACGCGGGAGTCCACCGACGCTTCGAGCACCTGGGAACTGTGGGTGGCGTACGTGTCTTCGACGACTACGCCCATCATCCGACCGAGATCACCGCACAGCTGCGGGCCGCACGGTCAGTCGCAGGTAATGGGCGGCTGATCGTTGCCTTCCAACCACACCTGTTCAGCCGCACGAGAACCTTTGCCGAGGAGTTCGGGGCTGCACTGGGGGCAGCCGATGCCGTCGTCGTGATGGCGGTCTATGCCGCACGCGAGGATCCGATTCCAGGCGTTTCCGGTTCCATCGTCGCTGGGCACATTCCGTTGCCGCCGGAACAGGTCTACTTCCAGCCCTCGTGGTTGCAGGTGGCGCCTCTGCTGGCATCCCTTGCGCGGCCGGGCGATCTCGTCCTGACATTGGGGGCAGGCGACATCGCCATGATCGGCCGTGAGGTACTCGCCAGCCTCGCGGAGCAGGACAATCCCGTGGGTGCGCCGAGCAAGGCGCAGGACCGATGAGTCGACGACGCGTGACCAGCGCAGGTGCGGTCGTGCTCGTCCTGCTCACGCTGGCTGGCTGGCTGGTGTTCTACTCAAGTGTTCTCGGCCTCAAGACGATCGAGGTCAGGGGGGCCCAGGTTCTCTCGGCAGCGACAGTCACCGGCGTACTGGCGATCCCCGAGGGCACTCCATTGGCCCGGGTGGACCTCGCTGCCGCCGAGGCCGCGCTGCAGGACATCACGCAGATCGAGTCGGCGACGGTGAGCCGGGATTGGCCGGCAACCCTGGTGGTCCAGCTCACCGAGCGCAGCGCCCTCGCAACCGTCGACGTCAACGGGACGACCTGGTTGGTTGACCGCTTCGGCGTCCTGTTTGCTCAGGTCAGCGAGATTCCCCCGGGCGTCGTTGCGCTGCGGGTGGAGCGACCGGCGACCGGCGATAGGGCAGTCTCGGCTGCGATCGAGGTGATCGAGGTGCTGGATCCGACGATTCGCGCGATCCTCGTCGAGATCAGAGCCGTGAGCCCGACGGAGATCGAACTGACGCTGACCGATGGCCGCACGGTGATCTGGGGCAGCGCGCAAGACTCCGGGCGAAAGTCCCAGATCCTGGCGGGTCTGCTGGCCGGGGGAGTGGTGGGCAGCGTCTACGACGTGAGCTCGCCCACGTCGGCGGTCATACGGTGAACCCGTGACGCCACCGAACCCGAGTCAGCCCATCAGCCGTTTTCCAGTGCCGGATCCGGTCGAACTTCCCGCTGACCTGGCCGAACGGATCGCTGCGGTCGCCGACAAGTCCGGTTTCGTGCCCAACATCTTTCGTGCGCTTGCTTGGCGCCCGGCGGAGTGGCGAGCCTTCTTCGACTATCACGACGCGCTGATGGATAAGGAGTCGCCGGCGCTGTCCAAAGCCGACCGCGAACTGATCGTCGTCGTCACCAGCGCAGCCAACGACTGTCTATATTGCGTTGTTGCCCATGGCGCCATCGTCCGGATCAGGGCCCGTGACCCGCACCTGGCCGATCAGGTCGCCGTCGACTGGCGCAAGGCTGCGCTGTCAGCGCCGCAACGCGTCATGCTCGACGTCGCGCTGATGCTGGCCGTGGATCCGGCATCGGTGGGTGCCGATGACCTGGAGCGACTGGATGCTGCCGGTTTCAGCCAGGACGACATCTGGGACATCGGGTCGATCGCGGCGCTGTTCGCGTTGTCCAACCGGCTCGCGCACTGGGCAGCGGTGCCGCCAAATGACGAGTTCTACCTGCTCGGCCGAGAGCGACGCGAGTGAGCATCGCAGCGAGGAACGAGCGAGGAGCGGAGCGAGTACGGAGCCGAGCATGTGATCGAGAGCGACGCGAGTGAGCATCGCAGCGAGCGCCAGCGAGCGAGGAGCGGAGCGAGTACGGAGCCGAGCATGCGATCGAGAGCGACGCGAGTGAGTACGCCGGCCCTGGACCGCCTGCGGGGCATCTGTCTGGCCCTTCCGGAGACAACCGAACGGCTCAGTCATGGCGAGCCGACGTGGTTCGTACGGGACAAGAAGGTGTTCGTGACCTACGCCGACCAGCACCACGACGACCGGACCGGGTTCTGGTGCGCGGCTCCTGCCGGTGAGCAGCAGGCTCAGACTGCTGCCGCGCCGGAGCGGTTCTTTGTTCCCCCCTACGTCGGGGGCCGTGGCTGGCTGGGGATGTGGCTGGACGTGCCGGTCGACTGGTCGGAGGTCGAGGAGATCGTCCGGGAGGCATACCGGACGATTGCGCCGAAGCGCCTGGGAATGCTGCTGGACCTGAGTGGGCCCGCGCGTTGATGCCTTGCGGTGGCTCCACTCCGGCGGACACCGTTCAGTAGGAGCCGCCATCGCTGGTGGCGTTCTCTCCATGCCGCCAGAAGGACAGGCCGCACTCCTCGCAGGACTCGAAGGAGTTCGGACCCCAACCGAACTCCTCGCAGGCCTGCGAGTCGCTGCTGCCCAGCAGTTGGTAGGAATGACCGGCTGAGGCAAGTGCGTCGAGCTGCATGGCGATGACATCGGCCGGCCGGAATCGACCGCCCCGGAAGGCACGTTTGGCGGTCGCCAGCAGGATCGATGCCCCTTCATCGGCCAGGGCGGGGCGCAGCCGGTATCCCGTGGCGGTCAAGGCACCCAGCTGTTGCTGGGTGACCTGTGCCGGCGACAACCGGCCTGACCGTAGCGTCGTCCTGGTGGCCTCGAGCATCACCTCAGCTGGGGTCGGCGGCTGGGTCACGGGCGTTAGCTTCCTACGTGCTGCACACGAGCGCCACCATGGGGTAGTCACGCGTCGGACCCCGGGGAAACCATCCACGAGTTTTCGGTGGCGAATGATGCAGAAAGTCGCCCTCCCACGGCGCGCCTTGCCGGGTGCGGACGCCGGGTGTCCCTTACCGTTTCAGGAGCCGACAGGTTGACATAACTATAAGCCTTCAGTAGAGGGTAAGACTCCAGGGGAGCGGCACCGTGACACCTCCACACAACTATCTCGCCGTGATCAAGGTGGTCGGCATCGGCGGCGGTGGCGTCAATGCCGTCAACCGGATGATCGAGGTCGGCCTCAAGGGCGTCGAGTTCATCGCCATCAACACCGACGCACAGGCGCTACTCATGAGCGATGCCGACGTCAAGCTCGACGTCGGGCGGGAACTGACCCGCGGCCTGGGTGCCGGAGCGCTGCCGGAGGTCGGGCGCAAGGCTGCCGAGGATCACCGTGAAGAGATCGAGGAAGTCCTCAAGGGGGCCGACATGGTCTTCGTCACCGCCGGCGAGGGTGGTGGTACCGGCACTGGAGGCGCACCGGTCGTGGCAAGCATGGCCCGAAAGCTCGGAGCCCTGACCATCGGTGTGGTCACCCGACCGTTCTCCTTCGAGGGCAAACGCCGTGCGGTGCAAGCAGAACAGGGAATCGATGCACTGCGCAACGAGTGCGACACGCTCATCGTCATTCCCAATGATCGGCTGCTGCAGCTCGGTGATCGCAATGTCAGCGTCATGGACGCCTTCCGGACGGCCGATCAGGTACTCCTGTCCGGTGTCTCGGGGATCACCGACCTGATCACGACTCCCGGCCTGATCAACCTGGACTTCGCGGACGTGAAGGCCGTCATGTCCGGAGCCGGCTCCGCGCTGATGGGCATCGGCAGCGCGCGGGGGGACAACCGTGCCCTGGCCGCTGCCGAGCAGGCCATCGCCAGCCCGTTGTTGGAGGCCTCGATGGAGGGGGCTCACGGCGTCCTGCTGTCCATCTCCGGCGGGTCAGATCTGGGGCTGTTCGAGATCAACGAGGCTGCCTCACTTGTCGCCGATGCCGCCCACCCGGACGCCAATATCATCTTCGGCGCCGTCATCGATGACGCTCTTGGTGACGAGGTACGGATCACCGTCATCGCGGCTGGGTTCGATGGCGGAACGCCGACCTACAAGAAGGCCGATCCGTCGGTGCCGGCAGAGGGCAGCTCGGAAACGCCACATCCTGCCCTCAACTCGACGTCGAACTACTCGACGCGCGAATTCGCAGCGCAGCCGCCCCCTCCGCAGCCGGTAGCGACGAGCGGCACACCGCCATCAGGGCGACCGCTAGCGGCGGAAGACTTCGATGACGACCTGGACATCCCGGAGTTCCTGCGCTGAAAGGGACGTCTGTGCCTCGCGTACGGCGGATCGTCACCTCGCGTACGGGTGGAGTGAGCTCGCCCCCGTACGACACCTTCAATCTCGGCGACCACGTGGGGGATGACGCCGGCGATGTAGCACGCAACCGCGGTCGACTCGCGGAGGTAATCGGCCCCGGCGTCACCGTTGCGTGGATGCATCAGGTGCACGGTGACACGGTGCAGATCATCGGATCAGAGCCGGACGCCGGGGTCCCCGATTGCGACGCTCTCGTCACGTCCGTTCCCGACGTGGCTCTGGCCGTACTGGTAGCCGACTGCGTCCCGGTCCTGCTCGCAGACGTCGCAGCCGGCGTCGTCGGCGTTGCCCATGCCGGGCGTGAGGGAGTCCGTCGCCACGTGGTCACCCGGACGGTGGAGGCGATGGTCGAACTCGGCGCGACCCCCGAAGACGTGGACGTGCTGCTGGGCCCGGCGATCTGCGGCGGCTGCTACGAGGTGTCGCAGGAGCTCGTTGACCTCGTGGAAACCGCGACCCCGGGTGGAGCAGGGCAGAGCCGGACGGGAGAGCCCTCTTTGGATCTGCGGGCAGCCCTGGTCACCGAGCTCCGAGCACTCGGAACCGTCCAGGTGGTCAGCGATCGGCGCTGCACGGCCGAAGACCCCTTCCTGTTCAGTTACCGCCGAGACGGGGTCACTGGTCGCCAGGCCGGCTTCGTCTGGCTGTCGTGAACCTCTTGCCGGCCGAGCAACGGCTGGTAGCACTGCGGGCGCGCATCGAAGCGGCCTGCGCCGACGCGGGTCGCGATCCCGCCCAGATCACGCTGGTTGCGGTGAGCAAGGGGGTGGCGGTCGCCCTGGTTGCCGGCGTGCTGGACCTCGGGGTCGTCGATTTCGGTGAGAACAAGGCACAGGAGGCCGCGGCCAAGGCCGTCGAGATGGCAGCTCTGCGACCCGACTCGCCCATCCGCTGGCATTTCGTCGGCCAGCTGCAACGCAACAAGGCGAGCACCGTCGCGCGTTTCGCCTCGATGGTGCACTCAGTCGACCGGCAGTCTTTGGTCACTGCCCTGGACCGCGCTGCGCGGCAACGTGCCAACCCCCTTGACGTGCTCCTGCAGCTCGATCTCGATCCGGACCCCGACCCCACCCGCGGAGGCGTTGCTGCGGGGGACCTGGTGGGCCTAGCCGAAGCCGTATTGGCCTCCGAGAACCTGACGCTGCGCGGTGTGATGGCGGTGGCACCGAGAGGTGCCGATCCACGGGACTTCTTCGACCGGCTGGTGGGGCACTCGGAATCTCTGCAGACGATGCAACCGTCGGCTGTCGTGATCTCTGCCGGGATGAGTGCCGACCTCGAAGCCGCAATCTTGGCCGGCGCGACTCACGTGCGTGTCGGAACGGCGTTGTTCGGAGCC
>Ga0190275_10000722_pt1 | contig 26857 bp, 26 predicted proteins | sample Popmic550T_FD_133745 | JGI IMG/M metagenome (GOLD analysis project Ga0190275, IMG submission 133745) | Populus adjacent soil microbial communities from riparian zone of Yellowstone River, Montana, USA - 550 T | ecosystem: Environmental > Terrestrial > Soil > Riparian zone > Trees stand | place...
GCGCCTTCCGACGCGCCTTCCACGACCCGATCCCCGGCATTGTCGACATAGAACCAGTCGTTGCCGCCGAAGCCCACCATCGTGTCGGCACCGGCCTTGCCGTCGATCTTATTGTCACCCGCATTGCCGTAGATGAGATTGTTAAGCGCGTTGCCGCCGAGGTCGATCGCCGCTGTGCCCGCATGGGAGTCGGTCGACAGGATTTCGACATGAGCGCCCGTGCTCAGCGTGTAGCTCGTGCTCGCGAACACCCGGTCGAGCGCACCTTCGCCCGCGCCTTCGATCACCGTGTCGCCACCATCGACGAAATACCAATCGTTGCCGGTGCCGCCGGTCAGGATGTCGTTGCCGAGACCCCCGGCCAGGACATCGTTGCCGTCGCCGGTCGAGATCCTGTCGTCGGCGCCGCCGGTGTTGATGCTGTCGTCGCCGGTGCCGGTGGTGATCCAAAACCGCTCGGTCTCGACGAAATCGAGCGTCGCGGCGGCGGCATCGGCGAGGTGGCCGGTATAGCCCGAGCCGAGATTGCCGCCGGTGACGCCGCCGATGACGTTCGTGGTCGCGGCGGAATAATCGACGATCAACAAATCGCTGTCCGCGCCGGCGTCGACCGTGTCGCTGCCGCCGGTGACCGTGATCCGATCCGCGCCCGCGCCGGCGACGATGGTATCGGCCCCATCTCCGGTGAGAATCACGTCGACGCCCCCGCCGGTGGTGACCGTGTTGGTGCCGTCACCGGCATCGACGAAATTGCCGCCCCCGCCCGCGGTGATCGTGTCCGCGCCACTGCCGCCGACGATGTAATTGGCGCCCTCGCCGGCGGTGACGGTGCCGGCGCCCTCGCCGGTGCGGATGTCGTCGTCGCCCGCGCCGGTGGTGATCGTGTCGGCGCCCGAACCGGTCCAGATGGTGAAATGCTCGACGCCGCCGTTGATCGTCACCAGCCGTCCGCCGCCGCCCGCTTCGGCGACGTTGGAGGTAGAATCGCCGGTCACCGCGCCGGTTGCGAGCCGGTAATCGACGAACAGCCTGTCGTTACCCAGGCCGCCGCTGACGGCGTCGACTCCAGCAGTGACCGTGATCAGATTGTCGCCGTCATTGCCCACGATGCCGTTGCCGTCGCTCGCGTCGAGCACGTCGATCGGCGCGGCGCCGGCGAGCGTCACGGTGGCGATGCCACTGCCGAGCTGGAGCACGATCCCCACCGAGCTCGCTTCGCCCGAGATGATCATGCCGGAGTGGGTGACGACCGCGGTCTCGTTCGAATAGCCCGCCTCGAGCTGGATCGTATCGCTGGGTCCGGCGGCAGCCATCGCGGCGGCGATGGAGGGAAAGGTCGAGTTGGGACCGACTGTGAAAATCGCCATTATATTGTCCTTGGTTTGGGGATGGGGCGACATACGCCCGGCCGCATCTTGGGAATTCTTCGCTGAACTCGGCATCGTAAATGCAAAATATTCGATCCGGTTCCGTAACTAAACTTCTGTTCTACCTATTTGCATATATAAATATTAACAATCACTTACTTCCCTCCCGGAGATAGATACATTTATATATTATAATTCCCAGTGGAGCTTTACACCGTATTTATACGTTTGCATTTGGCAAACGTCAGCGAAACTGGACGATATTCGCTTAATAAACGAGGTTTTCTTTCGAAAAGAATGAAGAGGGGCACTGCGACGAGAAGGGGCGGGCTCGTTTCGAGTAAATTGAAAATGAGGCTTGACGGCGCCCGCTTCCTCTGACATTTCCAGGAGTGTCGAAATGAGGAGGGTGCATTGGACGCCACGAATGCGATTTCCGCGCTCGGCGCACTCGCCCAGGAGCATCGGCTGGCGCTGTTTCGCCTGCTCGTCCAGGCGGGCGAGGACGGCATGGCGGCCGGCGCCATCGCGGACGCGCTGGGCGTCCCCAATTCCTCCTTGTCCTTTCATCTGGCGCAGCTGAACCGGGCCGGGCTGATCCGGCAGGAACGGCGGCACCGCTCCTTGATCTATCGCGCCGACTACGCCGCGATGAACGCGCTGGTCGGCTACCTCATGGAGAATTGCTGCGGTGGCGCGACCTGCGCTCCGAAAGCCTCCTGCACCCCTGAACCCGAGATAAGGAAATCCGCATGAAGCGCCTGCATGTCCATGTCGGGGTCAGCGACCTCGATCAGTCGATCGGCTTCTATTCCACCTTGTTCGGCCACCGGCCGACGGTCGTGAAAACCGATTATGCGAAGTGGATGCTGGACGATCCCCGCGTCAATTTCGCGATCTCCGCCGGCGCGCACGCCCGCAAGGGGATCGAACATCTCGGCATTCAGGTCGAGGAGCCGGAGGAGCTTGCGGAAGTCTACGGGCGGCTCGAGGCCGCCGGACGTCCGGTGCTGGAAGAAGGGCAGACGACCTGCTGCTATGCCAAATCCGAGAAAAGCTGGGTCAGCGATCCCGACGGCGTGATCTGGGAAGCGTTCCGCACCACCGGCGAGGCGACGGTCTATGGCGACAGCCCGTCCTTCGATGGGCTGGCCGCCGCCGCCTCGCCAGGCGCCGAACCGAGCAAGTGCTGCTCGCCGCTATGACCCGGCGCGCCGCGTAAGTGCCCGGTCTGGGTCTCAGCCGGATCGAAGGCGCCGCGCCTGGCGACCTGGCCTCTGCGCTCGAAGCGGCGGGCCTCCCGCCCGTCAGCGTCTCGAGTGCGACGACCGTCTATCAGTTCGTGGGGACCGCAGGGCCGATCGGATGGGCGGCCCTGGAAATTTGCGACAAGGCCGCCTTGCTTCGCTCGGTCGTCGTCGCCGAGGGCCACCGGGGGACCGGGGTGGGCGCTGCCATGGTGCGCGCCGTCATCCGGCAGGCGAGGGACGATGGCATGAAGGAGCTTTGGCTGCTCACCGAAACCGGCAGGGGATTCTTTGCCCGGCAGGGGTTCGCGCTCGTCGACCGGGCATCGGCGCCGGCCGCCATTCGCAACACTTCGGAATTCGCCGCCATCTGCCCTCGGTCGGCCGATTGCATGACGATGAGGCTGAGCGCGCAATGACCGCGCCCCTGCCCCGCCGGCTCGCTGCGGAGGGTGTCGGCGCGTTCTTCCTGTTCGCCACCGTGATCGGATCCGGGATCATGGCACAGAATTTGTCGCGCGGAAACGACGCGGTCGCGCTGCTCGGCAACACGATCGCGACGGGGGCGATCCTCTTCGTGCTGATCACCATGCTCGGGCCGATCTCCGGCGCCCATATGAATCCGGCCGTCAGCCTCGTCGCAGCTTCCCGCCGCGAGCTCGGCCGGACCGATGCCGCCGCTTACATCATCGTGCAGATCGCGTGCGGAATTCTCGGCGCGTGGGCCGCCCACCTCATGTTCGATCTCCCCGTCCTCCAGCTTTCGGTGAAGGCCCGCAGCGGCCTCGGCCAATGGACCGGCGAGGCGGTCGCCACCTTCGGGCTGATCCTGACCATCCTCGGCACCGTCCGCCACCGGCCCGCCGCGGTCCCCGCGAGCGTCGCGCTCTACATTGTCGCCGCTTACTGGTTCACCTCTTCGACGAGCTTCGCCAATCCCGCGATCACGATCGCGCGAAGCCTCTCGAACAGCTTCTCCGGCATCGCCCCCCACGATGTCGCGCCGTTCATCGCCGCGCAGTTGATCGGCGCGGCGACGGGCGCGGCGCTCGCTCACCTCCTCTTCGACAAGCGTCGAGACTCCTAAAGCGAGCTTGGTGGGATACCGTGGCAGAGGCTCTCGCCTTGGCTGAGCAGCAGGCTTATCATGAAGCGGACGATCGTTTGGACAAGGAGGGGGGACATGATCATCGTGACGGGCGAGGTCCGCTTCGGCGAGGGGGAGATCGCGCGGCTGCTGCCCGCCTTTGCCGCCAATATCGCGGCGACCCGGGCGGAGGAGGGCTGCGAAGCCTATGCCTATGCGGTCGATGTCGGCGACCGCAATTTGCTGCGCGTCAGCGAGCGCTGGCGCGACCAGGCGGCGATGGACGCGCATATGGGCGCGGCGCACATGGGCGAGCTCATGGCCGCCTTGGGGAGCGCGAAGATCGAGGCGATGAAGATCGACGCTTATGAGGCGGATTTCCTGAAGACCGTGCTGGGGGGCTGAACCCTAGCCGGGCGCCTACCTCGGTGCCAAAATGATCAGGGTTGAGGTGCCGTGGGCGAGGAGCTTGCCGTCGGCGGCGCGCAGATAGGCTTCGGCGGTGGCGATCTGGCGGCCGCGGCTCAGCACCGTGCCTTCGCAGCGCAGGACGCCCGCATCGGGCGCGATCGGGCGGGTGAAATTGGCCTTGGTCTCGATGCTGGTATAGCCGATGCCGGGCCCGAGCATCGTGTGCAGGGCGCAGCCGCAGGCGCTGTCGATCAGGGTCAGCGCGAAGCCGCCATGGACGGCGCCGAGCGGGTTGAGCAGATGCGGCCCCGGCGCGCCTTCGAAGACGGCGCGGCCCTCGTCCACCTCGGCGAGGCGGAAACCCATGGTCTTGCCGATCCCCGGCCCCGGCAGCTTACCGGCCGCCATCGCCCGAAGCATTTCGAGGCCGGTCATGCCGGCGATTTGATCGAAGGGGAGCACGCCTGCGTCCATGCCGGGACCTCGCGGGTAGGTTGCCAATCGAAACTAACACGGGCCGGCTCCAAGTCAATCCGGCGCGCTTGCCTTCACCCGCTCCCCCGCCTAAATGCGCGCGCTTGGTCGGGGCGTAGCGCAGCCTGGTAGCGCATCACACTGGGGGTGTGGGGGTCGCAGGTTCGAATCCTGTCGCCCCGACCACTACTGCCCCGTCTGCAGGTCCGCCTACCGGTCGGAAGCTTCGAGCTCGGCCCGCATGAGACGCGACATGGTCCCGCGTTGCTGGTTCGCGGCGATCGTGTTGCCGCTGCGATAGAGCGCCTGCAGATAGGCGACGTCCCAGCCGGTCAGCTCCTCGGCGGGCGTGACGCCCCTGCCGCGGTCGGCGAACAGGGCGAGAATGCTGCGCCGGGCGGGCAGCGCCGCCGGCCGGGTTCGGGCGAGCGCGCGAATCGCTGCGTGATCGGCGATCTGCAACAAGGTCAGCCCCCCGAGCGCGTCGAGATCGAAGACGATGAAGGCCAGCGACAGATCCTGGCGGGTGGGGCGGCCGATCAGCGACGGGACGATCCCGGGGAGCCGGTGGCCGCGAACGATGTAGCGCGGCGGCTCGCCGCCGCCCGTCTCCAGCCAGTTGATCCGTTCCATCGGCCGCCCGTCCGCGCCGCGCGCCTCGACCTGGTGCCAGGCCCTCGCCGGGCCTTCGAGGCGAAGCATCGCGCGGATGTCGGCGAGCGGGAGGTGGGCGAACAAAGCGGGGCGCTCGCGGCGCAGGGCCTGAAGGAATCGTTCCCCGTCGTCGGCCACGATGATGACGACATTGGGCCTGCAGTCCCGGTCCGCGGTCCGTACGCCCAGATGCTCGGCGACTAAGCGGACGCGTCCGGCAACCACTTCATTTTGTCCCGGCGGCAGGCCGAAGCTGGCCGGACAGATCGGCGCCTCGAACCTGGCGATCTGGTCTTCCGTCTCGATGGTGACGGCTTCGATATAGGAGCGCACCGGCTCGGCGCGGTTGCGCTCGCGCTCGCCGGTGACCACGACCTGTTGCTCGGGCGGCGGCGCATCCTGGGCGTGGGCCGGCGCGATGGCGAGTCCAACGACGGTTGCAAGCTGAACAAGCAGCCACTTCATCATGCCCTTATAACAGGATGAAGACCGATGCCCAGCGGCTGCTCAGAATGCGGGGAGCGTCAGGCCGTCGCGCTCATTGTCCCAGATCATCGCGATGATCCGCCAGCCCTGGTCGGGATCGCGGAAGAGCTGGATCGAGTTGATCCCGCGCCGTTCGGGCTCCGCGTCGTCGAGCGACTTCCGCGCTTCATAGGCGCTCCAGACGTGGGCGATGTTGCCGAACAGGTCGATGCGGCGGGCGGTCTCGATCTCGTAGAAATCGTTCTCGGCGAAGAAGGGGGTGGTGTCGACGGCATAGCCTTCAAGGCCCATGACCTTGCATTGCGGCCGGCCCTGATCGTCGGGCCAGGTGCGGATCTGGCGGGCCAAAGGGTGGAAACAGTTGGCCTGCCGCGACCAATCGCGCGGGCCTTTGGGGCCGGAGATCATCGCGTACATCTCGTCGATCGCCGCGCCGATCGCGATCCGGTCCAGCGCCTCGTTCATTCGCTCTTGCTCCCCGCGCGCAGCACCGGCCCATAAGCACGGCCGATGCCGATCAGGACAAGCCCCAAAGCGACGAAAGAGAGGATGCGCAGCAATCCCTCGAGCGCCGCCGCGTCGAGCAGGAAGGCCTTGAGGATGGTCGCGGTCAGGAGCAGCAGACCGGCGAGGCGGAGCGCCTTTTCCGGCAGGCGGATGCCGGCGCCGATAAAGGCGATGGCGAGCAGCAGCCAGCCGGCGGTGACCAGATCGCCCGGCGCCAGATCCCAGACCGCCGCCGCGGCCAGCGTCGCGACGCCTGCGCCGGCGACGAGCAAAGCGCGATTGTCCGGCCGGGTGCGGGGCGCGCGGGCACGCAGGGCCGCGACCGACGCGCCGGCGCCCAGAGCGAGCAGGACAAGGAGCAGGCCCCAGCCGGAGCGATCGAGCAATTCGGGGCGGGCGAGGCGAAGGCAGAGCGCCGGCCCGGCCAGGCCGAGAATCGCGAGCGAGGTCCAGAACAGGCCGCCCCGGCGCATGGTCAGCGCCAGCCCGGCGCCGCCGAACAGGACCGTGATGCCGAGCGCCGCCCAGGGCAGGAAGGGGTCCTGCCCGAGCCAGGCCTTGGCGAGCAGCAGGAGGAGCGCGAGCAGCAGCGCCAGCGCCGGGGCGAGCGGCATGCGCGCGCTGGACGCGCCGAGCGCCAGGCTCGCGCCTGCGAGCAGGCCGTAGAGCAGCCAGGCCTCGGCGCCGAGATCGGTGCGGGCGACGAGGATGGCGAGCAGGACGATGCCGATGGCGAGCGGCTGAATGATGCGCGCGGCGGGCACGAGCGCGCCGGCGACAGCGAGGGCCACCACGAACACACCGGCGGCGCGGGCGTCGGCGGGCGGCCAGCTCATCAGATAGCCGCTCCAGGCGAAGCTCAGCAGCAATGCGGCGGCGGCGAGCCAGGCCCAGCCGCGCCGCCACGCGACCGCGAACAGGGCGGCGTCGAGCAAGGCGATGTAAAAGAGCAAAGGCAGCGCCCCGGCGTCAGGATCGCCGACCAGGATCGGGGTGAGGAAGCCGCCGATCAGGCCCATCGCCGCCGCCGGGGCGCCGTGGCGGAAGGAGAGGGCCAGCGCGGCGCCGGTCACCATCAGCATTGCCACCGACGCGGCGATCGCGCCGATCAGGCCGTAGAGGATGTAGCTGCCATAAGCGGCGGCGTAGAGGATCGCGATGCCGGCGCCGACCAGGGCCTGGCCGATGCGCAGATCGTCCGAGAGCCTGGCCCGGGCGTATTCCCCGGCGGCGAGCATGACGAAACCGAACAGGAAGGCGGCGAGCATCCGCGCTTGCGGCGTCACCAGCCCGATCTCGATCGAATAGCGGATCAGGAAGAGGGCGGCGAGCACGAGGGCGATGCCGCCGAGCCAGATCAGCAGGCGGCCGGCGAGCAGGCGCTCGAACAGCCCGCCCACCGACTCGGGCGTCAGCTTGTGGTGGACGGGCGCGGCTGTGCCCTCGGCGGCCGGGCGCTCGCCCAGCCCGTCGACGCGGCGCTCCAGCCGCTCGAGCCGGGCCTTGAGCAAGGCATTTTGCAGGACGAGCGCCAGCGGCACCAGGACACCCCAGGCGAGCACCAACACCAGCAGCAGGATTTCCATCAGCCCTCGCTATCGCTTGTCCTCAACGCGGCTGGCACCAATTGGCTTCCTCAGATGCGCGACAGCGGCACCTGGGTCACATCCCCCGCCCAACCGGCGCGGGCGCGGGCGAGGCTCGCCTCGGCCTCTTCGCTGCGCCCGAGCCGGCGCTGGGCGAGCGACAAAGCGTAAAGCGCGAGCGGATCGTTCGGCCAATGGCGGAGCGACGCCTGGAGCTGGGCGCGGGCGCCGCGCGCGTCGCCCTCGGCGAGCCGCGCGGCGGCGAGGCTGCGCCGCACCGAGTACCAGTACAATGGCGGATCGGAGCCGAAGTCGGCCGCGGACTGCCGCGCCATCGCCCGGCGATAGGCGCGCTCGGCGGCGCGGGCATTGCCGGCGAGCATCGCGGCGCGGCCTTCGAGGACATGCTGGAAAATCTCCGCGAGCGCGGTGCCGCTGCGCCCGAAGGCGGGGGCGCCGGTGCCGGTGCGCAGGGCCGCGATCGCCCGCGCCTCGGCGGCCACGGCGGCGCCGTCGCCGGATCGGGCGAGCGCCTCGCCGCGGGCATAATGGCGGTAGACTTTGTCGAGCGCATGATCGGGTTCGGGCGTCGCCAGCACCTCGGCCACGGACCCGTGCAGGCCGAGCGTATACCAGGTCGCCGAGCCCAGGATCCGCGTCCGTGCGTCGGCCCGCTCGCCCAGATAACGCTCCCGATATTGAGCCGAAACGGCCCGCGCGGTGGCGCCGTCGCCTCGTGCCAGCGCGCTTTCGATCGCGAAGTGCATATTGTGGGCGAGCAGGCCGGTGCGATAGTCGCTCGGCGGCGGCCGCAGGCGGGTGACGAAGCGATCGTCGGCGGCGATCGCGGCGACGTTGACCGCGGCGGCATCGGCATAGCGGCCGATCCCGTAAAAGGTGTGCGACGGCATGTGGACGAGGTGGCTCGCCGCCGGCGCGATCTCGCCGAGTCGGTCGGCATAGCGTTCAGCGAGGCGCTGCTGATCGGTCCAGTCGGTCAGATGGATGTAGAAATGGATGGCGCCGCTATGCCCCGGATTGCGGGCGAGGACGCGCTCGAGCAGCAGTTGCGCCTGCGTGCCCGGGCGGATGCGCTCCTCGCCCCAGGTGACCATGCGCGCATCGGCGGCCATCACCGCGATTGCATCGTCCCGCGGAAAGCGCGCCGCGGCCGCCTCCATGAAGTCGGCATAAGGCTGGTTGCTGAACGCCGCGCCGGCGCGGCTCCGCAGCACCATGCCTTCGACCAGCACGCGGTTGCGCGGACTCAATCTCCCGCTGAGAGAGAGCGCGCGCTGGGCGGCGGCACGCGCAGCGACCAGTTCCTCGGTGCGCGGCTGCAGGTTGATCGTCGGCCCGCGCGCCCAGGCCTCGCCGAAGTGGCAGAGCGCGCAATTCGGATCGAGCCGCTGCGCCTGCTGGAAAGCCCTGACGGCCTCTGCCTCGTCGAACGCCCAGATCAGCCGCACCCCTTGCACGAACCAGGCGCGCGCCAGAATATTGCCGCTGTCCGGCTCTAACCCGGCAAAGCCGAGCCCCTCGAGCAGCACCGGCGGCGGCGCTTCGGCGGCCGGCTCGTCCTGGCCGGCAGGCGTGAAGCAATAGGCGTCGGGAAGCACCGGCGCGGCCCGCACCGCATCGGCCACGCTCTCGGCCGGAAGCGCGGCGGCGCCGAGCGCGGTCGCCGCCAGTGCCGTGATCCTCATCGTCGTCCGCCGCATCGCTCTCTCCTCTTAAAGGCCAATTTAGCCGGGGAGATCGACAATGGCCACTGTCCTACAGAGTACCAGATAGGTTATAGGATTGGACCCCTGCCACGCTGATTCGGAACCTTGTCATGACCGACCCTGTCCTTGCCTCTCCCGCCCGGCGCGATTGGACGCCGTTCCGCACCGCCTCGGGCCTGCTCGCCATGATCGGCGGGCTGATGGGCCTGGCCGGCCTCTATTTCGTGCCGATCCCGGAGGGCAATCGCGAGCCGCTGCTGCTCGCTTTGGGCCTCGTGCTCGGCTGGGGCAGCACCGTGATCGGTTACGAATTCGGCGGCGCCCCGCCGCGCCGTCCGCCATCCGGTGGGCCCGCAACATTGCAGGGCGAGGCCGGCGCTCCCAAATGAGGCCTGCAAAACGAAGCGGGAGCTCATTCATGGATGCGTGGCACGGCACGACGATCATCGGCGTGCGCAAGAACGGCAAGGCGGTGATCGCCGGCGACGGCCAGGTCTCGCTGCAATCGACGGTGATCAAGCCCAATGCGAAGAAGGTGCGCCGGATCGGCCCTCCGGCGGGCAAGGGCGAAGCGGGCTCGGTGATCGCGGGCTTCGCCGGCTCGACCGCCGACGCCTTCACTTTGTTCGAGCGGCTCGAAAAGAAGCTGGAGCAGCACAATGGCCAGTTGCTGCGCGCCGCGGTCGAACTCGCCAAGGACTGGCGGACCGACAAATATCTCCGGAACCTCGAGGCGATGATGATCGTCGCCGACAAGGACGTCACCCTGATCCTCACCGGCAATGGCGACGTGCTGGAGCCGGCGAGCGGGGTCGCGGCGATCGGCTCGGGCGGCAATTTCGCTTTGGCCGCGGCGATGGCGCTGTTCGATTATGAGGAGGATGCCGAGACGCTCGCCCGCAAGGCGATGAAGATCGCCGCGGAGATCTGCGTCTACACCAACGAGAATCTGACGGTGGAGACCATCGAGGGGGCGGCGGCTTAACGTCATCCCGGCGAAGGCCGGGATCTGGTGGAACCCGCCGCGACTTCTTGTCCTGAGATCCCGGCTTTCGCCGGGATGACGGGGCGGGTAGCATCCCGCGATGGATCGTCGCGTCTTCCTCGGTTCCGCCGCCGCCACGCTCGTCCTGCCGGGCTGTGTCACGACACCCTCGCGCGTTGCGCGCCCGACGGGCTGCCTGCCGCCCGTCATCGTTTCGCCCGACCGGGTGATCCGCACCCTCGCCGGGCTTCGGCCCTACCGCGCTTCCGGTTTCGTCGTTCGGCGCGAGGCGCTGGGCGACAAGGTGCTGGTCCACAATTACGGCCATGGCGGCTCGGGCATTACCTTGAGCTGGGGCTCGTCCAGGCTGGCGGCCGCGCTCGGCCTGCAGGGGCACCAGGGGCCGGTCGCCGTGCTGGGCGCGGGCGTGATGGGACTTTCGACCGCCCGGCTGGTGCAGGAGGCCGGCTTTGCGGTCACGATCTACGCCAAGGCGCTGCCCCCGGACACCACCTCCAATATCGCCGGCGGCCAGTTTCACCCCTTCGGCCATTTCAACCGCGATCGGGTCACCCCGGAATGGCGCGCGCAATTCATTGCGGCGCTCGATTACAGCTGGCGCCGCTTCCAGATCATGGTCGGCGAGGATTACGGCATTCGCTGGCTGCCCACCTATGTGGAACGGAGCGAACTGGAGCGGCAAACCCTTCCCACCTTCCCGCCGCGCAACCGGATGCTTCGCGCCGACGAGCACCCCTTTCCGGTCGGGACGCTGACCGCCTACGACACGCTCTACGTCGAAACCGGCCGCTATTTAAGGCAGATGCTGAGCGATGTGCAGATCGCCGGCGGCGCGGTTCGGGTACGGGATTTCGGCGCGCCCGCCGAGCTGGCGGCGCTGCCGGAAAGCCTGATTTTCAACTGTACCGGACTCGGCGCCCGCGCGCTGTTCGGCGATACGGAAATGGAGCCGATCCGCGGCCAGCTCGCCATCCTGCTGCCCCAGCCGGAAGTGCGCTACGCCTTCACCGGCGAGGCCGGCTACATGTTCCCCCGCGCCGACGGCATCGTTGTGGGCGGCACCTTCGAACGCGGGATTTGGGAGACCACGCCCGAGCCGGAGACGATCGCCCGCATCCTCGCTTCGCACCGGCGCCTGTTCGAGGGTTTCCGCTGCACCGCTTGAACTCGCCCCCCGCCCCTCCAATCTAGTCCTCACCGAGTCATCCCGGCGAAAGCCGGGACCCATGAACACCCGATTCGGATGAGAATTTGCGAACGTCGGCGTCCATGGATTCCGGCTTTCGCCGGAATGACTAGGACCATATGACCTATCAGAGCCCAATCCCGGAAAGCGGCCGGGAGCAAGACACGAGAGCGGCGGGATCGATGAAAGACTACCTCACCCCCAAGGCGGTGGTCGCCGCGCTCGACGCGCATATCATCGGCCAGACCGAGGCCAAGCGCGCAGTCGCGGTGGCGCTGCGCAATCGCTGGCGCCGGCAGCAGCTGCCCGATGCGCTGCGCGACGAGGTCACGCCCAAGAACATCCTGATGATCGGCCCGACCGGCTGCGGCAAGACCGAGATCAGCCGGCGGCTGGCCAAGCTCGCCGACGCGCCCTTCGTCAAGGTCGAGGCGACCAAGTTCACCGAGGTCGGCTATGTCGGCCGCGACGTCGAGCAGATCGCCCGCGATCTCGTCGAGGAAGCGGTCCGGCTGGAGCGCGAGCGCCGCCGCGAGGCGGTGCGCGAGGCCGCATCCGAGGCGGCGATGGAGCGGATGCTCGACGCGCTGACCGGCAAGGGCGCGAGCGAGGCGACCCGCGAGAGCTTCCGCCGGATGCTCCACGACAATCATCTGAACGATCGCGAGGTCGAGCTGGAGCTGATCGATCAGCCGCAGACGCCGTTCGAAGTGCCGGGAATGGGCGGCCAGGTGGGCATGATCAACCTGTCCGATCTGATGGGCAAGGCGCTCGGCCAAAGCCCTAAGAAGAAGCGCAAGCTGCGCGTCCCCGAAGCCTGGGACAAATTGGTCGAGGAGGAGCAGGACAAGCGCCTCGACACCGACGACGTCAACCGGGTCGCGCTGAAGGACGCCGAGGCGAACGGCATCGTCTTTTTGGACGAGATCGACAAGATCGCGGTGAGCGACGTGCGCGGCGGCTCGGTGAGCCGCGAAGGCGTGCAGCGCGATCTGCTGCCGCTGATCGAGGGGACCACGGTGGCGACCAAATATGGGCCGATGAAGACCGACCATATCCTGTTCATCGCCTCGGGCGCGTTCCACGTGACCAAGCCCAGCGATCTGCTCCCCGAACTGCAGGGACGGCTGCCGATCCGGGTCGAATTGAAAGCGCTGACCGAGGCCGATTTCGTCCGCATCCTCTCCGACACCAAAGCGAGCCTCACCGAGCAATATCGGGCGTTGCTTGCCACCGAAGGGGTAGAGATCATCTTCGCCCCGGACGGCATCGCCGCGCTCGCGCGGATCGCCGCCGAGGTGAATGCCCAGGTCGAAAATATCGGCGCGCGGAGGCTGCAAACCGTGCTCGAGAAATTGCTCGAGGACGTCAGCTTCGAGGCCGAGCAGCGCCAGGGCGAGACGGTCACCGTCGACGCCGCTTATGTCGAAAATCAGCTGGCCGAAATCGCCCGCAACACCGACCTCAGCAAATATGTGCTCTAGCCGATCGCGTTCTTGATCTGTTCGGAAATCGGGGTTAGCTTCCCGGCTTCTGGACAGGAGAACGCACATGCTCACCGGGCAATGCCATTGCGGGGCGATCCGCTATCGGGTGGAGGGCGCGCCTGTTCATCATGCGCTCTGTCATTGCGGCGATTGCCGGCGTCATTCAGGCGCCCCGATGGTCGGCTGGGCCCTGTTTCCGAACGATCGCTTCGCGGTCACCGAGGGCGAGGCGAAGGTCTATGCGTCCTCCGAACACGGCCGGCGGCATTTCTGCGCGGATTGCGGCAGCGGGCTGTTCTACTCCAACGAAATGATCTTCCCCGGGGCGACCGACATCCAGTCGGCGACGCTCGACGATCCCGGCGCGCTGCCGCCGCAGGCCCAGATCCAGATGGCCGAGCGGATCGCCTGGGTGGACGAGCTGGCGGCGCTGCCGAAGTTCGATCGCTTTCCGGGCGGCTAGACTCCCGCCCGTTCCGCAATTCATCGCCCGGACCCCACGGTCCGTCCTTGTCGGTGAACCTTCCCTGCGCGCGGTGGTTAGTCCTTCGAAACCCCCATTGGAGGACGATATGACCATCAAGATGAGGCTGCTCGCCGCCGCCGCCGCGATCGCGCTGCCGGCCGTTGCCGGCGCCCAGACCACGGCTCCGTCCGCGCCGCCGCCGGCAACCGCCAACCCGGCGACCGGGACCCAGACCAATACCGCCACGCCGATGCCGAGTACGGCCACCCCGCCGGTCGAGGATCCCGATCGGTCCCTGGATCCGATCACCGAGCCGCCGCAGCAGCCGACCGATGCCGATACGACCGCGCCGCAGCAGCCGGTCGCGGCGGAGGATGCGGCCGAGCGCGCCGCCGACGAGGTCGAGCAGGACGCGATGACCGACGCCCAGGCACCGACCACGCCGCCGGCCGCCCAGGCGCCGGTTCAGGGCCCAACCCAGGCTGGGACGCAGACCCAGGCTACGACGCAGACGCAGACCCAGGCGGGGACCGCGGCGGGCGCGACCCGCATGGCGACCGCGACCGACGTTCGCGCCGGCGTGACCGTCCGCGACCAGCAGGGCGGCATGGTGGGCACCGTCGAGTCGGTCGGTGCGCAAGGCGCGGTGATCTCCACCGGAACCGCCCGCGCGACGATCCCGATGAACGTACTCGGCGCCAACGATCAGGGCCTGGTCATCGCGATGACCAAGGCGCAGATCGAGGCGGCCGTACAGCAGGCCGCGCCGACGCCGACCCCCTCCTCCTGATCGTTTCCCCCGATCAGTTGTGAAAGCCGCGCCGGACCAGCCTCCGGCGCGGCTTTTCTGTAAAGCAGGGCCGATGATAGCGCGACCGCTCGTTCTGCGCGCCTGCGCGTCCGGGACCGTCCCTATTCATTCGCCAAATGCGTCTCCATCCAGCGGGCGCCGAAGGCGACATAGTCCGCCGCGTCGAGCAACTCGCTTTGGGCCTTGCCGACCGGCCCCTCCCGGTGCCGGCCAAGCGGGCGATAGGCGTTGAGGATCGCGGCGAAATAGTCATCCCCGCCCGGCCAGTCGACGATGCCCTCGGCATCGTCGAGGCAATCGATCCAGCGATGTTCCGGCGCCCCGCCCGGCCCCACCAGCATATAATCCCAGCACACCCGCCTTTTGTCGGGCAGCGCGGCGAGATATTCGGCAAAATGGAGGGCGGTCACCGTCTCCGGATCGGCGCCCAGCCGCAGAATCCGTCCGCCTTGGGCGCAGAGCTCGTCGAGCGGCGCGCCCGGCCCGTAATAATCGTGCCACGGCTGGCCGGCCATCAGCGCCCCGGCCAGCGCCCCGCGCGCGCCGAACCGCCCGCTGGGATTGTCGCTGACGATCGTCCCCGGCCGCCGCCGGAAGACCTCTGCCAGCCAGCCGACCTCGGGGAGGACCGGCGCATTGCGATGATCGAAAGCCGGCGAACCCGCGAGCAGCGCCGCCCGCGTTTCGGGCGGATGATCGTAGACCCAGGCCATCGGATAATCGGTGCCGAGCACCATCATCAGCGTGCCCCGCGGCCCGACCGCGGCCTCGAGCGCATCGAGCAGCAGTTCGGCGCCGCCCTCGCCGACATCGGCGCGGCCCAGGCCGATCCGTCGCAGCGAAGCGTGGAGCATGAGAAGATCGCCGGCGCGCACGCCCAGCGCGGCCAGATCGGCCTGCAATTCGTCTCTCGTCATCGCCAACACCCTGTCTTCAGAATACGAAAACCGCCCTACCCGGCTTGCGGCCGGGCGGGCGGTTCCCGAGGTCTGACGCCGGGCGTTCGCCGGCGGCGTTTCTAGAGCGACTTCGACCAGGTCGAACTCGCTCTCGGCATTGGTCGCCGCGATTTCCGAGCCGCCGGCTGTTCCAGCCAGCTCGAAATCGCTCTAGCTCAAATGCCTCGAAAGATGTTTGTTCATCTCGAACATCGAACAGCGATCCTTGCCGAAGATCTTGCGCAGCTTGTCGTCGGCGACGATCTCGCGCTTGTTCTCGGGATTCTGCAAATTGTTGCTGCGGATATAGTCCCACATCTTGCTGACGACCTGGCTGCGCGGCAGGGGATCGGGCCCCGTAATCGCTGCGAGATCCGCCGACGGCTTCACCGGCCTCTGCAAACCACTTTGTGCCATTCTTCCCTCCCTGTTGATAAGGCGTGCGGATAGAGAGCGCAATTCAAGGGTCTTGGCAATGGGCAGCGGGCCGGGAAATCGTCCGTTTTGCCTCCGCTCGCCGCCTTTTCTGTGGATAGTGTGCACCACGCGGCCCCAGAACGGAGATAGGCGGTGCTGGAACAGCGCTACGTCCCCCGACTCGTTGGTTCGGGGAAAGGGCCGAGCGTCATGTCCCGCCATCGGTCGGCGGCGGAGGTACGGGCGGAGTCGTCACCGGAGGAGGCGAGGTCGATACCGGGGTCAGCACCAGAGTTGAACGGGCCGCCGTCGCCTCGTCCAGCCTCCGGAAAAGCTCCTCGGCGGTGGCGTCAGTGCGTGGCCGCGAACCGATGTCGCGATTAAGCCGGGCAATCTCTTCCTCGATGTCCACGATCTGAAGCTGGCGCTCTCGTTCCCTTAGCGAGCGATCAAGCGTGGCGCCGTTCTCGACCGAAGCCAAGAGCAGTTCCAAGCCTTTGTAAAAAGAACACTGACCATGATAGGAATTTGCGGCGCGGATCGCGTCGTCGATGGTGAATGCTTCCAACTCCTCCCGATAGCGCCCCTCAATCACTCCACGCTGTTTTTCGCGCTCCAAGGTGATCGCACGGCTGAGAGCGTAGGCGAAAGTGTTCCGGTAGACATCCGCGTTGATGTGGCTTCTGGAGGCGCCGGCAAACGTGCCGATCCCGGTCAGAATGTTCTGCGCCTGCGTGCCTGTCACGATGTTGGCGACCGTTGTGGCACCCGTGCCAAGAATGTTGAACGCAGCATTCACAGTGGCCTGATTAGCCGTGATCCGGCCCAGTTCGATGGCGCAGACATCATCCGAATGCTTGAGCAAAATCGCCGTCAATCGGTTCCGGTCCACCCTGCGGGTCGCCGCCCGGGAATAAGCGAGCAGCGGACGCAAGGACGGTTCAAGTCTCGGATTGACCGACGGCGGGGGCACGGCCGCACGCGAGGCGGGCTGGGCGCGCAATCGGGCGGCCTCCGCTTCCCGCATTTCCGTACGGATTCGCGCAGCGGCTACGTCGATGATCTGGCGCTCGGCTGATGTGCGAGCCGGCCAGTCCTCCATGAACCGGAAGCAATCGAGGTCGATCGCACCGGAATGAAAATCGTAGGGTCCTCGCACCAAGGGGCAGTCGTTATCGGCGGCGGCCCGCGTTTCCGCAGAGTGACCGCGCATATCGGCCTGAGTGCCGCCCCGGTAGATCGCAATCGAGACCGGATCGACGCGACTCATTGCGCCGAGCCTGCCGCACGCTGACAAGGACAGCGCACACATAACGAGAATAATTGCCGCGAAACCGCGGCCCGATCCAATCGCCATCATAATCCCCCCAACCCCACGTCCGCGCATTACGAAAGATGCCCGGCTTCGACCGGCATAAACACTTGTAACGCTTCCGCAACGACAGTCAAACGCGGCCGAACGGGACAACCTTGTTGGCGGCATCATGGCCGATGTCGGCGCGGCCGAAAAAGGGGATGCCGGCGCGTTCGCACCAGTGGCGGACGATGGTTTCGGCGTCCTCGCCGAACTCGGGGTCGTTGGACAGGACATCGCTGACCCGCCCGAGGCGAAGGCCGGCGACACGGCGAAGATTGGCGCTCGCGCTCAGGTGAAACATCGCCCGGTCGATCGCGTAAAGATGTTCGGAGACTTCCTCGACGATGAGGACGTGATCGGCAAGGTCGGGCTCGAGCGCGGTGCCGAGCAGCATGCCGAGCACGGTGAGGTTGAAGGCGGCGTGGCGCTTGCCCCGATCGAGCCCCGGCTCCAGCGCGTGGGGCGAACGCTCGGCGAGCCAGTCGAGCGCGCGCCCGACCGCGGCCTCGCCGCCCTTGCGGGAGACGTCCCTCGGCATCGGCCCGTGCGCGACATCGGCATAGCCGGCGCGATAGAGGCCGGCGAGCAGGAAGCCGGCGTCGCTATAGCCGAGCCAGGCCTTGTCGCGCGCCGCCGGGCCGAAGCGGGCGAGCGCGGCCTCGGCAATCCGGTTCGAGCCGTAGCCGCCGCGCGCAAACCAGATCGCGTCGAACGAGGGATCGTTGGCGACCTCGACCAGGGCGTCAGTGCGTTGCGCGTCGGTGCCGGCGAAATGGCCGTCGACCAAGCCGCATTGCGGATGGAAATGTACCTCGAGCCCGGAATGGCGCGCCGCCGCGAGCGCCCCCACCTGGTCGCGGACCGCCTGCCAATCTTCGAAGCGGGAGCTTGGCGCCACCACCGCGATCCGCATGCCTTGCTCCCCGCCTTGCCCCGCCTTCGCGACCTCAATAGGGCGGGCCGATGAGCGAGGCCAAATCCTATTTCTTCTGCGGCATCGGCGGCAGCGGCATGCTCCCGCTGGCGCTGATCGTGCAGGGGCGCGGCCATGAGGTGAAGGGGTCCGACCGCACCCTCGATCAGGGCCGGCTCGCCGACAAATTCGCCTTCCTGCGCGAGCGCGGCATCGCGCTTTTCCCCCAGGACGGCAGCGGCATCGCCAGCGCGGCCCAGATCGTCGTCACCTCCGCCGCGATCGAGGAAACGGTCGCGGACGTCGTCAAGGCGAACGCGGTCGGCGCGGCGCGGATCACCCGCCCGCAATTGCTCGCCGAATTGTTCAACGCGGCGCAGAGCGGGATCGCGGTCGGCGGGACCAGCGGCAAATCGACGGTGACTGGGATGATCGGCTGGATCCTGCACGCCACCGGGCGCGATCCGACGGTGATGAACGGCGCGGTGATGAAGAATTTCATCGGCGACGACATGCCGTTCGCGAGCGCGCTCGTGGGCAAGGGCGACGCCTTTGTCAGCGAAGTGGACGAAAGCGACGGCTCGATCGCGCTCTACGCACCCGACGTCGCCGTGCTCAACAACATCACGCTCGACCATAAGAGCCTCGACGAGCTGCGCCATCTGTTCGGCGATTTCGCCGCCGGGGCGCGCACCGTCGTACTCAACCTGGACGACGACGAGACGAGGCTGCTCGCGGCGCTGCTGCCGGCGGAGCGGCTCGCCACCTATTCGTTTCGCGATTCGGACGCGGGCCTGTTCGGCGCCGACATCGAAGAGGCGCCCTACGCCATCGCTTTCACCGCCAATGGCGTCCCGGTCCGCCTGCAGATCCCCGGCCGCCACAATGCCGAAAATGCGCTCGCCGCGCTCGCCGCCTGCCGGGCCGTGGGCGTGCCGCTCGGGGAGGCCGCCGAAGCGCTCGGCGCATTTCAGGGCCTGCGCCGCCGCTTCGAGAAGGTCGGCGAGGCGCAAGGCGTCACCGTGATCGACGATTTCGCGCACAATCCCGACAAGATCGCCGCGACGCTGCGGACCCTGCACGCCTTCCCCGGCCGCCTGCTGCTCTTCTTCCAGCCGCACGGCTTCGGCCCATTGCGGACGATGAGGGACGAACTGATCGCCACCTTCACTGCTGAGATGACCAGCGAGGATCGGCTGATCATGCCCGACCCCGTTTATTATGGCGGCACCACCGACATGAGCGTCGGCAGCGCCCAGATCGTCGCGGGCCTCACCGATCGCGGCCGCCACGCCGAACATATCCCCGACCGCGCCGCTTGCGCCGAGCGCCTCGCCGCGCTCGCGCGTTCCGGCGACCGCATCGTCGTGATGGGCGCCCGCGACGACAGTTTGACCTTGTTCGCGGAGGAAATCCTCGCGAAGCTCGGGCGATAGGCCGAGGCGTCAGAAGCGGGTGAGATCCTCGGGCGAACCGCCTTCGATCTGTTCGCTGCGCGTGCCGGGACGGTAGCCGAGTGCGCGGAGCCGGCCGGTGGTCAACGCGCGACCGTGGCAGAAGCGGGCGTAGAGCTGGCCCGAGCTTTGCTGGTAGCCGGCGAGGTCGAACAGATCGAGATAGTGGGTGATCAGGCCGCCATCCTCCTCTTCGAAGGCGTAGGTCGGCCGCGCGGTCGAGCAGAATACATAATTGGTCCGCGTCTCCGGCTGCCAGGCGATGCGCGGGCGGCGCCGGCCGGGATCGGGCGAGCTTCCGCGCCTGAGCTCGATCCGCCGAAGCTCGCCTTGCGGCACGCGTGAGACCCGGCTCATGGAAATCACGCGCAGCCAGCTGCATTCCCCCTGCCGGCAGCCGCCGAGCAGCACCTGATTTTCGAGCCGCGGCAATGGCGCCTGGGCGATGACGGGAAGGGTGGTCAGCGCCGTCGCGGCGGCGAACAGGATGATCGTCATGCCCGCGACGCTATCGCCGCTTGCCGGTTGCCGCAAAAGGAAACGGCGGACCCGAAGGCCCGCCGCTGGAAAATCGAACAAGAAGGCGTTCAGCCGGCGACGGTGCTGTCGACCTTTTCGACCCATTCCGGGTAGAAGACCGGCTCGCGGTTCGACCAGCCGGGGGCGGTCGCGGCGGCTTCGCTGATCGACTGCAGCAGGGTGCGGCGGCGATCGGGGTGGAGGTGCGGCAAAGCGGCGGCGGCGCAGAAGGCGCCGGGCAGCCAGGGGCGAACCGCCGCGCCGATCAGCCGCTCGTAAAGGAAGCGGTAGGAGGCGAAGCAGGGCAGCCGGTCCTGCCCCAGATCGAAGGCGGTCATCGTGACGAGCGGCGCCATCAGCGGCTCCATCGCGTCGAGGCCGCTATCGTCGGGAACGTAGGTGCGGATGTGATCGAGGCGGGCGTAGATCCGCTCCTGGGCGCGGATGCCGGCGGCTTCGGCCGGATCGCGCGACCAGCGCTTGACCGCGTCGCGGCGGTCGAGGCCGACGTCGAGCGCGCGGCGGATGTAGCGCTGCGTGCCCTTGCCGAAACCGGCGAACTCCCGCATCTCCGCAAGCACCGCCGAACCATTGGCGGGCCGAGTCCTGGTGCTCATGATCCCACTCCTCTTGCCCCTTCGGAAGGATCATGCAGCGGAACGGCTTACCAAGCCGTTAACCAAGACCCCACCCCTCGTTCAGAATTGAATCAGAGTTCGAATCCGGCGGCAATCGCAAAAGCGCCGCGTTCGTCGCACGCCGTCCACAGTGTCGCCCAACGGCCACAGGCTATTTGGCGATAGTCGCGGAAAAGGCGGCTTCTTGCGCAGGCGTAACAAGTCGGATGAACGAGCCTGACGATGGGCGATTGCCATGCTAGACCGTTCGAATGGGCTCGGGACGGGGTAAGGACGATCGAAACACGGGCGGAGCGCCGCTGCTCGGCGAGGCCGATTCGCTGGGATATCGCCGTCCGCTGCCCGCTTTTTCGACCAACGCGCGGACCGCTTCTGCGAACGACCCCGCCCGGCAAGGCTTTTCCGGCGGCACCGCGCTAACAGGGGGCATGGACAGAAACCTCTCGGGGGGCGAGGGGCGCCGCTTGCCGGACCTCGGCATCGCGCTCAAATCGATCCTCGCTTTCTGGCTGCTCTATATGGCGCTGATCACGGTCCGCGCCTTGGTGCTGCAATATCCCGATTTCCTCGCGATGCTGGGGCGGCGCTCGGCCGTGGTCACCGCCGGGATCGCGATCACCTTCCTGATCTATCTGACGATGCGGCTGGTGGCGGAGCGAAGCCTCAGCGCCAAGATCGGGCTCGCCGCCCTCCTCTGCCTGCCCGCCTCGCTGCTCTTCTCCGCGGTCAACTATTACGCTTTCTACATCTACGCGCCGCTCGACGCGATCAAGATGGATCAGGAGCGCAATGCCATGGGCTGGAGCCCGCTCGAAATGGCGGCGCGCTCCATCGTTGAAGTCTCGCTGAGCTGGTATTTCCTGTTCGCCGCCTGGGCGGCCTTCTACGTCGCGCTGAGCCAGGCCAAGCAATTGCGCGCCGCCGACCGCCGCGCCGCGATGCTGGCGCGCGAGGCGCAGGAGGCGCAGCTCAGGGCGCTGCGCTATCAGATCAATCCGCACTTCCTGTTCAATACGCTCAATTCGCTCTCCTCGCTGATCCTGTCGAAGCGCACCGACACGGCCGAGGGGATGCTGATGAACCTCTCCACCTTCTTCCGCGCGACGCTGTCCGCCGATCCGACCGCGGACGTGTCGCTCGAAGAGGAGATCAAGCTGCAGCGCCTCTATCTCGACATCGAGCAGATCCGCTTCCCGGAGCGGCTGAGCGTCGAAGTGGACGTGCCCGATGCCTTGCGCTCGGCCCGCGTGCCGATCCTGATCCTTCAGCCGGTGGTCGAGAATGCGGTCAAATATGGCGTCGCCAAATCGACCAAGCCGGTGACGGTCCGGATTCAGGCTTATGAGGAGGCCGGCCGGCTCCACCTCAAGGTCAAGGACGATGGCGATTATGCGCCGGACGCCGACGCAGAGGAGAGCGAGAGCGGCACCGGGGTTGGCCTCAGGAACGTCGGCGACCGGCTGGTCGCGCGCTACGGGCCGCGCGCCGGGGTGATCGCGGGAGCCGATCCCGACGGCGGCTATACGGTCCACCTCTATATGCCGGTGGTCCCCGAATGAGCGGGCTTCGGGTGATGGTGGTCGACGACGAGCCGCTGGCGGTCGAGCGGCTGCAGCTGCTGCTCGCCCGCTTCGAAGGAATCGCGGTGGTCGGCACCGCCAATGACGGCGCGGCGGCGCTTCGCATCGCCGAGGCGGTGGCGCCGGATCTGGTGTTGCTCGACATCGCGATGCCGGGGATGGACGGGATCGACGTCGCCCGCGCGCTTTCCCGCTCGGCGGTCGATCCGGTGGTAATCTTCGTCACCGCCTTCGACAATTTCGCGGTCGCCGCCTTCGACGTCGCAGCGATCGACTATCTGATGAAGCCGGTCCAGCCCGACCGGCTGGAGCGCGCGCTCGAGCGGGTGCGCGAGCATGTAGCGGCCGGCGGCGGCGGCGTCGCCAGCCGCCCGGCTTCGTCCCATGTCGAGGAATTCTGGGTGCCGGACCATAATGGCCTGGTGCGCATCGCCGCCGCCGACATCTTCCGGGTCACCGCCGAGCGCGATTATATGCGGCTCCATGTCGGCACCCGCTCGTGGCTGATCCACCGCACGATCGGCAAGCTCGAGGAGGATCTCGATCCCGCGCTCTTCCTGCGGGTCCACCGTTCGGTGATCCTGAGGCGCGACACGATCATGGGCCTCTACCGCGACGAAGCCGGCCACTGGACCGCGCGCCTGTCGGACGGCGCCGAGCAGCGCATCGGCCGCTCCTATGTCGAAGAGGTCAAGCGCTTCGCTGGGCGCTGATGCCCGTCTTTTCGGGCATCCAACACAAGTAACTTTCTTCGCTTTCCGGCCAGGGACTTCCTGCGAATTTTGTAGGAAAGCCATAAACTTGGCTTGAGATGTTGGATTTGAACTGTTCTCTTTACGTTCTGTTTCGCGGCGAGTCGCGACGGAGAATTGAGGGAGTTCGACAGATGAAAATCCATGAGAAGATCGGCATCGCGGTCGCGGCGCTTGCCGTCGCCGCCGCCGCGGTCGCCTCGGAGACGATCGCCTATAGCTACGACACGCGCGGGCGGCTGGTGAAGGTCACCCACAATGGCAACGTCAACGCCAACGTCGTCACCAACTACAGCTACGACAAGGCGGACAACCGCATTCTGAAGAACACCAGCGGCGCGCCCTAGCGGCTGATCGCGACTTCGCGAGCCCCAACTGAATCGCGGTGCCCCGCACCGCCGACCGGAGAACAGATCATGACGAAGACCCTGCTCGGCGCGGGCACCCTGGCGTGCGCGCTCCTGACCTCGACCGCCCTCACGTCGCCGGCTTTCGCGCAGGCCCCCCAGCCCTATCGTACCCCCGACGCGAATGGCGTCGATGTCGTCCATGGCGATTATCTGATGGAAGTGTTGGAAGGCTCGATCGGCTCGGGCGTTGCCGAGCTGCAGCTGATCCGGACCGGCACCTGGCTCGGCGGCGGGATCAATCTCAATGGCCATCAATGGGATCGCATCGGCTTTCAGAAGCTCCAGACCCCAAGCGGCCCGCACTATATCGTGACGGTCGGCTCGCGATCGGAGGTGTTTGGCGACACGTGGACCCTGCCCAGCGGCTCTTCGCTGACCGGCAGCTTCAACAGCTTCGACTATCGCATCGCCGATGGCACGACGATCTCGTTCGGCGATGTCGGTCAGGGCGGCTGGGGCACCGATTCCAATCTTTGCACAATCGACCCCAACCAGGGCGATTGCATTCTCGTTCCCACCGCGATCAGCGAGCCAAGCGGCAGGACCGTCACGCTCGACTACGACTTCCGGACCGAATGCTGGGGCGTGATCGACAGCGAGACCCTGCCCTGCCGCTTCTACCCCCGCATCAGTCAGGTTGCGAACAGCTCCGGCTACATGATCGGATTTGCCTACAACACAAGCGGAGGCGGCGGCGGCACGCCACCGGCGAGCTGGTACCAGCGCACCGGCGCGACATTTCATAATATAGCGGTCAGCGGCAATCCGGCCCAGAGCAGCGTCGGCTACGCCTATCCATCGACCGGGGTAACCGAAGTCACCGACATGGGGGGGCGGGTCTGGCGCTTCACCGGCACCTCGACGGGGATGACCGGCATCCGGCGGCCGGGCGCCTCGTCGGACACCACGACGATCGCCTACACCAGCGGCAGGGTCTCCTCGGTCGTCAACGAAGGCGTGACGACCACTTATGCGCGCAGCGTCTCCGGCTCGACGGGCACGATGACGATCACCGCGGTCGACGGGGATTCGGGAACGACCGATCCGGTGACCACGGTCGTCTCGAACCTGACGATCGGCCGGCCGACCTCGATCACCGATCCGCTGAGCCGCACGACAGGTTTCCAATATGATTCGAGCGCCCGGCTGACCCGGGTGACCCGGCCCGAGGGCAATTACGTCGCCTACGGCTATGACGCGCGCGGCAATTTGACCGAGACCCGCGCGGTGGCCAAAGCGGGTTCGGGCCTGGCCGACATGGTCACCACCGCGAGCTACGACGGCAGCTGCGCCAACCCGGTCAAGTGCAATTCACCGAACAGCACGACCGACGCCCGCGGCAACATCACCGACTACTCATATGATCCGACCCATGGCGGGGTGACCAGCGTGACGGCGCCGGCGCCTTCGGGCAGCGGCACCCAGCCGCAGACCCGCTATACCTATGCGCTCGCCAACGGCGTCTATCGCCTTACCGAAAGCTCCGTTTGCGCGACGGGCAGCGACCCCTCCTGCGTCGGCACGGCGGACGAGACCCGCACGGTCCTCACCCATGACGCCAATGGCAATTTGACCAGCGTCGAGCAGCGAAGCGGCAATACGAGCGGCGCCGGCGCGCTCAGCGCCACGACGGCGATGACCTATGATGCGCGCGGCGATCTGCTGACCGTGGACGGGCCGCTCCCCGGGACCGCCGACACCGGCAGGCTGCGCTACAATGCGGCGCGGCAGAGGGTCGGCGCGATCGGGCCGGATCCGGACGGCGCCAACCCGCTCAAGCATCGGGCGGTGCGGATCACCTATGCGAACGGCCTCCCGACCAGGCAGGAGACCGGCACCGTGAACAGCCAGTCCGACGGCGATTGGGCGGCCTTCGCCGGCCTCGAGGAGGTCCAGCAAAGCTATGATGCGAACGCCCGGCCCACCGTATCGCGGCTGGTTTCCGGCTCCACCACTTATGCGCTGAGCCAGACCAGCTATGACGGCCTCGGCCGTGTGCGCTGCACGGCGCAGCGGATGAACCCGGCCGAGTTCGCCTCACTCCCGTCCGACGCCTGTACGCTGGACACGCAGGGCAGCCACGGCCCCGACCGGATCGCGCGGACCAGCTACGACCTCGCCGGTCAGGCGACCAGGGTCGAGACTGGCGTCGGCGTCAGCGGCGTGGCGGCGGACGAAGCGGCGACCAGCTACCGCGCAAACGGCCAGCTCGAGACGCTCACCGACGCGAACGGCAATATGACCACCTACGTCTTCGACGGTCACGACCGGCTTGTCCGCACGCGGATGCCGGCGCCGTCGACGCCGGGGACGAGCTCGACCACGGATTATGAGGAACTCACCTACCTCACCCCCACCGTGGCCGGCCAGGTGCGAAGCACGCCGCTCATCGCCTCGCGCCGGCTGCGCGACGGGACGAGCATCGCCTACGGCTATGACGCGCTCGGCCGGCTGACCTCGAACGACCCGCCGGGCACGGCACCGACGGTGAGCTATGGCTACGACCTGCTCGGCCGGCCGGTCACGGTGGCGCAATATGCACTCGGCCACACGCTGAGCTTCACCCACGACGCGCTCGGCAGACTGTCGAGCCAGAGCGGCGCGCACGGCTCGATCTCCTACGATTACGATCTGGCCGGGCGGCGTACGAAGATGACCTGGCCGGACAGCTTCTGGGTCGGCTACGACTATCTCGTCACCGGCGAGGTCAGCGCGATCCGCGAAAATGGCGGCGCGGTGGTGCTCGGCAGCTACGGCTATGACAATCTCGGCCGGCGCACCTCGATCAGCCGCTACAACGGCACGAGCACCAGCTTCGATTACGACCCGGTCTCCCGGCTCGACGAGCTGGTTCAGAACCTTACCGGCACGTCGAGCGACCTGACGCTGAACTTCACCCACAATCCGGCGAGCCAGATCGCTTCCAACACCCGCTCGAACGACGCGTTCAGCTTCACCGGCCACGCCAATCTCAACCAGGTCGGCACGCCCAACGGGCTCAACCAGCTGACCGCGGTCGCCGGGACCTCGATCAGCCACTGGCGCGGCAACGTCGCCGCGATCGGCTCGGCGAGCTACAATTACTCCGCCGAGAACCGCCTCACGCACGGGCCGGGCAGCAGCGCGTTCACCTTCGATCCGCTGGGCCGGCTCTACGCCAGCTACTCGCCCGCGCTCGGCGCCACCTATTTCCAGTCGGACGGGCAGAGCCTCGTCACCGAATATGGCAGCGGCGCCGTCCTGCTGCGCCGCTACGTCCACGGCCCGGGCGTGGATGACCTGCTGGTGTGGTACGAAGGCTCGGGCACGGGCACCCGGCGCTGGTTCCACCAGGACGAGCGCGGCAGCGTGATCGCGGTCTCCGACGCGAGCGGCAA
>Ga0190275_10000723_pt1 | contig 26807 bp, 14 predicted proteins | sample Popmic550T_FD_133745 | JGI IMG/M metagenome (GOLD analysis project Ga0190275, IMG submission 133745) | Populus adjacent soil microbial communities from riparian zone of Yellowstone River, Montana, USA - 550 T | ecosystem: Environmental > Terrestrial > Soil > Riparian zone > Trees stand | place...
CATCGGTCAAAATGATCACCGCGCTCTCGATCATGTCGCCCAGACCCTCGTCCGGATCGCTCGCCACGATCCCGGTCCCGATCGAAACCCCGGCTGAATCCTCACTGTAGTTCACCGAAGCATCGATCCCCGCGCCGGCGCCGTTGAGGTCGACCGCGGGCGGGAAATTGTCAGGCGCGACGTTGATCGTCGCGGTATATTCGGGCGACAGATCGTCGCCGCCGTTCGCGGTCCCGCCATCGTCCCGCACGCGGAAGGTGAAGCTGGTATAAGGCGAGCCGGATTCGTCGGCATCGGGCACGAAGGTCAAAAGCCCCTGCGCGATCGCGCTATAGGCGATCGCGTCGCCGGCCTGGATCGCGACCCCGCTCAGGAGGATGTCGCCGTCCGCGGGAAGCGCGGTGAAGACCACCGCGAAGGCCGCGTCCCCGTCGCTGTCGCTAAACGGGAAATCGTTCGTCTGGAAGATATAGGGGTCGTCCTCGCTGACCCCACTGATCGTCACGTTCGCGCTCGCCGGCTCGTCGTTGACCGAAAGAATGTTGATCGTGGCGGTCGCCAGTCCCGGCGTCGGCCCCTCGCCGTCGCCGAGCTGGAAGGTCACGTTGCGCGGGGTCGTCGAAGGATCTTCGGAAAGGTTGCTGTAGCCGATCGCGCGCAGCACCGCCTCGATCACCGCCTGCGGCACCGTCCCTGCCATGAGGAACCGGATATCCAGGGTCGGGACCGGCGCCCCGATCACCGGCAGCAGGTCGGCGACCTGAACGCCTTCATAGCTGATCGCGCCGTTCGAATAGCCGACCTGACCCGGACCATTGCCCTGGTTGATCACCGAAAGCTCGTCCTGCCCGTTGATGCCGTTGGCGATCCGCACGATCAGGCTGGCGCCGTTGAAATTGGTCGTATCGACGTCGGCCACGGTCGCGTCGGGCGCGATCTGGGTAACCGCATCGTTCTCCGTATAGGTCAGGTCTGTCGACGTGCCCGCGCCCGCGCCGTTCAAATCCAACTGCGGCGAATCGAACTGCGCGCCGATGGTGACGGTGACGAGCTGCGCGGTTCCGTCCACGGTCAACGCCGTGAAGGTGTCGGTCAAGGTCGCCGAGCCGGTCAGCGCCTGCACCGCGGCATTGTCGTCGTCGAGACTATAGACCCAGACGCCCGAGGCGCTCAGCGCATAACTGCCATAGCCGTTGGCGGTGGCGCCGCCGGCGGCCACCGCGGCCCATGCGTCGGCTGCATTGTCGACGTCGCTCGCGTTGAGGTCACCCGTATCGGTAGGCGTGCCCGGCGTGCCGTTGGCGATGCCCCCGGCCTCGACGACGCTGCCCGATGCATCGCCGGTGATCGCCGCCGCATCGTTGGCGCCGGTGATCGTCACCGTCACCAGCTGCGCGGTGCCGTCCTGAGTGAGCGCGGTGAAGCTGTCGGTCAGCGTCCCGCCGACGTTCAGCGCCTGCACCGCCGAGTCCGCATTATCGAGCGTGTAGGTCCAAACGCCCGCGGCGGTCAGCGCGTAGCTGCCATAGCCGTTGCTCGTCGTTCCGCCGGGCGCGACCGCCTGCCAATCGTCCTGCGGATTGTTGTCCAGATCCGCCGCGTCCAGATCGCCGTTGTCGCTCGGCACGCCGGCTCCAGCCGTGCCCGCCTCGCTCACGCTGCCGGCAGCATCGCCAGTAATCGCGGCGCTGTCGTTCTGCGCGCCGATCGTGATCGTCACCAGCTGGGCGGTGCCATCGGCGGCCAGGGCGGTGAAGCTGTCGGTCAGCGTCGCCGCGCCGTTCAGCGCCTGTACGACGGCATTGCTGTTGTCGAGCGTGTAGGTCCACACCCCGGTGGCGCTCAGCGCATAGGTGCCGTAGCCGTTCGCCGTGGCGGCGCCGGCCGCGACCGCGGCCCAGGCGTCGTTCGCATTGTCGACGTCGCTGGCATCGAGATCGCCGCTGTCGGTGGGAATGCCCGCGCCGCCCGCGCCAGCTTCGGTCACCGCACCCGACGCATCGCCGCTGATCGCCGCCGCGTCGTTCTGACCATTGATCGTCACCGTCACCACCTGCGCGGTGCCGTCCTCGGTCAGCGCGGTGAAGCTGTCGGTCAGCATCCCGCCGACGTTCAGCGCCTGCACCGCCGCATTGGCGTTGTCGAGCGTATAGCTCCACACACCGGTGGCGCTCAGCGCATAGCTGCCATAGCCGTTGGCCGAAGCGGTACCCGGGGCGGCCGCGGCCCACGCGTCGCCCCCATTGTCGACGTCGCTGGCATCGAGATCGCCGGTATCGGTCGGCGTTCCGGACGCGCCGTTGGCGACGCCGCCCGCCTCGGTCACGTTGCCCGTCGCGTCGCCCGCAACCACCGCGGCGTCGTTCTGCGCGTTGATCGTGATCGTGACGGTTTGCGCGGTGCCGTCGGCGGTCAGGGCGGTAAAGCTGTCGGTCAGCGTCGCCGCACCGTTCAGCGCCTGCACGGCCGCATGGTTGTCGTCGAGCGTGTAGGTCCACACGCCGGCGGCAGTAAGCGCAAAGCTGCCGTAGCCGTTCGCGGAAACGGTCCCGGCGGAAACCGCCTGCCACGCATCCTGCGGTCCATCGGCATCGCTGGCATCGAGATCGCCCGTGTCCGTCGGGGTCCCCGGCGTGCCGTTGCCGGCCCCGCCCGCTTCGGTCACCGCGCCGCTGGCGTCGCCGGTCACCAATGCGGGGTCGTTCTGCCCCTCGACCGTGATCGTCATCGTCGCCGGCGCGCTGTCGGTGTCGCCGTCGTCGACGGTGATCGTGATCGTGCGGCTCGGCGCGGTGCCGCCCGCGGTCGGATCGTCGCCGCTGTTGGAATAGCCGAGCTGGCTGAGCGCCGCTGCATAATCGCCGGCCGAAGCGGTGCCGGTGAGGATGAGCATCGTCGCCGTGCTCGACGGGTGGATCGTGATCCCGCCCGGCAGCGGCAAAGTGGCGCCGAGCAGATCGCCGGCGACCGGGTTGGTGATCATCACCGTGGCGCCTTCGATCATGGTATCGTCCACGTCGGAGACGACGATATCGGTGCCGAGCCCCGATGGAAACGTGTCCTCGACATAGAGGTTGCTGTCGTTGAGACCCGGCGTGCCGGCGTTCAGATCGACCACCGGCGCGTCGTTGAACGGGGTGACGTTGAAGCTCAGGACATTGGAGGTCGGATCGGCCGCCTGCCCGCCATTGTCGAAGCCGCCGTTGTCGCGGACCGTGAAGCGGATGCCGGTGAGCGCTCCCGTCGCATTGGCGGCGGGCACGAAGACCACGTTCCCCGACTGGATCGTGTGCAGATAGACCAGGGTCACCGAGGTCATCGCCACGCCGTTGATGAAGAGCGTGCCGCCGCCCACCGGATGCGAAAAGATCACCGCTTCGAAGGCATTGCCGTCGACGTCGCTGAAGCCGAAATCGGCGACCGTCAGCACGTAGGAGCTATCCTCCACGATGGTGACCGTCTTGTCGGTGCCCAAGGGCGCGTCGTTGACGCTGGTGACGCCGACCGCGATTGCCCGGCCGTTCACCGTGACGTTTTCGAAATAGGTCACTTCGTTGGCGAAGCCGCCGGGGACGAAGGCGTCCATATCGCCGTCGCCGTCATAATCGACGAACGAAACGGCGCTGCGCGCACCGACGACGCCATAAGTGTTGTTGAACGCATTGAACGGATTGTTCGCGCCGGTTTCTTCCACGAACGCCGCCGCGCCCGCCGTGCCGGTGTTGCGATAGAAGTGCAGCACGGGGTAATTCTCACCCGAGATCATGTCGAGGTCGCCGTCGCCGTCCAGATCGGCGAAGCTCGGCGTCCCATAATAGCCGGAATCGAGAGCGACGAAGGGATTGGCGGCGCCGGTCATCTCGGTGAAGGCAACCGGGTTTCCTGAGCCGGCGGTATTTTGAAAGGCCCGGAAGGTGCCGTTGAACACCCCGACGACGGCATCGAGATCGCCATCCCCGTCGAGATCGATAAAGGCGGGTGACAGCCAAAGGCCGCTGATGGCGCTGAAGGGATTGGCGGTGCCGGTCATCGCCGCGAAGCTGGCGGGAGCGCCGGCGGCGGCGGTGTTGCGGAACGCATGTATCCCGGTATTGAGTGAGCCAACCACCAGATCGAGGTCGCCGTCCGCGTCCAGATCGATGAGATTGGGGAAGCCGCGGATGAAGCCGGTGAATGCACCTAGTGGGTTGTCGGCCCCGGTCAGCTCGGTGAACGCGCCCGGCGCGCCGACCGCGCCGTTGCGGAATACCTTAAGACCGGCGTCATTATGGCCGACGATCGCATCGAGGTCGCCGTCCGAGTCGATGTCCATGAAGACGGGCCGGCTGTAGCGGCCGGCGTCGAGCCCGTTGAATGGGTTCGCCGCGCCGAACCGGTACGCGAATACGTCGTTGCCCAGCTGCCCGATATCGGCCCCGTCGGCGTCGGTGACGTTGAGCACGAGCGAGCGGCTTGCAGTGGGCGCGTCGCTGACATTGGCGTAGGTGAGGTTCTCGATCAGCGCGTCGATCGCGGCGCTCGTCGCGGCGGCGTTGAAGGTGATCGTCAGCGTGCCGCCGACGCCGCCGGCCAGCGTCCCGATCACGGTGCCGCCATAGCTGATGTCGTTGCCGACGACGCCGATCTGGCCCGGACCCGTCCCCTGATCCCGGACCGCGACCCGGTCTTGGGCGAGCAGGCCGGAGACGGTCAGCGTGCCGCCGTCGAAATTGCCCTCGGCGTCGGCGAAATCGACCTCGGCGTCGAGCAATTGCGGCGCCGCGTTGACCGTGCTTTCGAGGAAGGCGACGGACGGGCCGAAGCCGGCCAGTGTCGGCGAAGTGTTCGATGCCGTCACGTCGATCGTGATCGTGTTGGCGCTTTGATCGGTATCGACGCCGCCGTTCAGGATGCTGCCGTCGTCGCGGACCTGGAAGGTGAAGCTGGCATAAGCGTCGCCGAACTCGTCCGGATCGGCGAGGAAGGTGAGCAGGCCCCCCGCGATGTCGGCCGCGCTGATAAAGGTGCCGGCCACAGTGATGTTCACGCCGTTTAGGCGCAGATCGCCCTCGACCGGCAGCGTGGTCAGGACCACGCCGGCGAAACCGTCGCTCTCGGCCGGGTCGGTGAAGCCGAAGTCCGCGGTCAGGAAGACGTAGGGATCGTCCTCGCTCGCCGTCACCATTGCGTCCGCGCCCGCCGGCGCATCGTTGACGCCGAGCAGGTCGACGGACAACTCTCCGGTCCGGGTGCCGCCGTCGCCGTCGGTGAGCTCGTACAGGACGGTGTCGCTTCCGTCCTCCAGCGCGTCGCCCGACACATTCGTGTAGAGGACGGCGCGAATCACTTCCTGGACGCGCGCGGGCGTCGCATTGGCGTTGAACGCGATGTTCACGAGGGATCCGCCCGGCGACAGCGTACCGATGTCGATACCGTTGACGAGCACGGACCGGTGGCCGAACGGCGGACCCGGCGGGCCGAGCGCGATGCTTCCGCCCGTCTGCAGGGTGAGGGTCGCGGCTGCGGCGCCGTCGAAGTAGAAGCGGATGAAGCCGCCGTCGAAGTTGGCACTGTCGATGTCGCTCACCGTGGCGTTGCCGCCGAGGTCGATGAGGAGCGGCGCATCGCCTTCGGTATAGATCGACGTATCGCCGTCGAGATTGTTGACTACCGGCGCGTCGTTGACCGGATTGACGTCGAAGCTGATCGTGTTCGCGGACTGGTCAGTGTTCTGGCCGGCGCCATTGTCGCGGACCTGGAAGGTGAAGCTGGCATAGCCGGTGCCGTTGCCGTTCGGGTCGGGCCGATAAGTCAGCAAATTGCCGTTGACGTCGGCGATGTTGACGAAGGTGCCGGCAACGGTGATCGCGACGCCGTTCAGATAGAGGTCGCCGCTCGCCGGCAAGGTGGTCAGCACCACGCCGGCGAAGGCATTGCCTTCGGCCGGGTCGGTGAAGCCGAAATCGGCGGCGGCGAGGATCCGGGTGCCGTCCTCGTCTATCACGATCGTGTTGTCGGCGCCGGACGGCGGATCGTTGCTGCGGACCACGGTCACGATCGTCACCGCCGTGCCCGTCGAATCGCCGCCATTGGCGTTGCCGTCGCCATCGTCCAGCGTGAGATCGATGGCGCGGCCGCCCGCCGTCGGATTGTCGCTGTCGGTGTTGAAATAGGTGAGGCGCGAGATCAAAGCCGCCACCGAGGTCGCGTTCGCGGCGGCGTTCAGCGCGATGGTCAGCGGACTGCCGTTGGTGCCGTCGGAGGTATAGGTGCCGATGACGATGCCGTTGTAGCTCACCGTATTCCCGACCGCGATCGCCTGGGTGGTGATCAGCCCCCCGGCCAGGACGCCGAGCACGTCCTCGGTCGGGTCGCCGCCGGCGGTGATGGCCAGATTGAGGCTGCCGCCGTTGAAATCGGGGCTGTCGAGATCGGTGACGACCGCGGCATTGGGCACGATGTCCAGCAGCCGGGGCCCATCCCCTTCGAAATGATTCTGGAAGTCCCCGGTGAAGTTGGCGATGACCGGCGCGTCGTTGACCGAAGTGACCGCCTGGCTGAGTACGACGGTGCCGCTCGAATAGACGGCCGTCCCCCCGGTCGTCGGCGGGGCCGGGTTGAGATCGACGGTGCCGCCGTTGGTGACTCCGATGCCCCCCGTCTCGATCAAATGGGCGGTCAGGGTCGGCGCGGGGCCGTTGAAATTCGGCGCCGGTTCAAAGCGGATCAGGGTCGCGGCGCTGATCGTTTTCGCCGCATCTTGGGTGGCCGCTCCGATATTCACCCAGCTCGCGCCGTTCCAATATTGCCACTGGCCGGTGCCGGCCGACGAGCCGTTGGCGACGATGGCGATGCCGGCGAGCGTGTCCCCCGTCGAGCCGGTCGGGTTGCCGCCGCTCTGCTGGGCGTCGGCCGCGTCGGAGAAGCTGGCGCCGAACAGGCTCGCCACGGTGGGCGCATTGGCGTTGGTGAAGGGCATGTCCTCGAGGATCGTCGGCGAATCCTGGGTCGCATCCACCACGGCCGGGGCGTCGTTCACCTCGGCGATGTTGAAGGTCAGCGTGTTGGGCGAGAGGTCGGCATTCTGGCCCGCACCGACCGTCCCGCCATCGTCGACCACCGAGAAACTGATCGTCGCCGTACCGGTGCCGTTGAGATTGGCCGTGGGGACGAAGCTGACCCGGCCCGCCGCGAAATCGGCGGCGGTGTAGGTGATGGTGGGAAAGGTCGTGATCGCCAGCGGCGCGTTGCCACCGACGCCGTCGGCGTCGAAGAACAACGTGCCCCCGGTCGGCGCGGTGCCGAAGCGAACACCCGCGAAGGCGTCGCCGTCCACGTCGCTGAACCCGAAATCACTCGCGCCCAGCGTGCGCACCTGGTCCTCGTTGAGCGCGAGCGTCTGGCTGGTGCCCGACGGCGCGTCATTATTGGCCTGAACGAGGATCTGGCGCGTGCCCGCAACGCTGTTCGCCGTGCCGTCGTTGACGACGAACGACACGGTGCGCGCGGCGGTGCCCGGCTCCTCCGACGTGCTGGTGAAGGTCACCGCGCGCAGCGCGCTCTGGAATTGCGCACGGGTCGCGGTGGCGCCGGCCGAGGTCAGCGTCAGCACGCCGGTGACGGAGTCATAGCTGGCGACGATATTGCCGAAGGTCGTGCTGTTGTTGTTGACGAAGGCAAGCACGTCGCTCGCTTCGAAATTGGCCGAAATACTTGCCGTCGCGGAGGCGAATGTCGTGTTGTCGGGGTCGGTGACCGAAAGGCCCGGCGCCACCGCGACCGGGGTCGAGGCGACGTTCACGCCTTCGCTGAAGCTCGCTTGTCCGCCCCCCGCATTGACGGTCGGCGCGTCGTTCACGGCCACCACGTTGACGAAGCTGGTCGTCGTGCTGGAACCGCCATCGCCGTCGTTCAGGGTGTACTCGATCGTGCGCGTTCCCGACACCGGCGCATCCGAACTGCCGTTATAGGTGATGGAGCGGAGCAGCTCCTGCACGCGCGCGGGCGTCGCATTGTCGCTGTTGAAGAGGATGAGGGTATCGGTGACGAAGAGATTGGCGTTCTGGAGCGTGCCGATCGCCACCGGGCTGGGATCGCCTGCGAGCTGCACGAAGACCGTGGCACCGGCCGACTGGCTGGACAAAGAGACCCGCCCGTTGCCGACGAAGAATATCAATTCGTGCCCTGCCTGAAGGCCGGTGGTGATCTGGACGCGGAGGCTGCCGCCATTGAAATTGGCGCTGTCGGGGTCGACGATCGCGGCATTGGCGCCGAGATCGAGGAACCGCTGTCCGAGCCCTTCGGTGTAGGTGATGGTATCACCCTGCAAATTGCTGGTCGCCGGCGCGATGTTCGGCGCCGCATCGTCGTTGGTGATCGTGCCGAGGCCGGTGCCGTCCCCGATCGTGGCGCCGCCGGTGGGCACCGACAGCGTGACGGTGAAGGTCTCGTCCGGCTCGAACACGGTGTCGCCCTGGACGTCGATCGTGACCGTCTTGCTGGTTTCGCCGTCGGCGAAGGCGACCGTGCCGGTCAGCGCCTGGGCGGGTACGAGATCGGCGGCATCGGCTCCGCCGGTAAAGCCGATCGTCCAGGTCGCGCCCACTGTCCCGGAGGTTCCGCCCGTGCGGGTGACGGTGAAGGTGTAGACGGTCGTCCCGGCATCGCCCTCCGCTTGGCTGACATCGTCGATGGCGAGCGTGCCGGGGGTGGATAGAGAGAAATCGTCCACGGCCAGGCCATGATCGTTCCCCGGATCGTTGATATCGACCCAGCGTATCCAGAATGTCGCACCGTTTGCGAGGGTGATGCCGGTGATCGTATGAGACATGCCGACGCGGTTTGCCGACGCGTTGCCGTCGAGGTCGGTCGCCGAGGCTGTCGCGACTGGACCGAGAAAATCGAGTGAATCGACATCTTGCCAAGTGCCGGTCGTCAAGCTGGTCGCATCGAAACTAATCTGGAAGTCGATTTTCTGTTGTGTCGTATTAGCTCCGTTGCGCCATTGCTCACCGAAATAGCTGATGGCCAGAGAGGTTACGGACGAACCCGTATTATTTGTGAAATTTGCCCCAATTCGTACGCTCGTAAGCGTATTGCTACAGATACTCCCCAGGGCACGGTCGGTGATCGGATTTGTGCCCGCGACTCCAAAATTCCAAGTGTCCGCGGTGCTGCCTGACCCGGTACCGACGGAATATGTCCCCGGGGCAGACCCTCCGGTTTCGCTGAATGCCCAGTCGGCGGGCACGGCACTACCCGTCGCTCCCGTGCTCGGCAGGGTGTTGAAGTTCTGCGTATAGGATCCGCCGGTCAGCGAGATCGAAATGCCGTCACCGGGGCTGATGAGCCTTTGAACGTCCCCACCGGACGTTGCTAAGCCCAAGCCGTGCTCGTCGCCGCGGTTCAGTGGCGCCTCGGCCTCCGGGTTGACCTTCGACGGAACCCGCGCACCATATTTCCCGCGTGCCATGCACACCCCCCCGGATAAGCGAGTTCACATCCTCGCCTTCCGTTGTGGAGTGGCGCTTCGGCGTGTTGTTCGCGTCTTGGACCAACTCAAAGCTACGATTCGGACGGCAGGCCGAACGCCCGAGCCGTTGAAATAACCCAGTATTTCTACGGGCGTCAATCTGGATTCCGTTTCGGAGGAAGTCCGTTCGGCGGCGGGATCGGGGGCTCAGGAGCCGGCCAAAGGCAGCTCGCGCTGCTCCGGATCGAACCGGCGCCAGCCGCCGGGGCCGAGCCGCTCGAGCGGGCGGAAGCGGGCCTTATAGGCCATGCGCCGCGATTCCTCGACCCAATAGCCAAGATAGACGTACGGGAGCCCGGCGCGGCCGGCACGGACGATATGATCGAGGATGATATAGGTGCCGAGGCCCGGCCGGTGTCCGCAATCCGGATCGAAGAAGCTGTAGATCATCGACAGGCCGTCGGCCTGCTGGTCGGTCAGGCAGGCGCCGATCAGCCGCCCCGGCGTACCGTCGAGCGATGGCTCGCGATATTCGACGATATAGGTCTTCACCGGGCTCTGCTCGACCATGTCGCTGAAATCGTGGGCGTCCATGCCGACCATGCCGCCGTCGGGATGGCGGGCGCGCAGATAGCGGCGGAGGAGCTCATATTGCTCCTCGGTCGCCCAGGGCTTGCAGGCGGTGACCTCGAGGTCGGCGTTGCGGCGGATCAGCTTGCGCTGGGTCGCGCTCGGCTGGAACTCGCTGGCGACGACGCGGACCGAGATGCAGGCGGCGCAATCGAGGCAGGACGGGCGATAGGCGACGTTCTGGCTGCGCCTGAAGCCGATCCGCCCGAGCGCGTCGTTGAGCTCGCCGGCATGGCCGCCGCCAAGCTCGGTGAAGACCTTCCGCTCGGTCTTGCCGGCGATGTACGGGCAAGGCGAGGGCGTCGTCACGAAGAAACGCGGAAAGCGGAAAGGTGCGCTCAAGTCGACTCCACCGGTGATCGTTTGCCCTGCTCGTTATGGGGCGTAAGGGGGCGGTTGGGAAGCTTGGTTCGGACCTGAACGGGCGGGCGGGTCAGGCCGTTCCAGCGTGGGACGCGGGGCGCGAGAACCTTGCGCTTCCCTGCCCCCACTTCAATTTTCGTTTTCCTACAACCCGGCAAATGGGATAAATGCTTGGCTCCTTCAAACCGGTGGAGCCCCGGCCATGCCATTTCGCGCCTGCCGCGCCACGCCGGCCGCACCGTTTGGGGCAGCCCGGGCGTCCGCGCGCCGGCGCTCTCGCCGAGGGAAATGGGAGGGCTCTCGGCAAGTCCCAACTTCCTCAACTTATTCGGCGCAAATCTTTCCGCCTCGTCCGCCTCTTCCCCATCTGGCGCGGCGGGCGAACAGGCCTTATCGCCCAGCCATGGCACGGATCGCATATCTCGGGCTCGGCGTGATGGGCGCGCCGATGGCACGGCACCTCGCCGCCGCCGGGCACGACCTCGTCGTCCACAATCGCAGCCCGCAAAAGGCCGAGGCCTGGGTCGCCGAGCATGGCGGCACGCGCGCCGCCGGCCCGGCCGAGGCCGCGCGCGGCGCCGACGCGGTGATCGCCTGCGTCGGCAATGACGCGGATGTCGCGGCGGTCGCCGCGGCCGCCTTCCCGGCGATGCGTAAAGGCGCGCTGTTCATCGATCACACCACCGTCTCCGCCCGGCTCGCCCGCGAGCTGGCTGCCCGGGCCGAGGCCCGTGGCATTCACAGCGTCGATGCCCCGGTCTCGGGCGGGCAGGCGGGCGCCGAAACGGGCGCGCTGGCGATCATGTGCGGCGGCAGCGAAACCGCCATCGCCGCCGCGACGCCGCTCATGCAGGCCTACGCCGCGCGCATCGTCCATGTCGGGCCGGCGGGCCACGGCCAGCTCGCCAAGATGGTCAACCAGATCTGCATCGCCGGCGTGGTCCAGGGTCTTTCCGAGGCGGTGCATTTCACCCACCGGGCCGGGCTCGACGCGGACAAGGTGCTGGAGGCGGTCTCGGGCGGGGCGGCGATGAGCTGGCAGATGGTCAATCGCTGGCCGACGATGGACAAGGGCGAATTCGATTTCGGCTTCGCGGTCGATTGGATGCGCAAGGACCTCGGCCTCGCGCTCGAGGAAGCACGGGCCAATGGCGCGCGGCTGCCGCTGACCGCTCTGGTCGATCAATTCTATGCCGACCTGCAGTCCCTCGGCGGCGGACGCCAGGACACCTCATCCCTGTTGCGGAGGTTCGAACCTTGAAGCGCTTGCTCCTGCTCCTCGCCGCACTGCTGCTCGCCGCGCCGCCCGCGCTCGCCCAGACGTTGGTCGACAATGTGAACGGCTATACGATCGGCGAGGACGGCCGGCTGCAGCGCTTCGAAGCGATGCTGATCGGCGAGGACGGCAAGGTGCAGCGGCTCTACGAACGCGGCGACCGGCGCAGCGAACGGCCGCGCTACCGGGTGGACGGGCGGGACCGCACCCTGATCCCCGGCCTGATCGACGCACACGGCCATGTTATGGGCCTCGGCATGGGGGCGCTGCTGCTCGATCTGTCGGACACGCGCTCGCTCGAAGAAGCGCAGCAGCGGATCGCCGCTTATGCCGCCGCCAATCCCAATCCGCGCTGGATCGTCGGGCGCGGCTGGAACCAGGAGCGCTGGGGCCTCGGTCGCTTTCCCACCGCCGCCGATCTTGACGCCGTCGTCGCCGACCGGCCGGTCTGGCTGGAGCGGGTCGACGGTCACGCCGGCTGGGCGAACAGCCTCGCGATGCGCGAAGCCGGGATCACCGCCCGTAGTCAGGCCCCCGACGGCGGCCGCATCGAGCGGACCGGCAACAACCCCAACGGCATCTTCGTCGATGCGGCGATGCCCCTGGTCGAGAGTTCGATCCCCCCCGCTTTGCCACTGCAGCGGGAGCGCGCGCTTGCCGCCGCGCAGCAGTTGATGCTCTCCAACGGCCTCACCAGCGTCGCCGACATGGGCACGAGCGCCGAGGATTGGGCGGTGATGCGCCGCGCCGGCGACGCGGGCACGCTGCGCGTCCGGATCCTTTCCTACGCCTCGGGCATCGACAATCTGCTCGCCGTCGCCGGCACCGGGCCGACGCCCTGGCTCTACAACGGCCGGCTGCGCATGGTGGGAGTGAAGCTCTACCTCGACGGCGCACTCGGCTCGCGCGGCGCCTGGCTCAAGCAGCCCTATCGCGACGCACCCGGGCAGCGCGGCCTGCCGCTCGCCACCGATACCGTGCTCAAGAACCTGATGAGCCGGGCGGCGATGGACAATTTCCAGGTCGCCGTCCACGCGATCGGCGATCAGGCCAATGCGCTGCTGCTCGACGCGATCGAGGAGCTGTCCGCCACCTATAAAGGCGATCGCCGCTGGCGGATCGAACATGCCCAGATCGTCGATCCGGCCGATCTGCCGCGCTTCGCCCGGCACGGCACGATCGCCTCGATGCAGCCGGTCCACCAGACCAGCGACCGCGCGATGGCCGAAGCGCGGATGGGGATCGAGCGGCTGCAGGGCGCCTATGCCTGGCGGGCGATGCTCAACAACAATGTCCCGCTCGCCTTCGGCTCCGATTTCCCGGTCGAGCATCCCAACCCGTTTCACGGCCTCGCCGCCGCGATCAGCCGCGAAGATGGTGAGGGCCAGCCCCCCGGCGGCTGGCTGCCGACCCAGCGCCTGACCATGGCTCAGGCGGTCGCCGCCTTCACCCGGGGCGCGGCCTATGCGAGCTTCGCCGAGGACCGGCTTGGCTCGCTGGAGCCCGGCCATATGGCGGATTTCATCATCATCGACCGCGACATCTTCGCCGCAACCGACCAGCGCGAAATCCGCGGCACCCGGGTGCTCGAAACCTATGTCGGCGGTCAGCGCGTCTGGGAACGCAATGCCTCAGCCCCCGAGCGCCGCGAGGCGCCCGGCCGTTAGCAGCTGCGGCAGGATCTCCGGCTGCCCGCCCGGCGGGTAGAAAAGATAAAGCGGGACGCCCGAGCGGCCGTGGCGCTCGAGAAAGGCGCCGATCGCCGGGTCGCCGCGGGTCCAGTCGCCGACCAGCACGCGGATGTTCTTCGCGCGGAACGCCTCGGCGACCTCCGCGCTCGCCATCGCCCCGCGCTCGTTGACCTTGCAGGTCAGGCACCAGTCGGCGGTGAAATAGAGGAAGACCGGCGTCCCGGCGGCGCGCAACTGCGCCAGCCGCTCCTCGCTATACGGCTCGGCGGCGAGCGGGCTTTCGACCTGCGCGGCCTCGGCGGGCTCGAGATCGAGCAGAGCGAGCGGCACGGCGGCCGCGAGGAGGATCGCCGCCCAAGCCGGCCAGCGTCCCCCTGCGCCCAGCCACCACAGGCCGAGGCCCAGCCCGAGCGCGCCGGCGAGGCCGAGCGCCATCCCGTCCACGCCGGTCTGCCGGCCGAGAATCCAGGCGAGACCCAGCGCGGTGAGGAACATCGGCACCGAAAGGATGCGCTGGAAGGTCGCCATCCATGCGCCCGGCTTCGGCAAACGCCGGCGCAGCGCCGGCACGAAGCCGAGCAGCAGGAAGGGCAGAGCGAGCCCGAGCCCCAGCCCCGCGAACACCGCGAGCGCGGCGGCGGCGGGCAGGACCAGTGCCGCGCCGAGCGCCGCACCCATGAAGGGCCCGGTGCAGGGGGTGGCGATGAAGGCGGCGAGCGCGCCGGTGAAGAAGGCGCCGCCGGCCCCCCCGCGCGCGGCGAGCCCCTCGCCTGCCGCGAGCATCGGCAGCCTGAACAGGCCGGCGAGGTTGAGCGAGATCGCGGTGACGAGCAGCAGCAGGAACAGGATCACGCGCGGATCCTGGAGCTGAAAGGCCCAGCCGACCATCGCCCCGCCGGCCCTCAATGCGATCAGCAGCCCGCCGAGCGCGAGGCACATGAGCACCGCCCCGCCCGCATAAGCCAGCGCCTCGCGCTTCGCCTCGGCCTCGGTTCCTCCGGCGCGCGCCAGGCTCAGCGCCTTGAGGCTGAGGATCGGGAAGACGCAGGGCATGACGTTGAGCAGCAGTCCGCCGAGCAGGGCGCCGAGCAAAGCGATCAGGATGCCGGGGCCCTCGGTCTCCGAGGCCTCGTCGGCCCCCGCGACCGGCGTCCCCGCCGCCGGGACCTCGCCGGGCCGGGCGGTCAGCGCCAGCCCCATCCCGGGCGCGATCTCGATCAGGCCGTCAAGCCTCTGCAACTGCGCCGCCAGCCGCCCCGGCGCGACTTCGACGATCAGCAAGTCGCCGCTGCGCGAGATACGCTGCGCCTCCGAATGGCGCACGGCGTCGGTCGTCACCGGGTAGAAATAGGGTGCTTCCACCGGGGTCGACGCCGGCAGCGGGATGGCGACGCGCAAGCGGCCGTTCGCGAGCTCGAACCGGCCCTCGCTGCCCAAGGGCCGCGGCAAGGCGCGCCGATAGCTCTGGAAGGCGGCATCGGCCGCCCCGGGCTGGCCGATGGCGAGTTCGACCGAGACACTCGCCTCCTCGGGAACGCAGACCTCGTTGGTGCAGACCAGATAATCGAGCCGCGCATCGATCGGAAAGGTCGCGCCGGGCTCGGCGCTCGCCGGCACCCGTACGGTCGCGAGCAGCGCGTAATCGCGCTCGTAGACATAGTTCATCAGCCCCATGACGAGGAGCCGGTCGGGTACCGGATAGAGGAGCGGACCCGCCCGCCAGCCGTCCGGCAGGCGCCAGGTCGCGCGCGGCTCGTCGCCGGCATCGCCGGGGTTGCGCCAATAGCCGTGCCAGCCGGGCTGCGGCCGCATCGTGAAGGCCAGGATGACAGTGGAGCCGGGCGCCACGGAGGCCGTCTCCGCGACGAGGCGCACGTCCATGTGACGCCCGCCTTGCGCCGCGGCCGGGTGAGCCGTCAGCAAAGCGATCAGGGCGAGAAGCAGGGCCGCGAGACGATTCATCGAGGCGCTATAGCCCGCCGATCGGGCGCGCGGGAAGGGAGGCGTCAGCGCCGCTCGAAGCGGGCGATCTGGGGATCGAGGCGGTTGTTGGCGATATTGATCGCCTCGCCGCTCTCGTCGGCGACGAAGGAGGTGCGCCGGGTCAGGCCGGGGACGAGCCCGGCCTCATTGTCTGTGACCGACAGGCCGGTCGAACTGTGCTCGACGCCTTCGGGCGCGACCATGATGAAGGCGCTGTAATTTTCCTTATTCTCGCCCTGTACGAAATGGTTGCGGGCGATCGTGCCGGTGGCGCCGTTGGACAGATCGATCATATAATTGGTGGCTTGGCCGGCGCTGTCGTCGAAGCTCGAATCGGTGACTTCGATGCGCGCGCCGCGGCTCTTGAGATAATGACCGCCGGTGCCGCGCTCGAAGCGGGTGCGGCTGACGATCAACGTCGCGTTGCCGCTATTGTAGATGGAATGCGAGCAGCCCTGGTCTTCCGGGCACTGGCCAAGCCCCGAGAAGGTGGACTGCTCGATACGGATCGTCCCCTCATGATCGTTTGCGGTGAGAATGCCGTTCTCGCCGTCGCGGAACAGGCTTTCGCGGACGGTCAGATCGCCACCCTCCAGCCTGATCCCCGCGCCATTCGCATCGGGGACGCGGATATTCTGGAAGACGATGCCCTCGACCCGCGCCGAGCGGCCGCCGAGCACCAGGGCCGCTTTGCCCTCGCAGGCGACGCCGTCCAAGACGACGCTGCCCGGCTCGCGCGCGACATAGGCGACGCGGCCCGCCTCCTGCACCGCGCACATCCGGTAGGTGCCGGGCGCGATCACGATCGTGCCGCTGCCGCCGCCGATCGCGGCGACCGCGTCGGCGAGGCTGTCATAGCCCTCGTTGCGCTCCTGCACGACGAAGGGCGGCTCGCTTTGCTGCGCGCTGGAGGGAGCGGCGGCGGTGAGGGCGCCGAGGGCGAGGGCGAAGAGCAGCTTGCGGTTCATTTCCGCGAAGTGAAGCGCGCGCCGCGGCCTGTCGAGCCAGGAACGGGGTTAACGCGGGCGCTGGCCCGTTCCGGGACGGCGGCGCCCAGAAAGCTTGCGTCGCGCTCGGACCCAGCCGCACTGGACTAAGCCGCTCGGTCCGCTATCTTTTCGGCCGAGGAGGCGCCTTATGCCGTTCGGCCCCGCACAGATCCTGCTCTCCGCCTTGGCGCTTGCGGCAACCAGCCAGGCGGCGGCACCCGAGCCGTCGGGCACGATCTGGTACCGGATCGCGGCCGACGACGGCAAAGCGCTGGGCCACGCCTCGCGGGAGATTGTGGCGGTGGAGGGCGGCCGCGAGATCATCGACAGCAGCGAAGTCCGCCTGCAGGAAATGACCGATCCGACCCGCCGGGTGATCGAGCGCACGGTGACCCGGCAGGACGCGCAAGGCCGAGTCGTCTCGATCGCCGAGCATAGCCGGATCGGGCGGTCCTGGAGCCAGATCGAAGCCGCGATCACGCCTGACCTGGCCGTCATCACCCGTCGCACCGGCTCCGATCGAAGCACGATGCGTGTGCCGCTCCCCGCCGGGGTGCGCTTCGACGGCGGCGAGGGGCTGCTCGCCGGCTGGGACATGGCGGCGGCGCCACGGCTGGAGTTCGAGAATTTCAATCTCGATGCGATGCTCGTCGAGCGGGTGACGATCGAAGCGCCGCCCGGCGCCGCACCCGGCCCCGAAGGATGGGTCGACGTCATCCGCAAGCGCTATGACGGCGATGAGCTGCGCACCGTCGCCCGCCTCACGCTCGACCGCGACCGGCGCATCCTTGCCTTCGCGCAGCCGATGTTCGGCACGACCATCGTCACCCGGATGACCGACCGCGAAACCGCCTTGCGGCCCCACCCCTCCTACCACGTCCTCGCCAACATGATGGTGCGCATGCCCTTCCGGATGCCGGCCACCGCCGTTCAGGGCCACATCCGCTACCGCTTCAGCTTCCGCGACGGCATCGCCTTCGCGCCGCCTCAAACCGGGGAGCAGCGCATCGCTGCCCGCCCCGACGGCGTGGTGATGGACATTTGCGCGAGCTGCGGCCCGGGGCTGCCGGCCGACCCCGAATATCTCGCCCACGCGCTGCGTTCAACCCCCTGGCTGCAGAGCGAAGATCACCGGATCCGCGCGATCGCGCAGCCGGTGGCGATGTCGCGCTTCAACCAGACCCGGAAGATGGAAATGCTGCTCGAGCGCGCCAAGCCCTATATGGGCGATGTCGATTTCGCCGGCCATTTCTCGGCGGTCGAGACGCTCAGCCGGCGCAGTGGCGATTGCACCGAGGCCGCGGTGCTGCTCGCCGCTTTGGGCCGATCGGCGGGCATCCCGACTCGGGTGGTCAGCGGCCTGGTCTATTCACGAGAGCGCTATCACGGCACCACCAACGCCTTCATGCCGCATTCGTGGGTGGTCGCTTATGTCGACGGCCGCTGGAAGAGCTTCGATCTCGCGCTCGAACGGTTCGACAGCTCGCACATCGTGCTCACCGTCGGCGACGGCGACGCGCGCTCGATCATGGCGGCCGCCCAGCTCGCCAGCCTGCTCAACTTCGAAGAGGTGGTCGAGGTCAGGAGGCGTCCGCCAGCCTGACCTCGCAGATCAGCGTCCGGGAGCCGGTGCCGGCTGCGCGGGTGCTTCCTCATCGTCTTCATAAACGACGGGGATCTCGGGGATCGCCTTATCGGTCGGATCCTCCGCGGGAGCGGCCCGACCGCGCTCGCTGGTCGCGCCGATCACCTGGATGCGCTGCTCAGGGTCCTGGATCGCGCCGATCACCTGAATGCGCTGCTCCGGATCCTGGATCGCGCCGATGACCTGGATACGCTGCTCCGGGTCCTGCATGGCGCCGATCACAGTGATGCGCTGCTCCGGATCCTGCATCGCGCCGATGACCGTGATGCGCTGCTCGGGGTCCTGCATGGCGCCAATCACCGTGATGCGCTGCTCCGAATCCTGCGCCAGCGCGGCGCTGGGTGCGGCGATCGCGGCGAGAAGGAATGCGGTACGGGAGACGATCTTGGCCATGACACTTCCCCTTTCGCGACTCGCTATAGCCGATTTTCCCTGAAAAGTCAGTCGAGATTGGGCCTGAGCCAGCGCTCCGCCTCTTCAAGCGCGATGCCGCGGCGGGCGGCATAATCTTCGAGCTGGTCGCGGCCGATGCGGGCGACGCCGAAATACTGGCTGTCGCGATGGCCGAAATAGAAGCCCGAGACCGCCGAGGTCGGCAGCATCGCGAAGCTTTCGGTGAGCGTCACGCCGGCCGGTTCGCCGCCGAGCATCTTGAACAAGGTCGGCTTCAAACTGTGGTCCGGACAGGCGGGATAGCCGGGCGCCGGGCGGATGCCGGTATAGCTTTCGCGGATCAGCTGGGCGTTGGTGAGGTGCTCGACCCCGGCATAGCCCCAGACGCTCTCCCGAACATGGCCGTGCAGCCGCTCGGCGAACGCCTCGGCCAGCCGGTCGGCGAGCGCCTTCAGCAGGATGTCGGAATAATCGTCATTGTCGGCCTTGAAGCGGGCGAGGTGCGGATCGAGGCCGTGGACCGCGACCGCGAAACCGCCGATCCAGTCCTCGCCGTCCGCATCGACGAAATCGGCGAGGCACATGTTCGCCCGGCCTTCGCGCTTCTTCACCTGTTGGCGAAGCATCGGCAGGCGGGTTTCGTCGTTCCCGGCCAAAACGAGGATATCGTCCCCTTCCCTGCGGCAACGCCAAAGCCCGACCGTCCCGCGAATCTGCAGCCAATGCTCGGCGACGATCCGGCCGAGCATCGCCTGCGCGTCCTTGAACAGGGCGCGCGCGCTTTCGCCGACGACCTCATCGTCGAGGATCGCGGGGTAGGTGCCGGCCAGCTCCCAGGCGCGGAAGAAGGGCGTCCAATCGATCTGGTCGCGAAGCTCGCGGATCGGCCAGTCGTTGAAGCTTTGCAGGCCGGGGCGGCGCGGCGCGGGCGCCTTGCCGGCGGGATCGTAAGGGAAGGAGTTGGCCCGGGCTTCGGCGAGCGTGGCGAGCTCGTTCTGCCCCTTATTGGCGCGCGCCTCGCGGACCTGGGCATAATCGGCGGCGGTTTTCTCGACGAGCGGGACGCGCTGCGTGTCGGAGACCAGGCTGGAGGCGACCCCGACCGCCCGGCTGGCGTCGAGGACGTGGATCACCGGCCCGTCATAGGCCGGATCGATCCGGATCGCGGTGTGCACCCGGCTGGTCGTCGCGCCGCCGATCAAAAGCGGGACTGTCATCTCCGCCCGCTGCATCTCGGTGGCGACCGTCACCATCTCGTCGAGCGACGGCGTGATCAACCCGGACAGCCCGATCATGTCGGCATCGTTTTCGGTCGCGGCCTTCAGGATATCGGACCAGGGCACCATCACGCCGAGGTCGATCACCTCATAGCCGTTGCACTGCAGAACCACGCCGACGATGTTCTTTCCGATGTCGTGAACGTCGCCCTTCACGGTCGCCATCACGATCCGGCCCTTGGCGGTGGAGACCCCGCTCTTCTCCTTCTCCGCCTCGATATAGGGGATGAGGTGCGCGACCGCCTTCTTCATGACGCGGGCCGATTTGACCACCTGCGGCAGGAACATCTTGCCCGACCCGAAGAGGTCGCCGACGACGTTCATCCCGTCCATCAGCGGCCCTTCGATCACCTCGATCGGGCGCGGCGCCTTTTGCCGGCACTCCTCGGTATCCGCCACGACGAAGGCGTCGATGCCCTTGACCAGCGCATGCTCCAGCCGCTTTTCGACCGGCCAGCCGCGCCATTCGGCCTCGGCCTTCTCGCGCACCGGATCGGAACCGAGATATTTCTCGGCGAGCGCCACCAGCCGCTCGGTCGGGTCGCCGCCGTCGGTTGGCACGCGGTCGAGGATCACATCCTCGCAAGCCTCGCGAAGCTCCGGATCGATGGTGTCGTAGACGTCGAGCTGGCCGGCATTGACGATCGCCATGTCGAGCCCGGCCGGAATCGCGTGGTAGAGGAACACCGAGTGCATCGCCCGGCGCACCGGCTCGTTGCCGCGGAAGGAGAAGCTCAGGTTCGAAAGCCCGCCCGAAATATGGACGTGCGGGCAGCGCGCCTTGATCTCGCGGCAGGCCTCGATGAAATCGAGCGCATAGCGGCGATGCTCGTCGATCCCGGTGGCGACCGCGAAGACGTTCGGATCGAAGATGATGTCCTCAGGCGGAAAGCCGTCGGCGACGAGCAATTCGTAGGCCCGCGCGCAGATCTCGACCTTGCGCTCCTTGGTGTCGGCCTGGCCGGTCTCGTCGAAGGCCATGATCACGACCGCCGCGCCGTAATCGCGGACCAGCCGGGCATGGACCAGAAACTCCTCCTCGCCCTCCTTCATGCTGATCGAATTGACGATCGGCTTGCCCGAGACGCATTTGAGCCCGGCCTCGATCACGCTCCATTTGGAGCTGTCGATCATGATCGGCACCCGGGCGATGTCGGGCTCGGCGGCGATCAGCTTGAGGAAGGTGACCATCGCCGCCTCGGCGTCGAGCAGGCCCTCGTCCATGTTGATGTCGATGATCTGCGCGCCGTTCTCGACCTGGCTGCGCGCGACCTCGACCGCGGCGGCATAATCGCCGGCCATGACGAGCTTCTTGAAGCGGGCCGAGCCGGTGACGTTGGTCCGCTCGCCGATATTGACGAAGGAAGAGCTGGCTTGATTGGTCTCGGGCATTGATGCGATAGCCATTATTTTTCGGTTTCTTGATTGTCACCCCGGACTGGATCCGGGGTCCACCTTCTCCTCGGCGCAGAGAAAGAAGGTGGATGCCGGATCAAGTCCGGCATGACGGGAACGGGCTAGGCGGCGAGGATCATGGGCTCGATGCCCGCGAGGCGGGTCACGCGCGGCGGCGTGGGCAAAGCGCGGGGCGCATAGCCTTTCACCGTCTGCGTGATCGCGGCGATGTGTGCGGGCGTCGTCCCGCAGCAGCCGCCGACGATGTTGACGATGCCCTGCTCGCACCACTGGCGAACCTGCGCCGCGGTGGTTTCCGGGCACTCGTCATAATCGCCCAGATCGTTGGGCAGGCCGGCATTGGGATAGGCCATGATCAACGTGTCGGCGAGCTTCGAGAGCGCCGCGATATGCGGGCGCAGCTGGCCGGCGCCGAACGAGCAGTTGAGCCCGATCGAGAGCGGCCGGGCATGGCGCACGCTCGCCCAGAAGCTTTCGATCGAATGGCCGGAGAGGTTGCGCCCGCTGAGGTCGGTGATCGTCATCGAGAGCATGACCGGGAGATGCGGCGCGGCGCGGCGGGCGGCGTGGATCGCGGCCTTGGCGTTCAGCGTGTCGAACACGGTTTCGATCAGGACGAGATCGATGCCGCCTTCGACCAGCCCTTCGATCTGTTCGACATAGACGTCCGACATCAGATCGAAATCGACCTCGCGATAGCCGGGATCGTTGACGTCGGGCGACAGCGACAGCGTCTTGTTGGTCGGCCCGATCGCGCCCGCCACCCAGCGCGTTCCGCCCGCCGCGTCGGCCGCCTCGCGCACGATCCGCGCCGAGGCCGCGTTGATCTGCTTGACGAGATGCTCGGCGCCGTAATCGGCCTGGCTGATCCGGGTCGCGTTGAAGGTGTTGGTGGCGAGGATGTCCGCGCCCGCCGCCGCGAAGCTCGCCGCGATCTCGCGGACCAGATCGGGCCGGGTCAGGTTCAGCAGGTCGTTATTGCCCTTCTGATCGTGGCTGAGTTCGAGCGTGCCGCGATAGTCGGCCTCCTCGAGCCGGCGCGCCTGGACCTGCGTCCCATAGGCGCCGTCCTTGACGAGGATCCGCTCGGAAGCGGCGGCTTTAAGCTGTTCGGCGATATTCACTGGGGGTTTCCTTGGGCCTGAGGCCGAGCAGGTGGCAGATGGCGTAGCTGAGCTCCGCCCGGTTGAGCGTGTAGAAGTGGAATTGCCGCACCCCGCCCGCATAAAGCTGGGCGCAAAGCTCGGCGGCGACGGTCGCGGCGACGAGTTGGCGGGCGGCGGGGAGGTCGTCCAGTCCCTCGAACAGCCGGTCGAGCCAGGCCGGGATGCCCGCGCCGCACATCGCCGCGAACTTGCGCGTCTGGGCGACGTTTGAAACGGGGAGGATGCCCGGCGTGATCTCCGCCGAAATGCCGGCCGCGGCGACCGCGTCGCGGAATTTGAGGAAGCAGGCCGGCGAGAAGAAGAACTGGCTGATCGCCCGGTCGGCGCCAGCGTCGAACTTGCGCTTGAGATTGTCGAGATCGGCGACCGCGTCCGCCGAATCCGGATGGCATTCGGGATAGGCCGCGACCGAAATCTCGAAGGGCGCGACCTTCTTGAGGCCGGCGACCAGCGCGGCCGCATTGGCATAGCCTTGCGGGTGCGGGGCGAAGGGCTTGCCGGGCTCCGGCGGATCGCCGCGCAAGGCGACGATGTGGCGGATCCCGGCCTCCCAATAAGCGCGGGCGATGTCGTCGATCTCGCCCCGGCTCGCCTCGACGCAGGTCAGGTGGGCGGCGGCCTGGAGCGAGGTTTCGCGCTGGATGCGCTCGACCGTGGCGTGGGTCCGCTCACGCGTCGAGCCGCCGGCGCCGTAGGTCACGGAAACGAAGCGGGGCGCGAGCGGCTCCAGCGTTTTCACGCTCTCCCACAGCGTCGCCTCCATCTTCTCCGTCTTGGGCGGAAAGAATTCGAAGCTGACCGCGATGTCCCCGGTCGCGTCCTCGAAGAGCGGCTTGCCGGGCTGCGACAAAGCGTTGGCGAGCGGGCTCATGCGACTTCCCTGATTCGGGTTTCGGGCTGCTCGGCCAGCCAGATGGTGACGGTAAGCTCGCCGCCTTCGAGGTGCTCGATCACCCGGCCCGAAAGCCCGGCATCCTCGCAATGCTTCAGGATCGCCTCGTCGGCGAAGCCGAGACGGACATGGGCGTCGGCGGCGCGCAGCTCCTCGCGCTCGTGCGGGGCGAAATCGACGATCAGCAGGCGCCCGCTCGGGCCCAGCAGCCGCGCCGCCTCGGCGACCGCGGCGGCGGGGTTCTGCGCATAATGCAGCACCTGGTGGATGATCACGGTGTCGGCCGAGCCCGAAGGGAGCGGCAGCGAATACATGTCGCCCTGGCGAAGCTCGACCGCGCCCAGCCCGGCCTCGGCCAGCTTGGCGCGGGCAAGACGGAGCATTTCCGGGCTCCGGTCGATGCCGAGCGCGGCCTCGGCACGGCTCGCGAACAATTCGATCATCCGGCCGGTGCCAGTACCGATATCGACCAGCCGGCCGATCGGCGCGCCGGCCAGCGCCCGTCCGACGGCAGCCTCGACCTCGCTCTCGGCGACGTGAAGCGAGCGCAACGCATCCCACTGCCCGGCATGATGAGCGAAATAGCGCGTCGCCGCGGCGGCCCGGTCGGCGCGGACCGCGGCGAGCCGCGCGGCGTCGGCCGCGAACCAGGGATTGTCGCCGTCGAGCTCGGCCCAGCGGTCGAGCAATTGGAAGAGCGGCTCGGTGCGGGCGCGGGCGCCGAGGCTCAGGAACACCCAGCTGCCCTCCTTGCGCCGCTCGGCGAGGCCGGCGTCGATCAGGATCTTCACATGGCGGGACACGCGCGGCTGGCTCTGCCCGAGCACCTGGGCGAGCTCGCCCACGCTCAATTCCATCGCGCGCAACAGCATCACGATGCGGAGCCGCGTCGGATCGGCCAAGGCGGCGAAAATCTTGGGTGCGAGAGCCATTTGCGGATATAAAGATATCTTTATGTCCGGGTCAAGGCGTAGCGCACGGGACGCCCAAGTCCATGATCTTCCACCATTCACAACCTTAATGGTAGAGAAGTCTTTACTTGGGGGGCTGCATGACATAAATGCGTCAATTGCTGGAGGGCCGGAGGAGGGGCCCGGGCCGCTCGCTCGGATGCCCGCCAGCACGACGCACTTAGGTTCTCCTCGCCACCTTTCACATATTTTTGAAGGAATTGTCCGTGAAGAAGATCGCCATCGCTCTCGTCGCCACCGCGACCATCGCTCTCGCCGCCTGCGGCGAGACCAAGACCACCAACACCACCACCAACGTCACCGAGAACACGGTCGTCGAGGCCGAGGGTGACCTCGATGCCGCCAACACCGTCGAGGAGACCAACCTCACGGAGTCGACCGTCGACGCCAACGCGACCGACCTGAACGCCACGGCGCCGGTGTCGAACTCGAACTAAGCCTTTCCGGCTTGCCGGTTCGAAGGGGCCGCGCGCTGCAAAGCGCGCGGCCCTTTTTCTTTGTCGCGCGTTCGGGTTACAAGTCGAAGTGGGCCGACAAGGAGCGAAGCCATGACCACCCCTTTCAAGCTTGCCGGATTCGCGGCGCTGCTGGCGCTCGCCGCCTGCGGCGAAGAGAAGGGCCCGGGCGGCGTCACCGCCGACGAGGAAAGCCGGCTCGACAACGCCGCCTCGATGGTCGACGACAACGGCACCCTGGCGCTTCCCGACGACGGCCTGCGCGTCGAGGGCACCGAGGCCGAGCCGGACGAGGGTAACGCCGCCACCGGGAACAGCCAGTAGCTCGAACGCGCGTGAAAAAAGGGCCGGAGCAGCGATGCCCCGGCCCTCTTTCATTGGTCGGTCAGGTGGTGAGGACTCTTAGAAGTCCATCCCGCCCATGCCGCCCATGCCGCCGCCCGGCATGCCGCCGGCCGACTGCTTGTCCTCGGGCGACTCGCTCACCGCCGCTTCGGTGGTGATCAGGAGGCCCGCGACGCTGGCGGCGTCCTGGAGCGCGGTGCGGACGACCTTGGTGGGGTCGATCACGCCGGCGGTGACCAGATTCTCGTAGACGTCGGTCTGCGCGTTGAAGCCCAGCGTCTCGTCGTCGCCGTCGAGCAGCTTGCCGACCACGACAGCGCCGTCGCTGCCCGCATTTTCGGCGATCTGGCGGATCGGCGACTGCAAGGCGCGGCGGATGATGTCGATGCCGCGGGTCTGATCGTCATTGACGCCGGTCAGGCCCTTCAGCGCCTTGGTGGCGTAGAGCAGAGCGGTACCGCCGCCGGGGACGATGCCTTCCTCGACCGCGGCGCGGGTCGCGTGGAGCGCGTCGTCGACGCGGTCCTTGCGCTCCTTGACCTCGATCTCGGACGAACCGCCGACCTTGATCACCGCGACGCCGCCGGCGAGCTTCGCCAGCCGCTCCTGCAGCTTCTCCTTGTCATAGTCGGACGAGGTCGTCTCGATCTGGGCGCGGATCGCTTCGACCCGACCCTTAATCAGATCGCTCTGGCCGGAGCCGTCGACGATCGTGGTATTGTCCTTGTCGATCGAGACCCGCTTGGCCTCGCCGAGCATGCCGACGGTGACGTTCTCGAGCTTGATGCCGAGATCCTCGCTGATCATCTCGCCGCCGGTCAGGATCGCGATATCCTCCAGCATCGCCTTGCGACGATCGCCGAAGCCGGGCGCCTTGACCGCAGCGACCTTGAGGCCGCCGCGCAGCTTGTTGACGACGAGCGTGGCGAGAGCCTCGCCCTCGATGTCCTCGGCGATGATGAGGAGCGGACGCCCGCTCTGCACCACGGCCTCGAGAATCGGCAGCATCGCCTGCAGGTTGGAGAGCTTCTTCTCGTGGATCAGGATATAGGGATCCTGAAGCTCGACCTGCATCTTCTCCGGATTGGTGATGAAGTAGGGCGAGAGATAGCCGCGATCGAACTGCATGCCTTCGACGACGTCGAGCTCGAACTCGAGACCCTTGGCCTCCTCGACCGTGATCACGCCTTCCTTGCCGACCTTCTCCATCGCTTCGGCGATCTTCTCGCCGACGACGGTGTCGCCATTGGCCGAGATGATGCCGACCTGGGCGATCTCGTGCGAGCCTGCGACCGGCTTGGAGCGGGCGGCGAGATCCTCGACGACCTTGATCACGGCGATATCGATGCCGCGCTTCAGATCCATCGGGTTCATGCCGGCGGCGACCGATTTCATGCCCTCACGGACGATCGACTGGGCGAGCACGGTGGCGGTGGTGGTGCCGTCGCCGGCCATGTCGTTGGTCTTCGAAGCGACCTCGCGCAGCATCTGCGCGCCCATATTCTCGAACTTGTCCTTGAGCTCGATCTCCTTGGCGACGGTGACGCCGTCCTTGGTGATCCGGGGAGCGCCGAAGCTCTTGTCGAGGACGACGTTGCGGCCCTTGGGGCCGAGCGTGACCTTCACCGCGTCGGCGAGAATGTCCACGCCGCGCATGATCCGCTCACGGGCGTCGCGCGAAAAACGTACGTCTTTGGCTGCCATCTGGCTTACCTTTCAGTTTGAATGTTCCGAATGTTCGCAGTGACCATGCGTCCCCGCGATGCTTGGTTCAGCCGACGATCCCGAGGATGTCGCTTTCCTTCATGATCAGCAGGTCCTCGCCGTCGAGCTTGACCTCGGTGCCGGACCATTTGCCGAACAG
>Ga0190275_10000724_pt1 | contig 26734 bp, 21 predicted proteins | sample Popmic550T_FD_133745 | JGI IMG/M metagenome (GOLD analysis project Ga0190275, IMG submission 133745) | Populus adjacent soil microbial communities from riparian zone of Yellowstone River, Montana, USA - 550 T | ecosystem: Environmental > Terrestrial > Soil > Riparian zone > Trees stand | place...
GGTAGGCCATAGCCGGTACTGCGGCCAGGGCGGCGAGGAGAAGGAGAAAGCCGGACGCGCCCCGCATCAGTCTCCGCAGTCCTCTCGATCGCACTGCTCGCAGGGCGATCCCGTGTATGCGATCTTGCACTTGTACTGTGTGAGTGACCGGAGCTTACATTGGTGGGGGTCTGCGATTCTCATTGCGTCATCCTCCGAGTAAATTTGATGATGTCTTTACTGAAGGAGTGACATGGAACGTGAAAGTGTCACCCTGTTGCGGAAGTCCTCCGCCGCCGCAGCGACGGAGGACGGAATCCCCTAATGCGCCGCGGCCTGCGCTTCCTTCGCCTTCTTCGTATCGGTGATGATCTTTTCCTGCAGGTTGCGCGGCACTTCTTCGTAGTGGGAGTACTCCATGTGGAAGCTGCCGCGGCCTTGGGTCAGCGATCGAAGGGTCGAGCCGTAGGTGAGCATTTCGGCCAGGGGGACGCGGGCGTGGACGACCTGGGAGTCTTCTTCGGCATCGACACCTTCCACGCGGCCGCGGCGGGAGTTGAGGTCGCCCATCAGGTCGCCGACGTATTCAGACGGGGCGGTGATGTCGACGTGCATGATCGGTTCGAGGAGCGTCGGGCGGGCCTGTTCCATCGCCTGCTGGTAGGCGAGCGAGCCGGCGATCTTGAAGGCCATTTCGGACGAGTCGACGTCGTGGTACTGGCCGTCTTTCAGCCGGACGCGGAAGTCGACCATCGGGAAGCCGGCCAGGAAGCCTTTCGTGCGGGCGTCCTGGATGCCCTTTTCGACGGCCGGGATGTACTGGCGGGGGATCGAGCCTCCGAAGATCTCGTCGACGAACTCGAAGTCGGCGCCGCGCGGGAGCGGCTCGACGCTGATCTTGCAGTCGGCGAACTGGCCGTGGCCGCCCGACTGTTTCTTGTGGCGGCCGTGCGCGTCGGCCGGCCTGGTGATGGTCTCGCGGTACGGCACTTTCGGCGGGTGGAGCAAGACGTCGACGTGGTACTTCTTCCGCAGCTTGGCCACGACGATCTCGACGTGGAGCTGGCCCTGGCCGCTGATGAGGAACTCCTTCGTCTGCTCGTCCCGGGTGAACTTGATGGTGGGGTCTTCTTCGATGATGCGATGGATGGCCGCGCCGAGCTTGTCCTCATCGCCGCGCGCCTTCGCCTCGACGGCGAATGCGATCGCCGCCTCGGGGTAGTTGATGTGCTCGAGCACGATCTGGTGGTCCTTCGCCGCGATCGAGTCGCCGGTGAAGGTGTCTTTCAGCTTCGCCACCGCGCCGATGTCGCCGGCGCGCAGCTCCGATACCGGGATCTGCTGCTTGCCCTGCAGCACCTGCAGCTTGCCGACCCGCTCTTCGTGGTCGCGGCTCGTGTTCCAGTACGTGTGGTCCGACTGCAGCGTGCCGCCGTAGACGCGGAAGAGGGAGACTCGGCCGGAGAAAGGATCGGAGAAGGTCTTGAACACCAGCGCGGCGGGGAAGGCCTCGGGGCGCGCGTCGAAGGTCGTCGCTTCTCCCTTGCGATCCTTGCCGTCGATCTTTTTCAGCTCGTCGGCCGCCGGCAGGAGCGAGACGAAGGCGTCGAGCACGGCGTGGCCGCCGATGTTGTGGGAGGCGGAGGTGAAGAGCACGGGGTAGATCTGATGGTGCGCGACCTCCCGCCTCATGCCGTCGATCAGGTCTTCCTGCGAGAGGCCGCCCTGTTCGAAGAAGCGCTCCATCAGCGTGTCGTCGCCCTCGGCGACTTTCTCGATCAGCTTCTCGCGCCAGGAGTCGGCGTCGTCTTTGATGCTGGCCGGGATGTCGGTCGTTTCGTACTTGCCGGAGCCGTCGGCGGCGTAGGTATATGCCTTCATCGACACCAGGTCGATGATGCCGCTGAAGTCCTTCTCCTCGCCGATCGGGAGCTGGATGGGGACGAGGTTCTTGCCGAACTTCTTCTGCAACGCATCCATCGTGCGGGAGAAGGAGGCGCGGTCGCGGTCCATCTTGTTGACCACGATCAGCCGCGGCAGGCCGTATTGGTCGGCGAACTTCCAGACCTTTTCGGTGGTGACCTCGACGCCGGTCACGCCGCTGACCATGATCACCGCGGAGTCGGCGACGCGGAGCGCGCTCTTCGCTTCCATGATGAAGATGCCGAAGCCGGGGGAGTCGAGGAGGTTGATCTTGGTGTCTTTCCATTCCGCGAACGCGACGGCGGCGGAGATGGAGTGCTTGCGCTCGATCTCGTCGGGGTCGAAGTCCGTGACCGTGGTGCCGTCTTCCACGCGTCCGAGGCGCGTGTTGGCGCCGGCGTTGAAGAGGAGCTGCGAGACAAGGGTTGTCTTACCGGTATCGTTGTGTCCGACGATCGCCACATTGCGGATCTCGGAACCCGAGTAAACCTTCATGAGCTCGACTCCGTAAGCGAATTGACCAACAGGCGTGACATCATAATTTAAAATTTCGGCACGGCGAGTGGCCGCGCCACACCAGCGTCTTCCGAACACAGGAGTTATGATTGTCGGCTGATGGGACGCCCCCCGATCCCGGCGCGGAAACCCGCAGCCGCCCTGCCTCCGGAGACAGGCACCTCTTGAAACTGGGCCGCTACGAAGTCGTACGCGAGCTCGGCAAGGGAGCGATGGGGATCGTCTACCTTGCCAAGGATCCGCTGATCGGACGCCTGGTGGCGCTCAAGACCATCCGCGTCGCCGCCCACGCCGACGACGACGAGGCGAAGGAGTTCCAGCAGCGCTTCATCCGCGAGGCGCAGGCGGCCGGCATCCTCAACCACCCCTCCATCGTCACCGTCCACGACATCGGGCAGGACGAAGAGAACGGGACGTCCTTCATCGCCATGGAGTTCGTCGAGGGGAACAACCTCAAAGAAGTGCTCTCGCAGGGGCGGGCGCTCTCCTTCGAGCAGATCGGCGACATCGTCGCCCAGATCGGCGAAGCGCTCGATTTCGCCCACGCCAAGGGGATCGTCCACCGCGACGTGAAGCCGGCCAACATCATCCTGATCGAAGGCAACCGCGCCAAGATCACCGACTTCGGCATCGCCAAGATCGCCTCCGGCGCCGTGAACCTGACCACCACCGGCCAGTTCCTCGGCACGCCGAACTACATGGCCCCGGAGCAGATCAAAGGGGCGCCGGTCGACGGCCGCACCGACATCTTCGCTCTCGGCATCTGCCTGTATGAATGCCTCACACGGCGCAAGCCGTTCGGCGGCGACTCGTTGACTTCGATCTCCTACAAGATCGTCCACGAGCCGTTCCCGCCGCTCATGGAGATCAATCCGCAGATCCCGGAGGGCTACGAGGAGATCGTCGCCAACTGCCTGGCCAAGGACCCGACCAAGCGCTACCAGCGCGCGCGGGACATGGCCGTCGCGCTGCGTGCCGTCATCCGCGGCGAGAAGCCGACCCGTCCGGCCGACCCGATGCTCGCCGAGGAGACGGTCGTCACGCGCATCGGCATCCCGAACCTCGAGCGCGACAAGACCCCGACGCTCGAAGTGCCGTTCCCCGACGCCGTCGAGGCGCCCGTGGAAGAGAAGGTCGGCGGCAGCACGCGCCCGGCCGCGCACGCCGCCGGTGCAGTCGCGGCGGCCACGGCCGCTCCCGCCGTTGCAAAGGCACCCCGTCAGCCGGTAGGGCAGAAGTTCCGCAAGACGCTCACGAACGTCCGGGCGCTGCCGCTCTGGCGGAGACGCATCCCGCCGGCGATCTTCCTCGGCATCGTGGCGCTGCTGGTGGCAGGGCTGATCGGCGCCGTGGCGACGGTGAAGGGCCGCGCCTCGGTCACGCCAGTCGTCGACACCGCCGGTGAAGTGCGGCGTGCGACCGAGAAGCGGCTGCGCGAGGAAAGCATCGCCCTCATGCAGCAGGGCCGCGCCGCCGACGCGCACGCGAAGCTGCAGGAGCTGCGGCGCCTCGCCCCGAAGTCGCCGTTCGTCCTCACGAACATGCAGCGGCTGGAGGCCATCCTCGAGCGCCAGAAGCTCAGCCAGCAGCAGGTCGCGCAGACGGAGGCGAAGTTCCAGGAAGCGCTGACCCTCTTCAACGAGAAAAAGTACGCCGACGCCACGCTGCGCCTGCAGGAAACGCTCGCGCTCAACGCGAACCACCTGCAGGCGGCCGAGCTGCTCACGCGCTCCCAGGCAGAGGAGCAGAAGCTGCTGGCCGCGCGGACGCAGAGGCGGACCACGCAGCAGGGGACGAAAACCGCCGCCGGGCCGCGGACCGATACCACCGCAACCACGGCGACGACCGCCACCGAGGCGCCCGCGCCGCAGTCTTCGACGACCCAACTGACCACCATATTCATCCATCCGTTCAAGGACGGACGGATCGCGGTCCGCGTGGGGGCGGACATCGTCGTCAACCAGAAGCTGTACGACGAGAAGCCGGCCCGGTTCCTCCGCCGCGCCACCAAGACCTCGCGCGCGGTGAGCGTCACGAGCGAGTTCCCGGCCAAGAACGCCGACGTGCAGGTGTGGGTCACGGTGCCGGAGCTGAAAATCGACGAGCACGAGGAGCTGAAGGCGGTGCGCTTCGAGCCGGGCGGGAGCTCTCGCCTGGTGATCCGGTACGATCCCGCCAGCAAGAAGTTTTCTTACGAGCTGAATTGACGCGATTCGCCATCGCCACCCGCGACGAGCTCTGGTCGCGCGGACGCCTCCTCGAACGCCGCTTCTCGCACGGCGAGGCGGTCGAGGACACTGACGGCATCGTCGCTTCGGATGCCCGGGACGATGCTTTGGTTGCCGCCTGTGACGTCGCGATGGAAGATCTGCGCGCCTGCGTGCTGCCGGAGTTTCGGATGCGCCTCGTCGCCGAGGCGACGGTGGAGGGGGTGACGCGGACGATGGTCGTGTCGGATGGCGTGCATTCGATTGTGAGTGCTCCGGAGTTTCTGGCCGAGGATGTCGCCTTGTTGCGGGTTTGTGGGATGGGACCAATGGGACAGACGGCAGCCCATTCGTCCCAACAGTCCCATTCCATGCTCTGGAAGCACGGCACTGCCGCCGTGCTTCTCCACGAAGCGTTTGGCCACGCGCGTGAACACGGCCACGCGGAGCTCGAGTGGCCGCAATGGCTCCACGTCGACGTCGATTTGGCAATGCGGAGAGAGACCTTCCGCGATGTTCCGCTGCTGCGGATGAAACACGTCGTCGCCACGCAGCAGGACGCCCCTTTCGAGCTGCCGCCGGAACGCATTGAGATCCTTCTGGTCGAAGGCGGCATCTACGAGCCCCTCACCGAGACCGTCACCCTCCGCATCGCCGCCGCCGATCTCGTCGAGCACGGCACGACCACCCGCATCGCACCGTTTACCCACACCGCCACCCGCCAGACCATCGCCCGCTCCCTCCTCGGCGCGACCGGCGAGCCTCTCCGCTACCCCGGCGTCATTTGCTCCCGCGAAGGCCAGGAGCTCGTCGTCCCCTCCTGGGCCCCGCTGATCCTGACGGAGGCGCTGTGATCTACCGCAAGCAGGGGAGCGTGGTGCGGTGGTACGGGATACCAGTCTTTTCCGATCGCCCGGTTGCTGCTGCCGTAGGCAGCAAAAGATCTGTAGGCCCGGCCTTTAGGCCGGGTATAGCGCGGATCGGTTTTCGAGCCCGCGTAGCGGGCGACAGCCGAGAAACGTGCGGATGCCCTTTTCTGTCGCCCGCTACGCGGGCTCGCCTGGAAGGGGCTCGTTGTACCCGGCCTGAAGGCCGGGCCTACAGTTCTTCCGCCGCCTTCGGCGGCTCCCGCAGGATCCTTCCCATAGGTCGCTGCGCCTCGCGTGGTGTCGCGCCTCACGATGGTAGGGAAGGGACGGTCGCCGTTTCTGACGCGCTGGCCCCCCTCCTCCTGACGGAGGCGCTGTGATCTACCGCAAGCAGGGGAGCGTGGTGCGGTGGGAGAACGGGGTGGTGGTGCGGGTGGAGGAGAGGGGGGTGGCGGTGGAGGAGGGGGAGGTGTTCGAATGCTGGCCCTCGGGGAGCACGAACTCCCCGGCCACGCTTTCGGCACGTGGGGAAGTGCCTGCGGCTCAGGATGACATTGCGAGCGTTCTCGCTCCATTCGGATCCCTCACCCTCGAGCGCCTCATCCTCAACCACGGCATCGCCCACCATCAGTACGGCGACCGCAACTGGTCCGAGGAAACGCGGCGGCTGCACCTGTCCCTGGTCAAAGACCGGATGCGCGTTCTCATCGACCAGGCCGGCTTCGACACCACCCAGATCACCCGCATCGCGGCCGCGCTGGCCCGCGCCGGGAACAACGAGCACGACCCGCCCCCGCGCCTCCGCCTCGCGCCGAACGTCACCGCCGCCCTGCTCCCGGCGCTCCTCGGCCTTGCGCCTCCGAACGTGCAGATCCTCCAGACCGCGGGCGGCATCGACGGCAAGGGGAACGACATCCTCGAGGCGAAAGACGAGTGGCCGAACTGGTATCGGCCCAGCTACCGCGTCCGTCCCGTTCGTGCGCCGCTGAACCTCCGCATCGAGTGCGGCGTTACCGCCATCGAGCCCGATCGGCCGGTCGCCATTGCGCTCCTCGCACCCGTGACCGGCACGGTGCTCACGGTCCTGATCGAGGACAAACAGCGCGTCTACCCGGCCACCGTTCGCGTCACCCGTATCGACGCCGTGGCCGGGGAGCGCATCCTCTACCCGTATGGCGGCGGTTCCTTCGGCGCGGAGATGATGCTTTAATGCGCCGCGGGTAAACCCAAGTTGAGCGCCACCGGCAGACGGGTCGAGTACCTCGCACGGGCGATCGTCAACCGGCTCGAAGACCGCGGCCTGATCGAATGCCGCGACGCCGAAGCCGGCATCCTCATCGTCGCCAAAGCACTCGAAGAGAATTTCGCCGCCGAAGAAGCGCACGCGCGCGACGCCCGGAAAGAGCCGAGACCGAAAACCTGATGCTCGAAAAGAAGCTGGAAGAACTCGAACGACGCAAACAGCAGAGCGAGCTCGGTGGCGGCCAGGCCCGCATCGACCGCCAGCACCGGGAGGGGAAGCTGACGGCGCGCGAGCGCATCGCCCTCCTCTTCGACCCGGGCTCCTTCCAGGAGCTCGACCAGCTCGTCACCCACCGCTCCACCGACTTCGGCCTCGACAAACAGCGCGTCCCCGGCGACGGCGTCGTCACCGGCTACGGCATCGTGCAGGGCCGGCTCGTCTACGCGTTCGCGCAGGACTTCACCGTCTCCGGCGGTTCCCTCTCCGAGACCCACGCCGCCAAGATCGTCAAGATCATGGACATGGCGGTGAAGAACGGCGCGCCGGTGGTCGGCCTCAACGACTCCGGCGGCGCCCGCATCCAGGAAGGGGTGGTCTCCCTCGGCGGCTACGCCGACATCTTCCTCCGCAACACCCTGACCTCCGGCGTCGTCCCGCAGATCTCCGCGATCATGGGGCCGTGCGCCGGCGGCGCCGTCTACTCGCCCGCCATCACCGATTTCATCCTGATGGTGAAGAAGACCAGCTACATGTTCGTCACCGGTCCGGACGTCATCAAGACCGTGACCCACGAAGAGGTGACGAAGGAAAAGCTCGGCGGCGCGGAGACGCACAACCAGGTCTCCGGCGTCGCCCACTTCGCCGCGGAGTCCGACGAAGACTGCATCGCCCTCATCCGCGAGCTCCTCTCCTTCATGCCGTCGAACAACATGGAAGAGGCGCCGCGCGTCGCGACGACCGACGACGTCAACCGCGTCGACGAGCAGCTCGACGCGTTCATCCCCGAGAGCCCGAACCAGCCGTACGAGATGCGCGAGGTCATCAAGATCATCGCCGACGAGGGACACTTCCTCGAAGTGCACCAGCATTACGCGCGCAACCTCGTGGTCGGCTTCATCCGCCTCAACGGCTACTCCGTCGGCGTCGTCGCGAACCAGCCGGCGTTCCTGGCGGGCGTGCTCGACATCGACGCCTCGCGCAAAGGGGCGCGCTTTGTCCGCTTCTGCGACGCCTTCAACATCCCGCTCCTCGTCCTCGAAGACGTTCCCGGATTCCTCCCCGGCGTCGGCCAGGAGTACGGCGGGATCATCATCCACGGCGCGAAGCTGCTCTACGCCCTCGCCGAGGCAACCGTTCCGAAGGTCACGGTCATCACCCGCAAGGCGTACGGCGGCGCGTACTGCGTGATGAACTCCAAGCACATCCGCGCCGACATGAACTACGCCTACCCGATGGCGGAGATCGCGGTCATGGGCGCCGAGGGGGCGGTCAACATCCTCTATCGCGGGGCGGAGAATCGCGACGCCAAAGTCGCCGAGTACAAAGAGAAATTCGCCAACCCCTACATCGCCGCCGAGCGCGGCTACATCGACGAGATCATCGAGCCGCGCTTCACCCGGCGAAAGCTGATCACGGCGTTCGCCATGCTGCGGAACAAGCGCGACCGGAATCCGCCGAAGAAGCATGGGAACATACCGCTGTGAACGAGAGATGAACGATGAGAGATGAGCGATGAGCATCTGACGGTCCATCTCTCGTTTTCCGCGCGGCCGCTGCGCGCAGACGAATGCAGAATGCAGAATGCAAAATGCAAAATGGAAAAGGTCAAGCGGCACCATGCCGTCTCCATTTTTTCCATTTTGCATTTTGCATTTTGCATTCTGCATTTCACCGCCTGCACGCCGCGTGAGCAGCCAAAGCCAAACGTCCTCCTCATCACCCTCGACACCTTTCGCGCCGACCGTCTAGGCCCGAAAACCCCCAACCTCGCAAAGCTGGCCGCGGAAAGCGTCCTTTTCACCAACGCCCACTCCCCCGTCCCCCTCACCCTGCCGGCGCACGCCAGCATCCTCTCCGGCGCGCTGCCGCTCCATCACGGGCTGCGCAACAACGGGGCGGGAAGCTTTCCTCCCGATCAGGAGACCCTCGCCACGGTCCTTTCGCGCAATGGCTATCGCACCGGCGCGTTCGTCGGTGCGTTCGTGCTCGACCGGCGTTTCGGCCTCGACCGCGGCTTCGACACCTACGACGACGAGATCGCGCGCGATCCGAACGCCGACCTCGCGCTCGAAGCCGAGCGCCGCGCGGACGCCGTCGTCGATCGCGCCGTGGCCTGGCTGCGCAACAGCGACACCCGTCCCGCGTTCACCTGGGTCCACCTCTGGGACGCGCACGCGCCGTATTCGCCCCCGTCGCCTTACGAACAGTCGTACGACGGCGAGATCGCGTATGTCGACGCGCAGCTCGGACGCCTGCTGGCCGCGGTCGATCGCACCAACACCGTCATCGTCGTCGCCGGCGATCACGGCGAGTCGCTCGGCGAGCATGGGGAGCTGACCCACGGCCTCCTGCTCTACCAGACCACCCTGCACGTCCCGATGCTCATCGCCGCCCCCGGCTCGAAACCGCGCGCGGTGGAGGAGCCGGTCAGCTCGGTCGACATCGCCCCGACCGTCGCCGCGCTCACCGGAACCGAGCTGCCGCCCCGCGACGGCCGCAGTCTCGCCGACGTCCTTCGCGGTGACGGTGCGCCGGCGGTGGTCGAGCTCTACGCCGAAACGCAGTACCCGCTCACCTTCGGCTGGAGCGAGCTCGCCGCGCTGCGTCGCGGCAACCTGAAACTGATCTCCGGTCCCGCGCCCGAGCTTTTCGATTTCGGCCGCGACGCACGCGAGAGCACGAACGTTCTCTCCGACCGGCGCCGCGAGCTCCGCGAGCTCGCCACCAAGCTCGACGCCATCCGCGCCACCGCCGTCGCCGCCACTCAGACCACGGTCGACGAGGAAACGAAGCAGAAGCTGGCCAGCCTCGGCTACATCGGCCCCGCACCGGTTGCGGGAGCCGGCGCGCGTCCCGACCCGAAAGCGATGGCACCGCTCTTCCTCGAGTTTGAGAAAGCCCTCGCCTCGATGTCCGCGAACGATCCCCGCGCCGCCGTGGCGCCGCTGCAGGAGCTCGTCCGCCGCGATCCCGCCAATCCCGTCTTCCGCGCGACCCTCGGTCGCGTTCAGCGCCAGCTCGGCTCCAGCACGAACGCGGTGGCGCTCTACCGCGAGGCGGTGGCCCTCGCGCCGAACGACGCCGACGCCTGGTACAACCTCGGCGTCACCCTCACCGAATGCTGCGATCCGAAAGAAGCACTGGCGGCGCTCACCGAGTCGATCCGGCTCGACCCGAAACGAGCCGCCGCCTACAACGCCATCGGCGTCCTGTTTATAGAGGATGGCGATGCCGCCCGCGCGGCGGAGGCGTTCCAGCGCGCCGTGGCCCTCGACCCGCGCGACGCGCGCGGCTGGAACAACGCCGGAAACGCCATGCGCGCTCTCGGCCGGACGAACGAGGCCGCCGAGGCATATCGCAAGGCGATCGCGCTCGCGCCGGGCTACGCCGACCCCCTCAACGGCCTCGGCGTGATCCTCGTCCAGCAGCAGCGTCCGGGCGATGCCGTGGGCTACTTCCGGTCCGCCCTCCAGCTCCAGCCCGACCTCTACGAGGCCCAGCTCAACCTCGGCATCGCACTCCAGGAAACGGGGGATCGCGTCGCCGCCGCGGCCCAATACCGCGCCGTTCTGGCCCGCCTTCCGGCCGGTAAAGCGTACGACGCCCAGCGCGACGCGGCCCGGACCCTACTCACCGGACTCGGCAACTCGTGACCGTTTCAGGGCCGGTTTGTAACCGCCCCACAGTTCCCACACCCCGCGCTTTGATCTATAGTGCGGGAAATTTTTCATCGTCCAATTGCAACGAGGAGGATCCCCATGGTTTCACGGTCCAAACGTGCATTGCTCCTATGCTTTGCACTTCTCTTTACCTTCTCGTCTGCCGTCTTCGCTCAGGGCGGCGCAGCCTCATTGACAGGCCGCGTCGTCGACGAGACCGGGGGCGCCCTGCCGGGTGTCTCGGTGACGGCGACGAACAACGCGACGGGCCTCAACCGCACCGTCGTAACCGAGCCCGATGGCTCTTACCGTTTTCCCAGCCTTCCGGCCGGCACCTACACGGTCCTCGCCGACCTGTCGGGTTTCGGCACGGTCTCGACGACGGACGTGGTCCTGAACGTCGCCCGCGATCGTGAGCTCGAGATCACGCTCAAGCAGGCGGCGGTCAAGGAGTCCATCACCGTCACGGCCGAGGCGCCGCTTATCGCCGACGCACCGGCGATCGGCACCACCGTCAGCCAGGACGAGCTCGAGAACCTGCCGCTCAACGGCCGCCAGTTCGCGAACCTCGGTTCGCTCGCGCCGGGAACGCAGCTCGCGTACAACGCCGACCCGACCAAGCCGGGTCAGCTCACCATCGCCCTCAACGGCGGTATCGGCCGCAACGTCAACTTCACCGTGGACGGCGGCGACAACACCGACGACACCATCGGCGGCGCGCTGCAGAACTTCAACCTCGAAGCGGTCCAGGAGTTCACGATCCAGACGCAGTCCTACAAGGCCGAGTACGGCCGTTCGTCGGGCGGCGTGTTGACCGTTGTCACCAAGACCGGGACCAACGAATTCGCCGGAAGCCTCTACGGCTTCTACCGCGACGACCGCCTGAACTCGATCACCGAGTCCGAGCGCCTCGGCGGCGGCGAGAAGGCCGAGTACGAGCGCAAGCAGTACGGCGGCTCGATCGGCGGCCCGATCGTCCGCGACCGCGCCCACTTCTTCGCCACGTACGAAGAGACCGAGCGCCCCTCCAGCTACATCGTCAACACCGGCGGCATCTTCCCGGAGTTCGACGGTGACGCCATTCCGATCCCCTTCACCGACAAGCTGATCACCGCGAAGGCGACGGCCAACCTCTCGGCCTCGCAGTTCCTGCAGGTCCGCTACGGCTACCAGAAGAACGCCGACAAGTACGGCGCCGGCCAGCTCACGCTGCCCTCCGCGCTCGGTACCCTCACCAACGAGTACGAGTCCTACCTCCTCGGCCACACCTGGACCCTCGGCGGCTCGCGCGTGAACGACTTCGTCTACCAGTGGACGAAGTTCAACAACGCCATCACCGCCGACTCCAACGAGCCGGCGCTGGCGTTCCCGAGCGGCGTCGCCCTCGGCCAGAACGTCAACACGCCGCAGACGACCAACCAGGAAAAGTCGCAGTTCCGCGACGACTTCTCCTTCTCGACCACCCTCGGCGGCCGCCGTCACGACTTCAAGACCGGCGCCCAGTGGATTCACGAGCCGATCCTCGGCGGCAGCTTCACCACCGGCACCGCCGGCCAGTTCACGATGCGCGACGACGACCCGAATTCGCCCGTCATCGCCATCAACGTCAACGGCGGCTTCGCCGGCTTCTCAACCCCGGTCGACCAGTACAGCTACTACTTCCAGGACGACATCCACGTGAATGACCGCCTGACGGTCAACGCCGGTCTCCGCTACGACCTCTGGACCGGCTTCGACCTCGACCAGAGCACGAACCCGGTTCTGCAGGCGCTCTCCACCCAGACCCAGTACAACGACTCCTACTACCTCGAGGCGTTCCGCGGCTGGGACGGCCAGCTCGAGAACGACACGAACAACATCGCCCCGCGTCTCGGCTTCAGCTACGACCTTCGTGGCGACAGCCGGCACATGATCCGCGGTGGTCTCGGCCGTTACTACGACTTCCCGTACACCAACGCCACCATCCTGTTCCCCGGCGAGGCGATCCTGTCGAACTTCGGCACGATCTACAGCCTCAACGACCCGAACGGCATCCGCAACCCGGACGGCACGTTCTTCCGTCCCGGCCAGCCGCTGCCTCCGGGCGGTGAGACCCCGATCGGCTTCACCCTGCCGGCCAACGTCGGCCATCCGTCGATCACCAACACCCCGTACTCCGACCAGGTCTCGCTCGGTTACTCGACCGAAGTCACGAACTGGCTCGGCGTCAACGTCGATGTCACGCACATCGAGTACCGCGACATCCCGTACCGCTTCCGCTACAACGGCTTCCTCGACAACAACGGCAGCCCGATCACCTCGCGCCGTTTCTCGTCGATCGGCATCACCAACAACAACCGTATGTGGATCGGCGACGGTGAGGCGGATTACGACGGCCTGAACATCGGCTTCCGCGCCCGCATGTCCGGCAAGCTCGAGATGCAGGGCTTCTACACGCTCTCCAAGATCGAAGGAAACGTCCTCGCCGGCGCTGACGAGTTCCGTCTGACCAACGCCAACCACCAGCCGGACCGCGCGGGCGACCTTTCGGTCAACTTCCGCGACCCGCTGTGCGACCAGTGCTTCGGACCGCTCGACACCGACGCCCGCCACAAGGTGACGATCAGCACGCTCTACCGCGCGCCGTTTGGCATCAACGTCTCCGGCGTGCTGCGCTACCGCTCGGCCCTCCCGTACAGTGAGCGCGACGGCCGCGACCTCAACGGCGACGGTCAGTTCTCCGACCTCGTCGCGGGCACCGAGAACGTCAACAACCTGCGTGGCGAGTCGTTCTCGCAGTTGGACGTCCGCCTCTCGAAGGACTTCCGCCTCTACTCGTCGCTCGGCATCGAGCTGATCGCCGAGATGTTCAACGTCTTCAACGAGATCAACCCGTCCGCCATCAACGGCCAGCGCTTCACCGCTTCCGGAGCGCCGAACCCGAACTTCCAGCAGGCCACCGCCTTCGCCGGCGACCCCCTGCAGGGCGAGCAGCGCCTGATCCAGCTCGGCGCCCGCTTCCGCTTCTAGTTCCCGGGCCTCAGCAGCAACCCCGACGAGGGCGCCGAAAGGCGCCCTCGTTTTTGATGGGACCAATGGGACGGATGGGACCAATGGGACGGATGGGACCAATGGGACGGATGGGACCAATGGGACAAATGGGACCCATGAGGGCTCTCTTGCTGCCGCAGGCAGCTAAAGAACTGTAGGCCCGGCCTTTAGGCCGGGTTAACCGTGGATGGCTCTTCGAGCCCGCGTAGCGGGCGACAGACGAGAAACGCCGCTCTTTTCTGCCGCCCGCTACGCGGACTCACTTTGCGGTGCGCGTGGTACCCGGCCTGAAGGCCGGGCCTACAGTTCTTTAGCTGCCTACGGCAGCAGAGCCCGGGGCGGGTCCCATAGGTCCCATAGGTCCCATCAGTCCCATTTGTCGCCCAGGCCCAATCCCCCGGAATACCCCCCACCCCCGTCGCGTTGTCTGCCGGGCACCCCGAGGACTCTTTTCTGCTTGGGGAGCGTGCGCGCGCGGCGGCCCGGGAAGTTTGACGAGAGTCGCTGGCGTGTGCTAAATCGTGCGGTTCCAATTTGTTGGAGGCTTTGTGTACGCCATCATTCAGTCGGGTGGAAAGCAGTATCGTGTGGCCGAGGGCGATCGCCTGCAGGTCGAGCGTGACGTTCTCGGCAGCGCCGATCAGGACAAGGTCACCTTCAGCGAAGTTCTGATGGTCGGCGGAGATCAGCCGCAGGTCGGCACCCCGACGGTCAAGGGCGCCTCGGTCATCGCCACCGTCCTCGGCGAGACCCGCGGCCAGAAGATCATCGTCTTCAAGAAGAAGCGCCGGAAGAATCACACCAAGCGGACCCACGGCCACCGTCAGGACGTCGTGGACGTGCGCATCGACAGCATCAAACTCTGATCCGCCGAACCGTCGGCAGGGAGGTCAACCATGGCTCATAAAAAGGGACAGGGCTCGTCGCGCAACGGTCGCGATTCGCAGCCGAAAATGCTCGGCGTCAAGCGCTTCGCCGGCCAGTTCGTCACCGGCGGCTCCATCCTCGTCCGCCAGCGCGGCACGAAGTTTCAGCCGGGCGTGAACGTCGGCCTCGGCCGCGATCACACGCTCTTCGCGAAGATCGACGGCATCGTACAGTTCCACGACAAGGGCGAGCGCGGCCGTTTCATCAGCGTCACCCCGGCCGCTCCGGCTCCTGCTGCCGAGTAACGCGGTCCATCTCGCGCGGTCTGCGAAAAACGCCGCTCGTGAGAGCGGCGTTTCTGTTTACCAGAGATAGAGCGCGGAGATCGCGAGCGCCACGGTCGAGAGCAGTGTCACCACCCGCCACGAATCGCGTCCGCTCTGCATGTCTTCGAAAGCCTGATCGATGAAGTCCAGCACGGCGTGGCGAAACAGCAATACGAATGCCTGATTATTTGTTGCGCCCGCCACGACCGGAGGTCGGGTCTTTACTCATCAGTTGGAACACCATTAGCACTTAGAAAAGCAAAAATGTTCATCGATCACGCAACCATCCGCGTAAAAGCCGGAGACGGTGGACACGGTTGTGTTGCCTTCCGGCGTGAGAAGTTCGTTCCCAAGGGCGGCCCTTCCGGCGGCGACGGCGGCACGGGCGGATCCGTCTGGATCGTCGCCTCGCGGCGTCTCAACACCCTCTACCACCTCCAGTTTCAGCGCGAGTGGAAAGGCGGCCGCGGCCAGCACGGCATGGGCTCCAACTGCTCCGGCCACGACGGAGAAGACGTCACCCTCGAGCTTCCGATCGGCTCCGTCGTCCGCGACAAGCTGACCGGCGACATCCTCGCCGACCTCTCCGAGGACGGCCAGCGCGTCCTCGTCGCCAAAGGCGGCCGCGGCGGCTGGGGCAACCAGCACTTCGCCACAGCCACCCGGCAGGCTCCCCGCTTCGCGCAGGACGGCAATCCCGGCGAAGAGCACGAGCTCTTCATCGAGCTCAAACTGATCGCCGACGTCGGCCTGGTCGGCCTCCCGAACGCCGGCAAGTCGACCCTCATCTCCGTCATCAGCGCCGCCAAGCCGAAGATCGCCGACTATCCGTTCACCACTCTCGTCCCGAACCTCGGCGTGGTGAAAGCGGACGACGCCCAGACCTTCGTCGTCGCCGACATCCCCGGGCTCATCGAAGGCGCCCACGAAGGCCACGGCCTCGGCGACCAGTTCCTCCGCCACGTCGAGCGCTGCTCGGTGCTCGTCCACCTCGTCGACCTCTCGGCCAACGAGACCCCCGAACAGGATGCCGCGGTCATCGCCCGCGAGCTCGAGCTCTACTCGCAGACCCTCGCCCGGAAACCGCGCATCGTCGTCGGCTCCAAGCTCGACTCCCTCGTGCCCGGCAACAGCGAGAAATTGCGCGCCTACGCTGACGAGAAGGGCTTCGCATATCACGAGATCTCCGCCGTGGTCGGGGATGGCGTCAAAGAGCTGGTGCGCATGCTCGCCCGGATCGTGCGCGAGCATTTCGCGCGTGAGGAAGCAGCCCGCGAAGGAGAACGTCTGCTGAGCCGTGTCACCGGCGAGACGGCTCCTGCGGAAGTGCCCGGAGCGCACGCCCACGACCTTCCATGAGAATCGGCATCTGCGGAGGCACGTTCGATCCCTTCCATCGCGGCCACCTCGACCCGATCCTTTCGGTTCGCGGCCGCGTCGGGTGGGACCGCGTCCTCTACGTCCCGGCGTACATGCAGCCGTTCAAGCAGGAGCGCGAGACCGCCTCGGGCTACCACCGCTTCGCCATGACCGCCATCGGCACGTCGGGCGATGACGCCCTCTACGTCTCACCCGCGGAACTGGAGCGGGGGAGGATCTCGTACACCGTGGAGACGCTCGAAGAGCTGCGCGCGGCGCATCCGGACGACACCCTCGACTGGGTCATCGGCGACGACAACCTCGCGAAACTGCTCGAGTGGAAAAACCTCGACCGCATCTTCGAGCTGGCGAACTTCGTCGTCCTCACGCGCGGAGGAGCGGCACTCCTGCCGGCCCTGCAGAATCGCGTCGCGGAAGCCGGAAACCGGCCTGCCCGCGGAGCGATCGTCTTCGCCGAGAACCCGACCGTCCCGGTCTCTTCCACCGAGATCCGGCGGCGCGTCGCTGCCGGCGAATCCATCGATGAGCTGGTTCCGCCGCCGGTCTCGCGCTACATTCATCACAATGGACTCTATCGAAAGGGCCAAGCGTGAAAGATTCGATTGAATCCCGCGTCCGCCTGGCGGTGGCCGCGGCCCTCGACAAAAAGGCAACTGATCTCGACGTTCTGCAGGTTGGCGAGCTGACCTCCATCGCCGACTACTTCGTCCTCACCTCCGCCGGCAACGAGCGGCAGGCACAGGCCATCGCCGACAGCGTCGTCGACCGCCTCAAAGCGGACATGAACGTCAAGCCGCTGCTCATCGAGGGGACCATCCCCGGGCGCTGGATCCTCCTCGACTTCGGCGACTTCATCGTCCACATCTTCACCGAGGACATGCGCCGGTTCTACGGACTGGAGCGGCTCTGGGGCGACGCGCCGAACGTCACCGCGGAGTTCAGCGGAGAAGCTGCACCGCGTGCCTTCCAGACCTCGTGACGCCGCGCGCAAGCCGGCCCGCCTGAAGGACCTCTTCCGCACGCGCAACGCTGCCATGCGGAACGTCCTGGAGACGGTCGAAAGAGTCCTCGACCACGACGTCAGCATCCTGATCCTCGGCGAGTCGGGAGTCGGGAAAGACTACCTCGCCGAATCGATCCACGCCTGCAGCGCGCGCCGCGACGAGCCGTACGTGCACATCGAGTGCGCCAGCATCCCCGCGGAGCTCTTCGAAAGTGAGCTCTTCGGCCACGAGCGCGGCACCTTCACCGACGCCCAGACGCGCAAGGTAGGGAAGCTCGAGGCCGCGCGCCGCGGCACCGTCTACTTCGACGAGATCTCCGCGCTCACGCCCCAATTGCAGGCCAAGCTGCTGCGCGCCATCCAGGAGCGCCGCTTCACCCGCCTCGGCGGCACCGCCTCCCTTCCCTTCGAGGCGCGCGTCATCTCCTCTTCGAACGTCGAACTCGGCGAGCTCCTCTCCTCCGGCGCCCTCCGTCGCGATCTCTACTACCGCATCAACGTCGTCACCCTGACCCTCCCGCCGCTGCGCGAGCGCCACGAAGACGTCAAGCTCCTCGCCAACGTGTTCGTGAAACGGACAAAATTCAAACGCTTCGCGGCCGACGCCGAACGCCTCCTCGCCGGCTACCCCTGGCCCGGCAACGTCCGCGAACTGCGCAACGCCATCGAGCGCGCCGCGCTCCTCGAAGAAACCGACCGCATCACCGCCGCCTCCCTCCCCATCCGCACAGCGGACGATCTCATCGCCACCGCCGCCCGTGGCCGCTGGACCCTCGACGAGCTCGAGTCCCACTACATCCGGGAAGTCCTGACCCAGACCCGCTCCAACTACTCCAAAGCCGCAGAGATCCTGGGCATCAACAGAAAGACCCTGCTGGAGAAGAGAAAGAAGTATGGGCTCGACTGACGTCCCCATCCGTCCCATTCGTCCCATAGGTCCTGTCAGTGCGCTGTCGGAGAGCCTGTTCGCCCAATGAAATTCCGGTTCATCTGGTCCGGTTCCCACACCGACGCCGAGCTCGGCGAGGCGGTGGAACGGTACCTCGGGAGAATCAAACACTTCTTCCCGACCGAGGTGCTCGAAGTCGCTTCGGAGCGCGGTAGACATTCTCAAAGCGATGGGTCTATCATGCGCGCTCAATCCGCGCGCCTGCTGGCCGCGATCCCCGATCGCGGGTACGTCGTGGTCCTCGACGAACGAGGCCAAACGTTTGATTCTTTGAAGTTTGCAAAGTGGATCGAGAGGCTGACGATCGACAGTCCGTACGGCGTCAACTTCGTCGTCGGCGGCGACGTCGGCTTCGATGAATCGGTCAGAAAGCGCGCCGACAAACTGCTCGCCCTCTCACCGATGACGCTTCCCCACCAACTCGCGCGCGTCATCCTGCTGGAACAGATCTATCGGGCCTGCACGTTGATGCGCAACATCTCGTACCACAAATAGAGGCTCGGAATGGCGAAAGTGAAGACGAAAACGAACCCGTACCAGCAGCATGAGGATGCGCTTCGCACCAAGCAGCGCGAGCTGCACGACTCCTTTCAGCGCGACAAGGCCGCCGGCAACGCTTCCCCCGACGACGGCATCCAGGATCTCGCCGATAAGGCCGCCAGCGCCTACTCCAAAGAGCTCAACTTCTCCCTCTCCGATACCGAGCGCAACCTGCTCATGCTCATCGAAGAGGCCTTCAACCGGATGAAGAACGAGACCTACGGCACCTGCACCAACTGCGGCGTCGAGATCGGCGAGAAGCGCCTCCAGGCCGTTCCCTGGACCCCCTTCTGCATCGACTGCCAGGAGCTGCAGGAAAAGGGGATGCTCACGTAGAGTGTCGCGGCAGAGTTTGGTCGTGATCTGATTCGGGAGCGCTTCGGCGCTCCCGTTTTGTTGAAGGGAGAAGCGAAATGCAGAATGCAAAATGCAAAATGCAAAATGGAAAATGGAATACCGGTGATCGCCCCTTTTTCCATTTTGCATTTTGCATTCTGCATTCTGCATTTCGCTTCTAACCGATGCCCAAGCCTCTCACCGCCGTCCTCTCCCAGATCGCCGCCGGAAAGCCGCCGCGCGTCCTCCTCGTCGGCGGCTCGTCCGACTTCCTCTCCGAGCAGGCCTTCCACCAGATCCGCGACGCCATCGTGGCCCAAAACCCGGCCATCAACGTCGAGAGCTACGAGCCCGGCACCGAGCTCGCCTCCATCCTCGACTCCTACCGCACCATGTCGCTCTTCGGCAGCGCGCGCCTCATCATCATCCCCGAGGTCAACGCATTCGTCTCCGCGAAAGAGATCGCCTCCCTGTTCGACAAGGCCGTCTCGGAGTGGAAGAGCGCCAAGACCGACCGCAAGCGCACCACCTCCGCCGCGAAGCTCCTGCACGTCCTCGGCCTCGCCGGCGCTGACCTGGAGATGACCGACCGCCAGATCGCCGACGCCCTCGGGGCGTCGCTCGAAGGGACCCTCGGCGAAATGCTCGCCTTCTGCCGCAACACGGGCAAGAAAGCGGGCCGCGGCGAAGACGACGGCGCCCTGCTCATGGAAGCGATCGTCCGCGGCGGCGCCCCCGGGACCATCCTCCTCATGCGCGCCGGCGAAGTGCCGCACGACTCCGCCACCGTCGACCTCATCGACAAAAACGGCGCCGTCGTCGTCGCCAACCTCACCAAAGAAGGCTTCGGCGCCGCGCTCGACCAGATCATCCAGTACACCGCCGCGGAGAGCAACGTCCGCTTCGACACCCAGGCCGTCGCCCGCCTGCGCCAGCGCCTCGGCATCGAGCGCATCCTCGCCGACAAATTCTCCAAAGACGTCCCCGAGCTCCGTGGCGTCATCTCCGAAGTCGAGCGCTTGGTGATGCTCGTCGGCAACGGCGGGCGCGTCACCGCGGACCTGGTCGAGCGCGAAATCGCCGCCGTCGAAGGAGGCGCGCGCTACGAGCTCGGCTCCCTCTTCACCGAAGGAAAGATCCTCGAAGCCGTCGCCAAACTCCGCGACCTCGTCGCCCAGGGGCGCCGCGAAGACCCGAAGACGTCCCTCGACTTCCACTACGGCCGCTTCCTCTTCCCCCTCGCCGAAGAAATCCGCCAGATGATCGGCATCCACTCCTTCGCCCGCGTCAACAACCTCAACCTACGCCAGTTCATGCAGTACAACCGCTTCAAAGACACCCTGGCCGACCCCCTCGGCGACTACCTCAAAGCCCACGGCCTCGTCCGCCAACGCCCCCACCCCTTCCCGCTGCACAAGAAATACGAAGCGGCACGCACCTACAGCGAGGCAGATCTGTTCAAGGCTTTGGCGACCGTTGCGGACCTGGAGATCAAGCGCAAGTCAGGCGGTTTGCCGGTCGACGTCGGCATCGAGACCTTCCTGCTCCAGCGGTTGCGGGGATAAATCCCAACGGTCTTCAGCTAAGCGGAGACCTCACAAGAGCGATCCGCCGCAGCCGTCGTAGGCGGCGACAGATCTGTAGGCGGCCTTTAGGCCGGGTAAGGTCGAGGAGACAAGGCAAGCCCGCGAAGCGGGCGACAGCGTAGATTTTTCGCGTGTCCCCTGTTCTGTCGCCCGCTTCGCGGACTCGCCTTCGTGGGCCGCACGATACCCGCCCTGAAGGGCGGGCCTACAGATCTTCCGCCGCCTACGGCGGCTGCGGTAGCTCGCTGCTACAAATGAGGGGTGCTCAATTTCTTCACAGCCGCTCATAAGGGTGGTGCGAATCACCTCACCTTGTCAGCACTTCTCCCGTCTCCGCGCCGCTCGCCGGTATTGATCGTCGAATCTCCTTGCGAATGGCACGACTTCGTGTTTGTTTCGCCACGGCTCGGTCTCGAGCATGATGTTGAAGCCCGCCGCGGAGATGATGCGTTCGGCGCGGGGGAAGAGAGACGTGGCCGGGCAGGCGTCGATCCTCTCGAATCCTTCGGGAAGCGGAATGCTGCAACGCGTGGCGACGAGAATGCGTTCGGGTGCGCCAGCCGCGAGGGCGCGTAGCTCCGACGTATACGCAATCAGCTCACGCACTTCGTCTTCCGGTCCGGAATGGACGATCAGCCAGTATGGCGTGTCCGGTCCGTCAGCATCGGGAGGAGCGCCGGCCACGCTCAGGTCGAGCGGAACGACGTTGCGGCTGTTCCGGCGTACGAACGCATCGTGGCTGGGGCCGAGCTCTTCGACGAGCCACGTCGTCCCGAACGACGGCAGCGGACCCGGCACGGCGCGCCGGTATTCGTCCCAGCGCAGCAGGCGGGCCACGAGATCCATTGGGAGGTCGAGGTCGAGGCCGCAGAGCTCTCCCTGGATGCCACCCGGAAAGGTATCGACGAGCAGACGCTCCGCGGCAAGGCCGCGTATCCAGGCGCGATGCTCCTCGACGGCATGTTCAAGATGCGCCGGCACTTCAATGACCGGGATCCCGCCGGCCACGCGCGCGTGGCGCGCATGCGGCGATGCCGTAACGATCGCGGCATCGTGTGCCAGGCCGAGCGATTCCAGGACGCGGCGGCCGCGCGTCAGGTGGCCAAGGCCTCCGCCGACGGCGTAGTAGAGGATCATCGGCTGCGCGAGAGCATCTCGCCCACGAGGATGCCCTCCTGAATCCTCTCGAGCACGTCCAGATACCGGCGGGTCTCCTCGCGTGCATCGAAGCGATGCCGCGCGAGCGCCGCCGCGGCCGAGCCCATCTGCCGCAGTTCCGCGTCGCCGGCCGCGGCGGCGCGGGCGATCGCATCGCGGCAGGCGTGTCCGTCGCCGGGCGGGAACAGAAACGCGTTCTCCCCGTCCGTGAGCACGTCGAGCATTCCACCCACGGCGGAGGCGAGGAGCGGTCTGCCGAGCGACGCAGCCTCGACGAGCACGTTGGGAAAGCCGTCGTAGTGCGACGGCAGGACGACCAGGTCGGCGGCCAGGTAGAAGGGCAGCAGGTCGAACCGGTCGACGCCGGCGACGAGCGAATGCGCGAGCCCCGACAGCATCGGATCGAGCCCTGCCTCCATTTCGCCGACGAGGAGCAGATGGAATCGATCGGCCCGTCCGGAGCGCACGAGCGACTCGACGAAAAACGGCGTGCCTTTCTTGTTCTTCAGATGACCGAAAAATCCGAGGAGGCGGCGCGACGACTCCACGTTTTGCGCGCGCCAGGCCGCGCCGCGCGCGCGGTCGGCGGCGGTAGCCTGCCAGAGATCGAAATCGATTCCGTTCGGCACGACGTGCGGCTCACTCCCGGGATGAAGTACCGCGATCTTTTGCGCTTGCGAATGGGTGACCGTGCAGATCGCGGCCGAGCGTCGCAAGGCGTCGTCGAGGATCGGGCGCCGGCGCGGGTCGAACAGGCCGGCATCCAGCTCGTTCCCGCGGATCAGCGTTACCAGCGGACGGACCATCCATGCGGCGAACACCGGTGCCGCGAGCAGAGGCAGCGTCCCGCCGAATGCGACGACGTGCGTCACGGCGCGGAGATCGAGACTCTGCTGGACGCGGTTCCAGAGCAGGTTGATCGCGTGTGCGGCGTCGGCTTCGGGACGAACACGCGTGAGGGAGCCGCTCGACGTCTGTTGATGCGACGTGGCCGCGCTCTTCCGGTCGAAGTGGATCACGTCGATCGCCACGCCCGCGCGCCCGAGTCCGCGCACGATCCGGTCGCACGACTCCGCCATTCCTCCGCGATCCGGCGGGTAGTTCTCGGTGATGAAGAGCAGGCGCATGCCGGCCCCCTCAGCTCTCGCCGAAGCCACCGCGCTCCACCTCGTCTTCCGCCGCGTCGCGCTGCCGTTCGTCGAACGAGAGCGCGTCCTGGCGGTCGAATGAGCTGTCGTGAGACCTGTCCATCGGCATGTAGCCGGTCGTCGCGTAATACGAGTTGCGATACCGGTGCGACCACACGTCGTCGTACTCCTCCTCCTGAACGTTCGAGCTCGTAGCCGCGCAGTCGAAGCACATCGAGAACCCGGTCTGCGGGGCGAGATGGGCCGGGCACATCGATCGCTGGCACTGCGAGCAGACCGTCACGGCCGGGTTGTCGCAGCCGCTGAGCGTCAGAAATCCCTTGCGTGCCTCGCAACTGCTCATGCTCCGGCCTCCTTCCGCGCCCGCCGCGCGTTTCGATAGACGCCGGCGATGAGATCGATCAGCGCGCGCGGATCGATCGGGTCGAGCGTCGCCGAGCGGATCTGCCGTTCCATGACCACGACGTTGCGCTTCGCGCCGCTCGTCACTTCCGCGCCCGCCGGTGCAGTCACGTCGTAGGTCTTCTTCCGTATGCCGAGACGGACCTCGAGATCCGTCTTCTTCGTGTACTTGGTCTTGGTCTTGTACTTCCCGCCCGGATTGCGCTTCGTTTTCTGCAGCTCCCGGATCGAGTCGGTGACCTGCCAGGACAGTTTCGTTCCGTCGACCAGCACGGCCTCGGCCGACATCCAGGGGTCGAGGTACGTCGACTCGATCACCTTATGGTAGACGCCCATGCTGTACGGAGCTTTCTCGCTCTGCTTCTTCGACGCTGCCGTCGGCGAGCCGAGATCGAGCTTCAGGCGCACCGGAGGCGCGGCGTCGATGTCCTCGCGGAACACGCTCAGCACCGGGAGCGCGAACTGCCGGAAGTTGTTCGAGACGTCGATCCGCTTCGTCCAGAAGTAGAAGTAGCCCAGGGCGATCGCGGCTGCGAGCAAAACCAGCGCCGTGGCCATTGCAAAAGGGACGTCGTTCCCCCAGGCGATGAGCGCAGCGACGGTCAGGACCAGGGCCAGCCCGAAAGAGCATCCGAGCCGCGTGCGCGACTGGTCGGCTCTCGCATCGCACGCGGCCAGCGGCTTCAGGAGCGCCAGCAGCTCGTCGATGGGGCGGGTCACCTCCAGCCGCTTGTCGAGCAGGATGCGCTTCTGCTCAGCGTTCAGCGATCGCCATGTCTGCACTACGCTCATCGGCCGGGGCTCCTTTCTGCAGCAGGTCGAGATACGCGCGCCGCAACGCGGCGGTCGACCTCGACCAGGTGAAGCGCTCCTCGATCGTGTGGCGCGCGTGCTCGCCGAGCTCCCGTGCGCGGTCCGGATGCTCGAGCAGGATGCGGATCGCGCGCGCCAGCTCGGCCGGACGATCGGGGTGGACGAGCCAGCCGTCCTCGTGGTCGCGGATCAGCTCGCGCACGGAAGGGAGATCCGAGGCCACCACCGCCGTGCCGGACGCCATCGACTCGAGAATCTTGAGAGGCGCGCAACCCTGCACCGCATTGCGCGGCGAATCGGTGAGCGGAGCGACCGAGACGAGTGCATGCCGGCGCCAGCCTGCGAGCTCCGGCTCCTCGAGCGCGAACCTCCAAAGGATTCGATCCGCGACGCCCAGCTTCACCGCCAGCCTCTCGTATCCGCGCCACGACTTCGAGTCCCGCGAGGCGCAGAGGACGAGCCGGAGCGGCGCGAAGTCGGCCAGGCGCGCAAAGGCGCGCAGGAGCGTGTCGATGCCCTGCCAGCTCTGTGCGGCCCCGAAATAGAGGATGTAGACCTCCGGTGCGCCGGCCGGACGCGGTGCGGACGAGTCGGGATCGGCCCCGTTGGGGATCACCGCGATCTTGTCCGGCGCCACGCCGAGGGATCCCAGGAGCCCGGCGGTCGTGTGCGACGGCGTGACGATCAGGTCCGCTGCGGCGCAGCAGTCCATCTCGATGCGCCGGATCTTTTCGAGCGTTCGCGGGCCGAGCAGGGGAAAGAGCGACGGCAGCTCGATGGACGGCAACGCATTCACCTCGTATACGGCCGCGTACCTGCGCCTGGGCCGGAGCGCGATCGCAGTGCCGGCCCAGGGATCGCGAAAATGGCAGATCTCGAGTGAAGGTTCCAGACGGTCGACGGCGCGTGCGATCCAGTCGCCGAAGAGCAGTGCCCGCTCCAGAAAATTCGGGACCTCGCGCGGGAAGCGGGCGATCTCGATCGGGCCTTCGACCTGATGGGCCGGCAGGTCGCCTCCGCCGAGGACCAGCAGCGCGCCGCCGTCGAGCGTATCGAAGAGCGTACGGGCGAAACGGTCGATGTGAATCGCCGCGCCTTTCCGCGAGGGGAAGCGATCAAACGCGGCATAGAGCGAGCGATGTGCCCTCTCGAACATGAATGAAGACCGGGGGAGGATGGTAGCACTTGCCAACGCGGAGGAACGACCGGGAGGCCTCCGGCGGGCCGGCACGGCCGGCAGCGCTGGTTGCTGCGCTTCACGGGCGTTTACGGATGAAACACGTTTGCTCCGAGAGCGTCCGCGTGGCGGAGCAACAAGCGCTGCCGGCCGTGCCGGCCCGGAGGCCCCTCGTCGCTCCCTCGCGACTGCACTAAACTCCCGCACCACATGCCCATGTTCGAAGGCGTCGACCGCAAAGCCTGGCACGCGCTCTTTGCCGCGCAGCTCGGATGGATGCTCGATGCCATGGACTTTCTCCTCTTCGTCTTCGCCGTCCTCCCCATCCAGGCGGAGTTCGGATTATCGAAGGCCTCCATGGGCGGCCTCACCTCGGTCGCCCTGATCGCCAGCGCCCTCGGCGGCATCGTCTTCGGCCGGCTGGCCGACCGCATCGGCCGCGTACGGGCAATGACCTTCAGCATCCTTCTCTACTCCGGCGCCACCGCCGGCCTGGCGACCTCGCAGGCCGTCTGGCAGCTCGTCGCCTGGCGCGCGCTCGTCGGGCTGGGGATGGGAGGGGAGTGGTCGTGCGGCTCCGTCCTCGTCGCCGAGACCTGGCCGGCGAAGCATCGCGCCAAGGCCATGGGCATCATGCAGTCCGGCTGGGCCATCGGCGCGCTCCTCGCGGCCGCGCTCTCCGCGCTGCTCCTGGAGCGCTTCGGCTGGCGCGTCCTCTTCCTCGTCGGCGCCACGCCGGCCATCCTCGCGTTCTGGATCCGCCGCACCGTCGAAGAGCCGCAGGTCTGGCGCGAGCGGGAAACCACCGAGACCCGCTGGAGCGAGATCTTCGCACCGGAGTTCCGCCGCCGCACTGTCACCGCCACCCTCGTCGCCAGCAGCGTCCTGATCGCCTTCTGGGGCGTCACCTCCTGGCTCCCGGCGTTCCTCGGCTCGCCCGTCGAGCAGGGAGGGGCGGGTCTCACCGTCACCAAATCCGCCGTCTGGCTGATCGCCCTGCAGATCGGCGCCTTCTTCGGCTACATCAGCTTCGGCTGGATCGCCGACCGCATCGGTCGCCGTCCCGCCTTCACCTTCTTCATGATCGCGGCGACCCTGGTCGTCCCGCTCTTCGCCTTCGGCGCGCGCTCCACCCTGACGCTGCTGATCGTCGGCCCGCTGGTCGGCTACTTCGCGCACGGCTACTTCTCCCTCTTCGGAGCCATGCTCGCCGAGCTCTTCCCGACCCGCATCCGCGCCAGCGCCCAGGGCTTCTGCTACAACGCCGGCCGACTCGCCTCCGCCGCCGCGCCGTACGCCATCGGCGCCGCCGCGGCCACGTACGGCCTCGGCTTCTCCATCGCCGCCGACGCCGTCTTCTTCGCCCTCGGCGCGGTCCTGATCTGGCTCCTCCCCGAGACGAAA
>Ga0190275_10000725_pt1 | contig 26673 bp, 25 predicted proteins | sample Popmic550T_FD_133745 | JGI IMG/M metagenome (GOLD analysis project Ga0190275, IMG submission 133745) | Populus adjacent soil microbial communities from riparian zone of Yellowstone River, Montana, USA - 550 T | ecosystem: Environmental > Terrestrial > Soil > Riparian zone > Trees stand | place...
GCGACTGCCATGGGAGCAGGTTCGCTCGCAGGTGGCACATGCACCGGAACCCGACCGCTTCACATACAGAATCTCCTGTCCGCCACACGCCGTCGTCCTCACCGAGTCGCACGTCGACGGCCCCTGGCGTGAGTTGATCGACCGCATCCGTTCTGCTGCAACCACTCAGCGCCGGGCTGAGTAACGAATATCGCCACTGGAGAGACGTCGATGACCGAATCGAATGAGGCGCGTGGAACACGCGACCTGCGAGGATGGATCAGCGACCGCCAGCTGGTTTCCTTCTTCCTGCTGACCTACGCGATCTCGTGGTCGTGCTGGGGTCTGTCGATGGTGGGGGGAGGACCGGTCCTCTTCTTTGCGGGAGGCTTCGGCCCGTTCATCTCGGCCATCATCATCACCCGTTTGTCCCGCAAGTCAGTGCGCGCGTGGCTGCGCACGCTGCTCGTGTGGCGGGTGCGTGCACGGTACTACGTCTTTGCGCTCCTGTTCCCAGTAGCGGTCTACACCGCCATCAACCTTGTGTTGTTGGCTCTGGGCCTTAAGTTCGACTTTCCCGCACTGCCCGGCGCCCTCACCACCTACCTCGGAACACTGTTGCTCGTTGCCACCATAGGGGGCGGGCTCGAGGAACCCGGATGGCGCGGATTCGCCTTACCTCGGTTGCAGACCCGCCGCACGCCGGTGATGGCCACCCTCATCCTTGGGCTGGCGTGGGGAATCTGGCATGTGCCGCTCTACGGAGTGGCCGGCTTCATTGTTCCTTTGGTCCTGGCGTTCTTCTACACGTGGCTGTACAACCGAACGGGCAGTGTTCTGCTGTGCATCCTTCTCCACGCCAGCTTCACCCCAGCCCAGGACATCCTGACGTTCACCTCAGACACCCCGGTCGTGGACCTCGTGATCCTGGGCGTGTACGTTCTCGGCGCACTCGGTTTCATCCTCGCGACCCGTGGACGCCTCGGCCTGGAGCGGCGAGCCCTGGTCACCGGGTCTGCGTCGACGCCAAGCTAGATCGGATGGTGGAGAGCCAATGGTTGGCGTTCCGATTGACCGCCTGAGTACGAATGACTTGATGTCCTTGGCATCCGAGCGCGGCTCCACCCCTATGCAGGTCGGTGCTGTACTCCTGCTCGAAGTGGATCGCCCTTTCGACCCCACGTCGTTGGTCGACGTCATCCAGGATCGTGTACCGAGCATTCCCCGACTCCGCCAACGTCTGCTTCGGCTTCCGCCGGGACTGGGCCGGCCGGTATGGGTGGACGACCCGGATTACCGGATCGCGAACCACGTCTCCGTCGTATCGTGCCCCGAACCGGGTGGGCTGCAACCGGTACTCGATATCGCAGCCAGCATGCTGACGATGCGGCTTCGACCGGACCGGCCGCTGTGGCGGGCCGTGCTCGTCACGCAGGCAGATGAGAACCAGACAGCCCTGGTCGTGGTCTTCCATCACGTCCTTGCAGACGGCATCGCCGGCCTGGCGGTCCTTGGCGGGTTGGTCGACGGAACAGAGCGGCCTGCACCGGCACCCTTTCCGCAGCCGGCTCCCACTCGCCGCGCCCTACTTGCAAATGCCCTGTTGGGGCGCGCTCGCTCCATCCGACGTCTTCCGCGGGCACTTCGGCAGCTTGCAACCGCTGCCACGGAACTGCGGCCGGCACTTGGACCGCGTCTCCCCCGCACCTCGATCAACCAACCGACCGGACCGAACCGGAGGTACGTCAGCCTCCGATTCGACCTCCAGAAAGTCATCGACGCAGCCCACACCAACGACGCTACTGTGAACGACCTCCTGCTTACGGCGATCGCAGGAGCGTTGCGTACCCTGCTGGCATCCAGGGGCGAGTTCCTGGACCGCTTCGTCATCTCGGTACCGTTCTCGGATCGGCGCCAAACCAGCACCGGCGCACTCGGCAACCGAAGCGGAGTGATTCCGCTCGTCCTGCCCGCCACGGGTGATGCCACCGCCCGGCTGGAGGCGACCACCCGGGCCACCCGAGCGGCGAAACTCTCTGCCCCGGCCGCGTCCAACGCCCTCCTCGGCCCTGTGTTTCGCCTCCTTGCCCGGACCGGCCTCTACCGCAGGTTCATCAATAACCAACGACTGGTGCATTCCTTTGTAACCAACCTGCGTGGGCCTGTGGACACGGTGAGCATCGCCGGATTCCCGGTCACCGGGATGCTGCCGCTTGGTGTGGCCACCGGCAATGTCACGGTGTCATTCGCCGCGCTATCGTATGCCGGAAACCTCGTCGTCACTATCGCGTCTGACCCTCAGACGTGTCCGGACCTGAGCCTCCTCGCGGCCGCGGTTGCGAGGGAGGTACACACACTGGTGGAAATTCGGGATACCACATCGGTGCCCCCGAAAACCTCGCCCACCCCCGGCGTATGACCAAAGACCCTATGAGGCCCACTGTGGTGGCGGGACGATTGCTCCACGTGAACCGAACTCACCACAGGAAGGCAAGACATGACTGTGCAGTTGGCCGACAAGCCACCTCTACCCATCTTGGACTCGGTCAATTCACTTGCGGGATGCGTGTTCAGAACCGGTGTGCTGCTCGCGCAGAACCGCATCCACCTTCCCAAACACCACGTGGGTCGCCGGATTCGTTTCGGAGACCGGACAAGCTCGACGGTCTACCGCGAAACGGTCGTCGACCGTGGGCCCACCGAGGATCCAGCCGTCCTCATCGTCGGGTTCAAGCTCGTACTCGTGCGCGGTCGAGGGCACACGCTGTTTCGCTGGGCGAGCATCCTGAACACTCCTCTCTTCGTCGGATTCCCTGGCTACGTGTCCAAGCTCTGGATGGCACATGATGAGGGTGGCGTGTACCGGGGCGTCTACGAGTGGGACGGTCCCAGGTTAGCTGAGCACTACGCGCGTACGCTGTGGCGCGTGCTGGCCCTCGGTTGTGTGCGTGGGTCGATCCATTACCGGGTGCTGCCAGGAGTGCACCGCGACGAGTTCCTCACGGACCCCTCGGCATTCACCAATGGAGTGCGGGAGTGGTGGGCCCCGAGCGAGCCGGCTCTCGTTATGACGTGAACGGGCATCCGGTCGATGTTCTCGTCGTCGGAGCCGGGCCAACAGGCCTGGCTCTTGCACTCGAGGCCCACGATCACGGTGCTCGAGTGCGCATCCTGGAGCGCAGGGCTGAGTTCTTCCGGCCCTCACGGGCGATGATGATGCATCCGCGCACGCTGGAACTGCTCCGACCGCTCGGAGTAACCGACGCCCTCCTAGACCGGGGCCTCTCCTCCGTTTCTGCGCACGTCCACTTCGGTTCCCGGGTAGTGGTCGTAAACAGCGACTCTCTTGATCTGCGGAACACTGCCTTCCGGCATCTGCTCCTCATTCGCCAGACAGACGTTGAGGACGTCCTGGGGCGCGCGCTCGTTGAACGCGGGATCCGAGTGGAGCGTGGCTCCGAAGTCGTCGAGCTTCAGCGGCGGGGTGGTCACCGGGCAGTTGTCCATCGCGGAGACGAGGTGGAGGAGATCGCGTTTCGTTTCCTGGTTGGGTCCGACGGCGCTGACGGCCTGATTCGGAGCTACGTCGGCGGTTGGCATGGGAAGGAGTACCGGCAAGAGGTGATTCTCGCCGACCTGGAGATTCGGGGTGAGGAAGCGCTTCAGCCGGGAGCGGCACACGTCGTTGCTGGTCGCCGCGGGCTGTTGTTCCTGTTCCCGATCGGTGAGGTTGCGCCGTGGCGCCTGCTCGCCACGCGGCCCGTCGGCGTGTCTGGACGGTGGTCGGAGCCAGCGGAACCGGTGCCGCGGGATGAGCTGCAGGCGCTCGTCGACGACGCGAAGCTGCCCATCGCCATCTCGGAAGTCGGATGGTCACGCACCATCCGGCTGCAGCACCGGATCGCAAGCCGGTTTCGTCGCGGCCCCATCTTCATCGCCGGTGACGCGGCGCACGCGCATTCCCCCGCGGGTGGACAGGGAATGAACATGGGCATCCACGACGCAGTGAATCTGGGCTGGAAGCTCGCCTTCGCCGCCCAGGCGGATGGCACCCTCCCGGAACTCGTGGATTCATACCATCGAGAGCGGCGACCGGCAGACCGTCGAGTGCTGTGGCTGACACACGTGATCTTCTGGGCGGAGGCCAGCAATCATCCACTTGCCGAATTCGCGCGTGCGGTGCTGGCTCCACGCGGAGCTCCCTTCATCCCCTGGATGACGCGGCGGCGAAGCCTGATGCACCTGGTGGCGCGAACGCTGGCACAGTTCCGGGTGCACTATCCACGCAGTCCGTTGGCGGTCGGCCGCGGGTTGCCCCGCCTCGCGGCCCGGCAATCGGTCTGGCGAACCCGGGCGGGTGCACGGGTACCCGACATCCCGGTGGTCTGTGACGGCGTTCCGGTACTCCTTCATTCCCTCCTGGCAACGCCCGGCGTGCATGTGCTGCTCGAGAGGAACTCAGACAACATCGACCAACGATTGGGTGGCCCCTTCGTCACCGTCCACCGCCTCAGCGACCAGCAGGGTGCCGGCGTTATGATCGCTCGCCCTGACGGGCACGTCGGATACCGCTCGAACGTGGTCGACCACCGCGACCTCGAGCGCTGGTTCCGAATGGCCGGCGTGCCGCCGGGCACCGGATCTCGCACCCGCATCGGGCTGAGCTCACGATGACCAGGGGAAGCTACAAGCGCGCGCACATGGAACCTGCGCCGGCGGATTTCGGATCCGCCCTCTACGATGAGGCCGCCCAGCGCGACCTGCACCTTCCTGACATCGACTGGAGCCGGATTCCCGCCGGATTCGTTCGCGATCGAATCGCTGTTCCGAGCGGCCATCTGGCATCCGTGGCGTACGGGACTGCAGGTGCTCCACGCGCGGTGCTCGTACCGGGAGCCACCGGGTCGAAGGAAGACTTCATCCTGATGATGCCTCTCCTGGCTTCGGCCGGCTACCGCGTGGAAAGCTTCGACCTCGCCGGCCAGTACGAATCCGCACAGGCAGGTCCGGAACACCTCATCCCGCCAGGACGCCGTTACGACTATGAGCTGTTCGTCGACGATCTCATCTGCATCCTCGAATCCGGCAGCACCCCGGTCCACGTCCTCGGATATTCGTTCGCAGCGAGCGTGGTGCAGCTCGCATTCGCGCGCCGGCCCGAGCTGTTCGCGAGCGTGACCCTGCTCAGTTGTCCTCCACTTTCCGGCCGGTCGTTTCGAGGAATCAAACGAATCGGATGGTTGGCCCAGCTGGCTCCCGACGGCTGGGCTGCAGCTGTGATGATCTGGGGCATCCGGCGAAACCTGAATGCCGTGCCGCCCGGCCGGCTGAGGTTCGCCCGGGATCGACTGCGGGTCACCCGGCGCTCCTCCGTCACGGACATCATGGGACTCCTGGGCGGCATCCCCGACGTGCCAGAGGCGCTCTCGGCTTCCGCCATTCCGAAGCTCGTGGCAGTCGGTGAGCACGACTTGTGGCCGCTCCGCCGCCATGCCGCCTTCGCCCGCTCACTCAATGCGACATTCGCGGTCTACCGCACGGGCCACAATCCGTGCGAGTCGTCGCCCCATCAGCTCGCGCGAGATCTGCTGACCCTGTATGAACGTTGATTCTGTATTGAGCGCCGCATGGCATACGGGCGCTTCCACCCGTCAGGCGATGGCGTAGCGCTGCATCATGTCGTTGTCCTCGTGCTCGAGGATGTGGCAGTGCCAGACGTACTCGCCCGTGAACGATGCTTGGAAGGCCGTCACCGATCCGGCGGCATTGGCGCCGAAGGGAACCATGATCCGGGTGACCTCACCCGGCATGGCGACGACGGTGTCCTTCCAGCCCTGCTCGTTCGGTGCGGGGAGTTTTGCACCACCGCGCAGGAATGGATCCACCGGCGGCGGCGGGAACGGTCCGGTGTCCGGCGGAAGCGGCTGGGCTCCATAGGTTGCCGTGAGGTAACCGGCCGAGTCGAACTTCTGACGGTTGAGCACCTGGAACTGGGTGAAGTGCAGATGGATGGGGTGAGCGTCGACGGTGGTGTTGATGAGCTCCCATTGCTCGAGGGTGTCCACCCCGACCACCGTGGTCGCGCCCGGCGCTTCGAAGGTGCGGTTGTTCAGCAGCGCCATCAGCGGGGAGCCGAACTCGTTGAGGTTCTCAACGAGTGTCATGCTCCGCGTGGCCGAGACCGGCCGGCTGGCGCCGGCCAACGACGCGATCGGAGTCGCACGCAGCTGGGAGGGCAGTGGAACGGTCCACCCAGCTGCACTCGTGACGGTGAACTGCATGATTGCGGCGAGCCGCATCCCGCCTCTTCGGGCTGACCGGGGGCCGTTGGGGAACGGCGCCCGGGCGTCATTGGTGAGGACAACCGTGGTGCCGGGTGCGCTGGCGGAAAAGTCCACAACGATGTCGGCACGTTCCCCAGGTCCGAGCAGCAGTTTGTCGAGCGCAACCGGGCTGTTCAGCAGACCGCCGTCACTTCCGATTTGATGGAATGTGAGGGTTCCGTCTTGACCCTTGAACTTCAGATTGTAGAAACGCGCGTTCGACCCGTTGTAGACCCGGAACCGGTACCTGCCTCGAGCGACATCGAGGTTCGGCCACGCCTTGCCATTGACCGTTGCGACATCGCCGAAGAATTCCGGCGCCCATGGCCGTCCGGCGGTTCCCGGGTTGGCGTTGGGCGGATACAGGAACGTCCCGTCGGGGTTGAAGGAGCGGTCCTGGAGGATCAGCGGCATCTCGAAGTCCGGGGCGGGCGGCAGAGCGCTGCCGTCCGGGCGCCTGCTGCCATCGCCAGGGTCGTCGTCATTGCGGATGAGGTACCCACCCGCCAAGCCCGCCAGCACGTTCAGGCGGGTGATCGCGAGTGCGTGGTCGTGATACCAGAGTCCGGCGGCCTCCTGCGTGTTTGCGTAGTGGTACACCCGCGGTCCGTGACCCCGCGTGAAGGTGTCGACCGGGTCGCCGTCGTTGGCCGGGCTGGTGTTACCTCCGTGCAGGTGGGTGGACACCCGAGGATCGGTTGCATCGGTCTGGACCACTCCATCGAGGCCGTAATCGATGGCGCCTGCCAGTGGATGGCTGCTGAGCCGGCTGACCATCGTCAGATCGAAGGGCACACCCTGCCTGGCGACGATTGTCGGACCAAGGTAGCTCTGCATGGCCGACCCTCCCCTGTACGCGAATGTCGGCGTCGGAGGGATTGCGCTGGAGAACGAGTGGGTCGCATTCACCATTTCGATGACGGCGCCACCACCAGCTGTGGCATCGATGACACCCAGCTCCGTCAGCGTCGGCAGCGGCTCGCTGAACACTGCTGCGCCCGCTCGAACCTGTGCCGTGGCTTGACGGGGAAAGCCGATGGGAAGAAGCAGGCCCGCACCGGATGCCGCGGCCGCTCCCAGCAAAGTCCTTCGTGTGATGTCCATGTCGTCTCTCTGTTCCCTGCGTAAATGATGACGTCTACGTTGTGCAATTCTTCGCCTACACATGGGCAGATCAGCAGGGTCCAAAGTCCTGAGGCCCCGTGCAGGTCCGAGCCACTGGTGCGCCCCGGCGACGACCAATACAGTGGCTCACACTGATTCACAGCGGGACACGACGACGACACACACTGATCGGCAAGGCATGCGCATCCGATTCTTCAGACGCTGGATCATCGCGGTAACACTCGGTGAGACACTGGGGTTCACCATCGCCGCTGTAGTCGGGGGAACGTTGGCGTCCGCATCGGCACCAGCCACCCTGGTCTACCCGGTGATGATCGCTGCCGGCGCGGTGGAAGGCGCCTGCCTGGGGGCGGGGCAGGTTGCTGGATTTGGAAAGCCAGCCCCTGTGCCGCCCAATAGGTGGATCGCGGCAACGGCTTCCGGCGCTGCTGCCGCTTGGGCGATTGGACTCCTCCCCAGCACGGCAACGGGCTTCACAGTGGACAACGGCCTGGCGGTCGTACTGACTGTGCTCGGAGCGGTGACGCTGCTCGCCTCCATTCCGGTCCTGCAGTGGGCCGTGCTCCGACGGTCCATACGGCCGGCATCCTTCTGGATACCAGCGAACATGGCCGGGTGGGCGGTCGGCATCCTGTGGACTCTCGCGCCATCACCCGTCATCGACGAAACCACGCCGTTCTGGGCGATCCTCGCGTTGTTCGCCATCGCTGGGCTGCTCATGGCAGTGACTGTGGCGACCATTACTGCGTTCGCCGCTCGCATGGTCGTTCGCTCCGCCCGACCCCGTGGGGAACACCACGAGATTGCGTTGGGTTAAGCCAGCCGGGGTTCCTCAGTCACCTGGCCAACTGCTCCGACACCGCCCGGGACACTTCGCTTCCCCACTCCGTGGCCTTCTCGAGCTCACCCTCGACCAGCGGTCCTTCGTAGCCGTTCACCCGGAAAGATTTCTGCTTGAGCGGAATCTCGAACCCGAGCGAGCGGAGTTCCTGCTTGGCGGCCCTAGCGGCCGAACCCGGCAGCCGCGGCGCATTTGCTCGTGTGTCAAACGCAACCGCTTGCACATGTTTCTCGGTAGGCGCCAACACGTTCAGCCACTCGCGTATCCCCCGCTTCGGTGCAAACGGTGCCTGATGCTGGTCAACCGCATTCTTTCGTGTCGACGCGCGCGTCATCGAGAACGCGTGTGTCGGGCCGCCCACCACCAGGAGGTCGTACCCGTCAGCGGAATTCGGCGCCGAATCGACGTCAACGAAATCGACCTGCATGGTATTCGACAGTTGTGCGGCGATCGCACGAGCGACCTTTTCGGTGTTGCCCCACAGCGTTTCATAGACGACAAGGGCTCGCATGATTCTTTCCTCCTCTGCTCACGTGGCTGTAATGAATCATCTCTGACCATCGATGTGCTGCTGCGAAGACTGCGGCGTCTGGTCCGGGGATGGCGCTTGCTCCTGTTCCCAGGCTGTTCGGGTTTCGATCCGGCCAGCGCTGTCTGCGGAAGGCTGCGAGCACATCACAATGAGGACTATTAGGCCGGCGACTGGGAGCAAGATCCAAAACAGGTTCGCCCAGCTGTAGCCGGCGTCCCTGAGCCGCCGAACTGTGACGGCGAGGTTCGGGACCAGCACCACGAGGGCCCACGCCCCTGCCAGGCTCGCACGGGGCGAGAAGCCTCCGTCCCTCGGGTCGAAACCCCACAGAGGGCCAAAGCCCCAGATGGGGAGCGAGTTGAGCACCGCCCCTACGAGCACGGTGAACAGGATCCACCACCAGAACTCGGGTCGGGATGCTCTTCCGCTGAAGTCCGCGTACTTGCGGAAAACGGTTTGTATTGCCTCGCTGAATGACATGGTGCCCTACCTTCGGTTGCTTCTTCCATCTCATCGGACCGGCTATGCCCACACGAGGGTCGAAAGTCCCTTATGCCCGATCGAGCCGCGGGTACCATCTGCTTCACTGCCGTGCTCTGCGGCAACCGATGTCGACCTAGGGCGATTGACGCCAGAGAAGGCGGTTCCAGAATGAAAGCACTTGTGTATCACGGGGCGGGTCAGAAGGCTTGGGAGGATGTTCCGAATCCCGAGATCCAGCGCCCCACTGATGTGATCGTGAAGGTCGAGACGACGACCATCTGCGGCACCGACCTCCACATCCTCAAAGGGGATGTGCCCGCCGTGACGGACGGCAGGATTCTCGGCCATGAAGGCGTCGGCGTCATCACCGAGGTTGGGTCGGCGGTTGAAACGCTGGCCGTTGGTGACCGTGTGGTGATCTCCTGTATCTCCGCCTGTGGTCGCTGCAGCTTTTGCAAACAGGGGGTGTTCTCCCACTGCCTCGGCGATGAAGGTGCGTCTGGCATCGGCTGGATCTTCGGGCACCTCATCGACGGGACCCAGGCCGAGTACGTTCGCGTGCCGTACGCCGAAACGTCGCTCTACAAGCTCCCCGAGAGCGTCACGCCGCAGCAGGGTGTGCTGCTGTCGGACATCCTGCCGACCGGCCACGAGATCGGCGTGCAATACGGCGAAGTGAAAGCGGGCGACGTCGTCGCCGTGATCGGAGCGGGTCCGGTTGGGCTTGCTGCCATCATGACTTCGCAGCTGTATGGGCCCTCGAAGGTCATCGCGATCGATCTGGACCCCAACCGCGTAGAACAAGCCAAGAATTTCGGAGCCACCGATGGCGTCCTCGCCAGCGACCCGGACTGGAAGGAGCAGGTCGTCGCCCTGACTGACGGGCTTGGAGTCGACGTGTCGATTGAAGCTGTAGGGATCCCCGCCACGTTCGAAATGGCGTTGGATGTCGTGCGTCCGGCCGGTCACGTCGCGAATGTCGGTGTGCACGGTAAGCCGGTTTCCCTGCCGCTCGACCGCCTGTGGATCTCGAACATCCAGTTGACCACCGGCCTGGTGAACACAAACACCACTGGAACCCTCCTCAAGCTGGTTGCACAGCAGAAGCTCCCGGTTGATCAATTCGTCAGTCACACCTTCGATCTCACCGACATCGAGAACGCCTACGATGTCTTCAGCCGCGCAGCGGAGACAAAAGCGCTGAAGGTGGTCCTCAACGCCTGATCACGCGCAGATTTGCCCCACAGCTTCGCAGATTTGCCCCACAGGTTCGGAGATCAGCTTCAGAGGTCGCCACGTCCTCGCCGAACGGGATTGCAGAGCCATCAGTGGTTGGGAGGACCGCTTTCGGCTAGCGGAAAGACGATACGCGTGCGCCAGGCCGCCGGGTCCGGATTCATGTCCGGGCCCGTGAGGTATTCCTCCCACATCGGGTCGGCGGGTGTGAAGCGATGATCGGTCATCCACGTGGCGATCTCGTCGTAGGACTCCGTCATCGAGTCGTAGCTTCCGACGTGTAGCGCCGCCACCGCCTGGCCCGCCGGAAGCTCCGTCACTTCCAGGCCCGTCGGTGCCGAAACCGCGCTCGCCACTGGGAACCCTGCGGTCACGTCAAAGCCCCGTTCAGGACTCCCTCGGTATACGGCCACCGGCGGTCCGGCTGGTTGGAGCCCGAGGTCCTGCAGCGCCCGATATGCCTGGCCCATTGCCCGTGCGAAGAACTCCGCCATCCCCTCCGGTTGCACGGTCTCCCGCACGCCTAGCACGGTGCGCGGTGTCAAAGTGATGCGTTCGATGTTCATGCCGCTCGTCCTCCATTCGCTCTCAATGGTGCACTCACTCCCTTGCGCTTACAGGGCCTTAGGTCCCGTACCGAGCACGCCGAACCGCGGGCGGGCGGGACCTTTGGCCCTGTGGTGTCCACCCCGCGGACACTACGGTGACATCGTCATCGCCACGGGACTGCTTGATGGAAGGATTTCGACATGGCAAATGGAAACCGTGTACAGGTGGTCCAGTCCGGATCGTGGGGCTTGTTCTGGTTGCTTGCCTACATCGGCGCAGCCATCTACTTCATCTCCGTGTCGGACGGTGTCTTTTGGGGAGTGATCGTCGGGCTGCTCCAGGCCATCGTGTGGCCCGCCTATGTGATGTACCACGTGCTTGTGGCGCTCGGGGCGTGACCGGTCTTCGGCCGGCAGCGGAGGGGGTACGGGTTCGGTTCAGCGGTGAGTCCTATGAGTCGCGCACGGCGAACTCCCGCGTCTCGCCGGGACTCAACAGTGCCGCGGTTCCTTCCACCATCGCCCTAATCGGCTCGACCCCACCGGGGAGGACGGAGAGTCGCAGTACGGCCGAGTCCACTGTCACGCGAATCAACTGTTGCTGGAAGTACAAGGTGAAGTCGATCTGCACGATCTCCGGCGGGAGAACCGGGTGAAGCCAAAGCACTCCGTTGTGCAGTTCCAGGCCGGTGTAGCAGCGCGTGACCATATCGATCGATCCCGCCATCGCACCCAAGTGCACACCGGTGTGGGTCGTGCCGCCCTGAATATTGGACAGGTCACACTCCAGGGCCTGCACGAGAAATGCCCAGGAACGTGCGCGGTCTCTGCGCGCTTCTACCCAGGAGTGCACCACACTACTCAGCGTTGAGCCATGGCTGGACCGCTCACGGTAGTACTCCACGGTGCGAGGTATTGCCTCGGGCGCGAAGTCATAGCCCAGGCTGCCAAGGATTACACGGAGCTCATCGGCACTGAACAGGTACAGCAGCATCAGCACGTCCGCCTGCTTGCACATTTTGTAGTTGTTCGTGCTGTCGCCCTCGGCAGCCAGAATCAAGTCGAGCCGGCCGATCGCACCGTAGCGGGCGCGGTAGCCCGCCCAGTCGAACTCCTTCAGTTCGTCGTAGCCTTCGAACTGGCTGATCACTCCATCGGCGTGGAATGGGACCCGCAACCGGCTGCCTATCCGCCGCCAATCGTTCGGTTCGCCCGCACGCAGCTTGACCCGGTTCCAGAGCTGGTCGGCGTACCGTGATGACAGCACGGTGACAACGTCTGCTGCCCGCTGCATCACCCACGCGGCCATCACATTCGTATAAGCGTTGTTACGAAGCCCTCTGCCGGGAGCATCGGGGTACCCATCATGGAATTCATCCGGGCCCATCACACCTGCGATATCGTACCTATCGGCCGTTTCGTCGTGTGTGGCCACGCTGGAGAAGAACCGGGCGATTTCGATGATCAGCTCAGCGCCCTGCTCGACCAGGTAGTCCGTGTCCCCAGTGGACTCGTAGAACTTCCACGCGCTGTAAGCGATCGCCAGACCCACGTGTCGCTGCAAACGGGAGTTGTCGGGCATCCAGGCGTCGTCGCGCAGGTTGAACAATTCCGTGGGCGTCTCGTCACGCCCGTCGATTCCGCTCTGCCAGGGGAACATCGCCCCCGAATGTCCTGCCTCACGCGCGGCTGCCCGTGCTTCGCCGAGTCGGCGATAGCGGTAGCCAAGCAGGGAACGGCTGATCTCCGGGCGATGCAACGACAACGTAGGGTAAACGAACATCTCGTCCCAGAAGATGTGGCCGCGGTATCCCTCACCGTGGAGGCCACGGGCCGGCAGCCCCGCGTCGAGGTCGGCCGTGACGGCGGCGACGCTTTGGAGCACGTGGAATGTGTTGAGGTTCAGTGCCAGCTGCTGGCGCTCGGTCTGGTCGGGATCTGTCTCCAGCAGAACCGTGAACTCGTTCCACAACACCTGCCACGCTGTCTGATGCGCGGAAAGGAGTGCCTCGAACTCAGGCAATCGACGCATCCGGTTCATCGCCGCGTGCGCGGGCGATGAGATGGCCCTGTCGCGAGAAGTGGAGACGACCACAGTTTTTTCGATGGTCACCGGATGTCCCGCCCGGGCATTCAGCGAGATCTCGTGGGCCACCCAGCCCGCAGCATCCGTGAGCAGAACGCGAGGGGGATGCTGCACCACACCGTCAACGCGCACGCGCGTACGACCCGCCAACACAATATGGATCCCGGACTGGGAGGTCTCCACTTCGAGTAACACAGTGTCAGCGTCGGACTCGACGGTTGCACGCGGCACCAGGTGCGTGTCGGCCAGCAGACGGTACTCCGGGACGTTGCGATTGGCCACCCGACCCTCCAATGCCGAATGCAGTGTGAGGGGACCAGACCAGTTTTCGGCTTCAATCGTCACCGCGAGTCCGGCCACATGGTCGTCGTGCTGCGAGACGAAACGCCGCTGGATTATGCGCGTGATGCGGCCGGTTGAGTCTTGAGTCCGAAACGTGCGGGTCAGCACGGCGCGAGCAAGGTCAAGGGTTTGCTCATATTCGAGGAGTTCCGCAGTTCTGCCGTCGGACCAGTCTTCGCCATCGCCCATGCGGAATTTGAGGGGCAGCCAGTTCGGCGCATTCACGAGGCTTTCATCTTCGACGCTACCGCCGTCGATGGTGGTCGTCAGCCTGTTGTAGACCCCGGCGAGATACGTGCCCGCATAGTGTGGTGCTGTCGAATCGGCCTCTGGCGCCGCCCCGCGGGTGGCCCAATATCCGTTGCCCAGAGTGCACAGAGTCTCGCGCAGCGGCTCCGTCTCGGGATCGAATCCGACATAACGCAGCCGCCACGGGTCGTTCTCGGATTCGCCACCGCTCCAGCCGGGCTGGGCGGCAGCAAGGCGAGTGTCCAGATCGCTCAGGTCGGTAACAACCAGGTGTGCGCCCGCAGCGCGTAGTTCGCCGTCCGTGCCATGCCGGCTGACCCCGACGACCCAGCCGAAGCCTCCGCTTGATGCTGCTGTGACACCAGACTGCGCATCTTCAACGACGACCGCTTGGGCTGGCGTGACGTGGAGTTGCCGTGCCGCCTCGAGAAAGGTGGCCGGATCTGGCTTGCCCGGCAGCTGCATCCGCTGGGCGTCGTTGCCGTCGACCGTGACATCGAACATTCCGCCGATTCCAGCCGCCCGGAGCACCCGATCGCAATTGCGGCTGGATGTGACAACAGCCGTGGGGATTCCCCGCGCACGCAAGCGGTGCAGCAGTGTCAGCGCGTCCGGGTAGGCGGACACCCCGTTCTCGTCGAGCTGCCGGTCGAAGAAGTACTGTTTGCGGGCGGCTAGGGATCGCACCGTTGGGCTGCCATCAAGGGCGAGCGCTGGGCCCTCCGTACCTTCGGGAAGCGTGATGCCGCGCGAAGCGAGGAAGACGCGGACGCCGTCTTCGCGGGGGCGGCCATCCACACTGCTGCGATAGTCCTCAATCTCATCGAAGGGGTCGGAATGGGGAGCAAGCACAGGCAGCACTTCATCAAAGAGACGCTTCCAGGCGGCGGCATGCACCGTGGCAGTGTCGGTGACGACGCCATCCATATCGAAGATGACGGCCTCAAAGCGTCGAGTCCACTTCGCATGCATGGCCACGGGAGCCATTCTAGGAGCCGACTAACCCATGGGTCCCCGCGACCGGGGTTCCTGCATACTCACAGCGGCGACCTCGAAAGCGAAGCCGCGGCCTGTGCCGGAGATCGAGTCCCCCCTCTCGCGTCACGTCGGCCACCGATCGCGCGGAGCGCCGCAAGAATGGTCGCGAGATCGACCACCTCCTGGAGTAAGGCTCCGGCTGTCGCGGGGATAATCCCGAAGGCGGCGATGAACATGAGGGCAACGCTCACGATGATGCCGAGCCAGATGCTCTGCAGGGCGATGTTCACGGTGTCCCGACCGATCTCCACCGCTTTGGCGGTCCGCGAGATGTCGTCGACAAGAATAACGGCGGCAGCCGACTCGCTGGCAGCGGTGGCTCCCTTCGCGCCCATCGCGATTCCAACATCCGCCGCCGCAAGAACCGGGGCGTCGTTCACGCCGTCGCCCACCATGATCACCGGCCGCCTGGCGATCGCCGCCACCTCGTCTACCTTGTCGGCCGGCAGGCATTCGGCCCGGACGGCAGTGATGCCGATCTCTGCGGCGATGTGATCAGCCGTTGCCCTCGCATCGCCCGTGAGCATTATGGTGTCCCGAACGCCGAGTTCACCGAGACGAATAATCGTAGCCTTGGCGTTATCACGTGCCCGATCGACGGCAAGCAAGGCACCGGCGAATCGCCCGTCGATACTGACATATATGGCAAGTTCTCCCGGTGCAATCGCGGTGCGAGCGGCATCTGGTGCATGCTCGGCAATGAAAGCGAACTTGCCCACCACGATATCCCGACCCTCGATGCTCGCCCGCACGCCGTTCGTCGCCTGCTCGCTCGCCCAGTCGGCCTCGGTGAGCCGGATACCGCGACTCTGTGCGGCATCGACGATCGACGCTGCCAGAACATGCGAAGAGTATTGTTCAGCGGATGCCACTGCGCCGAGCAGGTCGTCCGCTCCGAAACCGTTCTCGGGCCGGATTGCAACGAGCGTCGGTACACCGTACGTGAGCGTGCCGGTCTTGTCGAAGACAGCGGTTTTCGCGCTCGCGAGCTGCTCGAGCACCCCGCCGCCTTTGACGATGACGCCGTTACGCGCGGCGCGGCTCATGCCTCCGATGAATGCGACGGGCGCGGCGATGAGGAGCGGGCACGGGGTCGCGAGCACGAGCACCTCGGCGAAGCGCACCGGATCGCCCGACAGCCACCATGCGACGCCGGCAAGGGCGAGAGAGAACACCGTGAACGGCACCGCGTAACGGTCGGCCAGCCTGACGACGGGCGCCTTCGACTCTGCCGCTTCGGCCACGAGCGCGACGATCTGCTGGTACTGGCTCTCGGCAGCGGTCGCTGAGGCGATGATCTCCACCGCAAGCCGACCGTTGACTGAGCCGCTCAACACCTCGTCGCCTGCATGCTTCTCAACGGGCATGCTCTCGCCCGTGATCGATGACTCGTCCACCGACGCCTCAGGAGACCTGAGGATGGCGTCGACCGGCACGATCTCGCTCGGCCGTACGAGGAGCAGGTCGCCAGGTCGCACCTCGTCGGCGCGGATGTCGACGATGCGGTCGTCCTGCATCCGATGGGCGAGCTGCGGTGCCCGAGTCAGCAAGGCATCCAATTCGCGCTTCGCGCGGCGGTTGGCGTAGTCCTCGAGCGCCTCGCCTCCCGTGAGCATGAGTACAACAAGGAGGGCTGCGATGTACTCGCCAACCAGCACCGTCGCCACGATTGCGGTGACGGCCAGGATGTCCAGCCCCCAATGCCCGCGGATGATGTCTCGCACCATGCCAATTGCTTGCCATGCCGCGATTGCGAGCGCATAGATGCTGAAGACCCACTGCACCGCCGCGCCCGCGTTCAATACGGCGAGAATGATGCCGATCACCCCGATGGCGATCGTCAGCGTGACCATTCGGTATCGAGCTGCGAGCCTCACGATGCGGGCCATGCTGCAATCATCGCGCATGAGCAGCTGGTCAGGGCAAGGGCGATCCGACCGAGGCCGCCTTCCTCGTTGCTGCGCGGAAGCTCAAAGCGCTGCCGGCTGTTGGAGCGACGCCGCTCCACTCGGATCACATCCCGAACCGCAGTTCCAGGAAGGACCTTCAACCCGTGATCAGTGCCGCGGTTCGGCGACACTGATCACATGGAATCCAGGAATGAACCACGAGCCACCCGCGCCCTGTCAACGGATGAGTGCTGGCAACGTATCGAGGCGGCGCCATACGGACGCGTGGCCGCCACCGCCGCCGGTGAGATCGATATCTTCCCGGTCAACCATGGCGTCGAGAACGGGACGGTCGTGTTCCGTACCTCTGCCGGCACGAAACTGCTGGAGCTCACCATAAATCACCGGGTCGCGTTCGAAGTGGACGGGTTCACCGGCACCGATGCCTTCAGCGTCGTCGTGAAGGGTCTCGCTGAGGAGTTCGATCGCCAGGGCGAGGTGTACGCGGCTGAGCGCCTCGGCATCACTCCGTGGGCACCCGAGGAGAAGGATCGCTGGGTCCGGATCACACCGACCGAGGTGCAGGGCCGGGCATTCGACCGCTCGAGCGGAGATCGTCGCTCCGAAAGCTGACACAAAGGATCGGATGCCAGCGCGCGCGTAACCTCGACGGCTGGCGCGCGCGAGGGCGGTCGCTCCTCGCTGTCTTGCTCAGAGCGCCGACGCAGAATCTTGATGTGAAGCGGCCGGGACCTTCGCCTCTGCATGGGTGCCCGTCGGGCGTGCACAGTCGTGCGTATGAGTGATGTGCGTACAAGTGCAGTGGTCAGTGTCTCCGAGGGAAGGTTGGGTGGCAGCATCGTCGATGGCGTGCATGTGTTCCTGGGGGTTCCGTACGCCGCGCCGCCCTTCGGTGCGAATCGGCTCCGACCCCCACAACCGGTCGACTCGTGGAGTGGTGTGCGCGATGCCACGGAGCTGGGGCCCGAGCCGCCACAGGTGGCACCGCCGGCGACGGGCGGCTCAGCTTTGGGGCCGGCAGAGGACTGGGATGATGTCGGCGAGGCCTTCGCGAGGGTCAAGCGAGTTGCGGCCGCCCACGACTGCCTCAATCTCAATATCTGGACGCCGGACACCGGGGCGACTAGGTTGCCGGTGATGGTGTGGATTCAGGGCGGTATGTTCGAGCTCAGCTCGACGGCTGCCTACGACGGGAGTCGCTTCGCTCGTGACGGCGTCGTGTGCGTCGTCATCAACTGGCGCCCCGGTGCCGAAGGATTCCTCTACCTCAGCGACGGCATTGCGAACGTCGGTTTGCTCGACCAGGTTGCGGCCCTTGAGTGGGTACGGGAGAACATCGCCGGCTTCGGAGGAGACCCCGGCAACGTCACAATCTTCGGAGAGTCGGCCGGCGCGATGAGCATCGGCGTGCTGCTCGCAATGCCCCGCGCAGATGGGCTGTTCCGGCGGGCGATCCTGCAGAGCGGGGCTGCTCATCATGTGACGCCGGCCGCAGATGCACGGCGCATCGCCGAGTACCTGGCCGAGAAGCTAAGCGTTCCGGCGACCCGTGACGCGATTGCCTCCGTCGGGGTCGAGCGCCTACTTGCCGCGCAGGCGGAACTGAAGGCGGAGCTGCTCGCCAACCCGGACCCGGACCGATGGGGCAAGGCGGCGGTTGCGACCACGATGCCCTGGCAGCCGGTAATCGATGGGGACATCGTGCCCGAACCGCCGATCGAACGGATCACGGCCGGCTCGAGCAGTCAGGTCGACGTCATCGTCGGTACGAACTGCGACGACTGGCGGCTGTGGATCGTAGTCAGCGGCGTGATCGCCCAGATCACCGACGAGATCCTGACCGGGCCGGTCAAGGCGTACGGTTACCAGTCACTCTCGGCCTACGGGCTCCCGGTCGGGAGGGCGCTCGCGGCGTATCGGGCCAGGTATCCGGCCGCCACCCCGGGCGATCTTCTCGCTGCTGTACAGACCGACTGGTGGATGCGGGTCCCAGCCATTCGCCTCGCCGATGCCCATGCCAAAACGGCAGCGGGAACCTACATGTACGAGTTCGCCTGGCCCTCTCCCGGTCTCGGCGCGGTCCATGCCCTCGAGGTCCCCTTCGTGTTCGACACTGCTAGCACGGACGCGCCTCTCTTCGGGCCGCTGCTCGGGGAGAGGCCGCCGCAGGAGCTCGCCGACGTCATGCATGCCGCCTGGGTCTCCTTCGCCAGGGATGGTGACCCGGGCTGGCCGCGGTACGAACTGGGCACCAGAGTCACGATGCGGTTCGACCTGACCTCTCAGGTAGTTGAGGACCCACGATCTTGGGAGCGGGGCCTCTGGAGCGGCATCCGCTGATCGGCGACCGCCGACCGAGGAAGGGAAATGGGAGTCGTGGCTCGAGCCAGACCTGACCCCCGCCGCACTGGCGACGGACGGCCGAACTTTGTCCTCGGCCCGGTGCCGAGGACCCGTCAGCCGGTGCTCGACAGCCTGGTCGGCGCGAGCCGACGGTTTCAGGTGCACGCTCTCCTCGAGTTCGATGTGACCGAGGCAAGGGCGCAGATCTTCGACGCGGAGACACGGGTGTCATGGACCGGGTTCGTCGTCGCGACCATTGCCCGTGCGGTCGCGCTTCACCCCGAAGTGAACGCGCGCAAGGCCGGCAATCGCATCCTCACGTTCGAACGCGTCGACATCGGCGCTACAGTCGAACGTCATGCAGCGGGGCGCACGGTCCTTGACGTGGTCACAATCCGCAACGCTGATCAGAAGTCGTGCGCCGAGATCACGGAGATGCTGCACGAGGCCAAGTACGGATCCGGTCGGTCGGACCGGCAAAGCGGCCTGACTGAACAGTTGTGGCGAGTCCCCGGGTCGATCCGGCGGACTGCCTTCCGGCTCGCCGGTACTAGACCACGCGTCGCCGCGTCGTTCGGCCCCGCGGTGGGCGTCACATCGCTCGGCATGTTCTCCAGCGGTTGGGGCTGGGCAATCCCACTCGCGCCGCTCGCGGTCGTAGTGACCGTGGGCGGGGTAATGGACCGACCGGCGGTCCACGAAGGCCGCATCGCGGCACGGCCGATGCTCCCGCTGACGTTGAGCTTCGACCATGCAGTAATCGATGGTGCGCCCGCTGCCCGCATCGCGGCGACGCTCCGCACCTTCGCCGAGACGGCCAGCGCGTTCGAGAATCTCGGAACGGGCGGCGGGCGCGTCGTCCCGGCTGGACAACGACAATCCGATTGAGCGAGGTTTAAGCCGTGAGGAGAGGTAACACTGTGGTGAAACGGCAGCTTGTCGATCAGGGCAGGCTAGGAGATGGTCTCGCCTACTTCCGAGTCGGAGCAGGGCGCCCGTTGGTCTATCTGCCTGGGCTGACCACGCATCACCGACCGCCGCAGGGAACGGACCGCTGGTTCCAAGTCCGCCAGCTGAGGCCGTTCAGCCGGCACCGTGAGGTGTGGTGGGTGCAGCGTCGGGAAAGTTTGGCGCCCGGCGCAACGATGGCCGACATCGCCCGTGACTACGCGGCCGCGCTACGCGGCCGGTTCGACGGCCCGGTCGACGTCGTCGGCTCGTCGACAGGGGGAACCGTCGCGCTGCAACTCGCCGCCGATCATCCAGATGCCGTGCGCCGGCTGGTGCTCTTGTCCTCGGCATGCAGGCTCGGGCCGTTGGGCCTCGAAGAAGAGCGCAGCCTCGCGGAGCTACTGCGCCGGGGACGCACCCGAGAGGCGAACGGCCAGATGATGTCGATGTTGGCTGTGAGCCCGCGCGGTCGTTGGGTGCTGGCGAAACTCGGCTGGCTGCTAGGGCCACCCTTGAAGGGCGAAGGCCTTTCCGACATGCTGATCACCATCGACGCTGAGAATGCTTGGGACCTCACCACCCGGCTGCCGGCGATCACCACACCGACGCTGGTCATCGGCGGTGGTCGGGATCGCTACTACGGCACGGATGTATTCCATGACACCGCGTCTGGCCTCCCGAACGGCCGGCTCATTCTGTATCCCGACAAGGGACACGTTGGAGCACAAACCGATCGCAAGACGATCAGCGAAGTGTTCCGCTTTCTTGAACAACCATGAAAGCTCGTCATCGTCGGGACTTTCGTCACTAAGTTGCTGTGTGGTACCGCCGTAAATTTCCCGAAGTACGAGCCGCAGTGTGGAGAGCTGAGGAGGTTCATCATGAAGGTTCTCGTCGCGTACGCGAGCAAATATGGGCGCGACGGAGGGCATTGCCCGGCGCATCGGTGTGGCGCTGCGGAAGCGCGGGCTCGAGACGGATGTCGTGCGCTGCGATGACCTGCGCGATGCAATATGCCCACCTCATACACCCACGGGGTACGCAGGTGTCCCGCGGCGCATACGACCACGAGAAGATACGCGGCGGCGACCGGATCATCGCGTGGATGCCGGCGATCCGCGAGGTCTTGGCAGAGGGCGACTTCCGGTAATGGGATGCGATCGACGCCTGGGCGAACGGGATAATGCCCTGTGACCTTCTGCCCTGTACGGCATCGGAGCAGAGCCTTAGCGTGGGACACTCCAGAAGACATGTGGAAGAGGGATGCCATGCCTCCGAACTCTGACTCACTCGACGGTCCGGTCGTCACCGCCGCTCGACGCGCGCTTGAATCTCGCGACGTGCACGTGGTCCTCCCCTTCGTGCCGGCCGACGGCGAAGACGAGGTCCGGGCCGCATTCGATCGTGCGATGCCGGTCCGAGAACTCGGCCCGCAGGCTCGCGAGACAGCAGACCTCTTGTTCTTCGAAACGGTGGTCCGAATCCATCGCGCAGGTGAAGGTGCGCCATACACCGGGCTGAAGCCGGCGGGCCTGTCGTTCGGTCCGGTGATCCCACTCGCCGAGGAGGCCATCGCCGACAACTCCCTCGACCGGTTGGCCGGCTTCCTGACCGATGTGCTTCGCGACGAACTTGGGCAACGCCTCCGCACCGTGCAGGAGCTGGACGTACACCGACAACGGTCCCTGCCCGATGAGCGACGCTACGTCGGGGCCGTGCTCGACTTCCAGGTCTACAGCCACCGCCTCTACGAGGCCATGCGCGCGACCGACCACAACGAGGCGCACGTACACTCCCACGCCGAGTAGGCGCGGATCCGGTCGTCGGCATTCAACCAGCCAGCCAGCCACCAGCCAGTGGAATATTTCGTATGCGCAGGGAATATGGCCGTAGTGACACCGCCGAGACCCCCGTCGAGACCCCCTCCCCGCCAATCGCTTCCGGCTGCGCTTTGGAAAGGAAACCATGCGTGCACCGATTGTCACACTGACCATGAATCCCGCCCTCGATGTGTCGACTTCGGTTGACCGAGTCGTGCCGGAGCAGAAGCTGCGGTGTGCGACGAGCCGCTTCGACCCTGGCGGTGGAGGGGTCAACGTGGCCCGAGCGATCCGGAATTTGGGCGGGAGCGCGCTCGCTGTGTATCCACTCGGCGGACCGACAGGTCAGGCGTACCGTGGTTTCGCGGAGGAGGCTGGCGTCGTTGGACGAGTGATTGCAATCGCCGAGAACACCCGTGAGAGCTTCACGATCGACGAGAGATCCACAGGGAAGCAGTACCGATTCGTCCTTCATGGTCCAAACCTGCGGGAGACCGAATGGCGCGCGTGCCTTACGACGGTAGGTGACCATTTTCCCCACGGCGGATACCTCGTCGCAAGCGGGAGCCTCCCACCTGGTGTTCCCGTCGATTTCTACGCGATGCTCGCACGAGTTTGCGCTGCCCACGATGTGCGCGTCGTAGTCGACGCTGCAGGACCGCCACTCGACGCGGCGCTCGCCGAGAGGGTCTTCCTCATCAAGCCAAGCCGGGATGAGCTCGCCGCCCTTATCGGCACCGACAGAGAACTGCGCGCTGAGGAACAACTCGCCGCCGCGCAGGAGATAGTCGGTGACGGACGTGCAAACATCGTGGCTCTGACGCTGGGCGCCGCAGGTGCGCTGATCGTCACCGCAGCCGGAGCGCTTCGCTTGCCCACGCCAGACATCGAGGTCGTAAGTGCGGTCGGCGCGGGAGACGCATTCCTTGGCGCACTTGTTCTGCGCCTCGCCGAAGGCCGTTCGATCGAGGATGCCTTCAGGACGGCGGTCGCCGCAGGCAGCGCGACAGCAATGAGACCAGGCACCGAGCTGTGCCGTGCCGACGATGTCGCCCGGCTCGAGGAGACACTCGCACCGGAGTGAACTGAGAAGTGCCTCGCCAGAATGTGACCTTCGGCCCATGAGGGGGTGACCCGAATGCGCGAACCTCAACTATGTTGACCGAATCCCCCTCGATGAACGACAACTCGCCGCAGCGTTTCGAGCACGTCATTCTCGGCACGTCCTGCGAGCGGCGAGCGCGTCTGCACCCGCGCTTCCCGGGCACGTGAGTCGACGATGTCGGCCAGCAACGTGAGCGGCTTGACGTCGGCCGAAGCTGCGGCGCGGCTCGCGCGCCCGGGCCTGAATACCCTGCCGAAGCCGAAGCGCCCATCGGCGATGCGCCGTCTTCTCAGCGAGGTCAGCCGGTTCTTCGCCGTGATGCTCTGGATCGCAGCTGTGCTCGCCCTGGTGGGCGGACTCCACCAGCTCGCCATCGCCATCGTCGCGGTGATCGTATTGAACGCCGCGTTTGCCGCCATCCAACAGGCGCGCGCCGACCGAGCTGCCGACCGACTCCAGGAGATGCTGCCGACTGGAGGTGGTGCGTGAGACAGGCCGGGAGTCCACTGCTGCGGCGCACCGTTGCGTTGTGGATGGTTCTCGTGACCGCTGCGTGGCCCATCCCGTCGGGGGTCCGGTCGACCGCCTGGGATCTCGCCGCGACCCCTGCCGAGCTCGACTCGTTCGTGTCGGAACGCGCGGAAGCGGCTGGTCTGCCCGGCATCGCCTACGCGATCGTCAATAAGGGGCAGGTTGTCCACACCGCTGCGTTCGGTGTCGCCGGACCGGACGGACGCATCATGACCTCGGACACGGTCCTCAATACCGCCTCGGTGGGCAAGACGTTCACGGCGCTGGCGATCGCCCAGCTGGAAGCGTCTGGAGCACTGAACCTGGACGCGCCAGTGCAGCGGTACATCGCCTTCAAACTCGCCGACGCGGACGCCGCGGCGCAGATCACCGTGCGGCATCTCCTGACGCACACCAGTGGGCTGTCCGCTGTCGATGGCACCCATCCGTGGCTGCTGAACCCCGACGCGTCGTCGGCCGACCTCATCGCGCGGATGAGGGACCTGCGCCCGAACCGGCCGGTCGGCGGCTTGCCGGAGTACTGCAACCTCAACTACGTGCTCCTCGGCGCCGTGGTGGAAGCAGTCAGCGGCCAAGAATTCCACAACTACTTGGCCGACCACGTCTACGAGCCGCTTGGCATGGACTCGACCTTCCGCACAGCGGAGGAGGCGCGAGCGAACGGGTTCGACGTCGCGGACGGATATCGCTATCTGTGGGGCGTGCCGGTCGCCGACGACGTGCCAATCGCCCTAGGAGCCGAGGCGGCCGGAATGCAGTGGACGACCATCGAGGACATGGCGCACTACGCCGCCGCGTTCGCCGATCACGGCACTGTAGACGGGCGCTCGCTCGTCACCGCGGAAGCGGGCGACGGGCGTGACTATGACGTCACGTGGCAGCCGGCCACGTGGTTGCCCGACGACGGTTTCGGACACTCGGGCGGTTGGATCACCTACACCGCTGGTATTGAGGTGCTCCCGACGCGGGGCTTCGCGGTCGTCACGCTTGCGAACGCGAATCCCGGCCAGGCGTTCGGGAGCCAATCGGCGTTCGAGCTCGCGTTCGACACGATGCGTGTCGCCAACGGCTGGCCGGTCGTTATGGACACGACCACGGTGCGGACCGCATATCTGGTGTTCGACACCGTCGCGCTCCTCCTGCTCGCGGCCGTGGCAGTGCGATGGTGGAGCTCGCGCCGGTGGTTTGAGCGGTGGCGTATGGCCGGGGCTGGTCGAAGGCGCCGTATGACGGCCGGGTGGGTTGGAGTTGACCTGTTGCTGCCGCTTGCCGCCGCCGTCCTCATACCCCTGTGGGCGACGGGGCTGCCGCTCACCGAGGCGTGGCCGCGCATGGTGACAGCAGTCCCCGACATCGCGATGTCATTGGCAGTGCTCTGCGGCGGTCTGGTCACCCTCGGCATATGGAAGGCCGCGGCGCTGCGGGAGCACGTTCGCAGCTCTATCCGAAGCTTCTGAAGGGCCGGCGGATGTCCGGGCGGTGTAGAGCGCGCCCCGTTACGCAGCCGCATCCGCCGTCACGAGGGCGGCGCCAGTCGCTGCAGCACTGTCGCCGGCTCGTGCTTCACCGCGCGGTCCGGCTCCGCGTAGTGCGCCTTCGTCGTCGAGGTCGAGGTGTGTCCGAGCACGTCGGCCGCGGTCTGCATGCCGAGTTCGTTGGCGAGCAGCGTCGCACCCGTTCTGCGAGAGGCGTGAGGGGTTATCTCCATGCCGTCAAGGCCGGCATTCCGGAGAATCTCTCGAAATACCCGTCTGACGTTGTATGGCGCTAGCGGCGTCTGGTTCCGCGTGAAGAACAGCAGGTGTTCACCGTCCTCTGCGCCAATCAGTGTCAAGCGTTGACGGATGACCTCTGCCGCGAAGGGTGGCACGGCGACGACACGGTTCGACTCGTGCGTCTTGGGATGGGACTGGCGAACGACGCCCGCCCCTTTTCGCACGATGACCGTGCCGCTGACGTGCACCCGGGGTGGGTCTGCGGTCATGTCGGCGTCGCACTTGCGGAGCGCGAGCGTCTCGCCGATGCGTGTTGCCGTGCCGAGCATCACCTCAATGAGGTCGCGGACCTGCCCGTCGGGCTTCGGTCCCTTCGTGCCCTCCGCCTTGCGCCACTCACGTGCCGCGGCGCGGATGGCGGCGATTTGCTCAGGGGTAAGCGCCTTCGGGGTGTGCTTGGGTTTTTTCATCCGCGAGGTGTCTTTCACCGGATTTCGGGGGATTATCCCTCGCCGGACTGCGAACCCCAAGACCATGCTGAGGATCGTGCGGGAGTGTTTCGCTCGCGTGTACGACTTCGCACGCTGCACCTTGAGGTAGCGCTCGATGCGGCCGACAGTCACTTCGCGGACCGTGAAGTTCTCAAAGAAGGGCAGCACTAGGCCGCGCAGTTCGCGCTCGTAGATGTCCTTCGTGCTCTCTGCGCGGTCGACGTCGAGCATCAAGTCCTCTAGCCAGGCGTCGGCAAGCATCGTGAACGGTGAGTCGGCACTCAGCGAGTCGGTCGCGTCGCCGACACGCATACGCGCGGCCAGCTCCACTTTGAGCGCCGTTTTCGCTGCGTTCCGGCTGGAGCCGGTCGCGGTGACCTGCCGGGTCTCACCGTCCCAGTCGCGGAAGCGGGTCCATGCCCGGTATCGTCCTGCACCAACCTCGGCTGTCTTGATCGAGCCGAACGTGCTGACCGGCAATCGTGGTCGGCCGGCCATTAGCGTGCTCCCCCACGGTTCCTAAGGCTGTGTTCGGGTTCGCGGAGACTGTCCAGCCAGCGATGGACGTCGGAGATTCGGTAGCGGATCTCTCGCCCGACTCGAATGCCGGACGGGCCGCGGCCGTCGGTGCGCAGGTCGTAGATTGCCTGCACCTGCACGCCGAGATATTCGGCGAGCTCGCTAGTGGTTAGCACGGGCTCGAGACCAAGCCCGGAGAGGCGTTGCGTGTCCATAAGCCGTAGGTGTCCGAGGCCGCCCCAGATGCGTCGAACATGGTCGCGCACCTTCACTGCAGAAGGCCGGAGGAGGCGGGTGCCGGCGAATATTCGTTGAATAAGCGTTAAGCGCATCAAGTTTCTGCCCTTTCAGTAGGACAAGAAACCCTGGTCAGACGAGATTTACAGTAGGGCGGACGGGACTTGAACCCGTGACCGACGGATTATGAGTCCGCTGCTCTAACCAGCTGAGCTACCGCCCCGAGCTACCGCTACTCTGCCGAGTGGGCGGGCGCTACGTCAGTGACC
>Ga0190275_10000726_pt1 | contig 26662 bp, 21 predicted proteins | sample Popmic550T_FD_133745 | JGI IMG/M metagenome (GOLD analysis project Ga0190275, IMG submission 133745) | Populus adjacent soil microbial communities from riparian zone of Yellowstone River, Montana, USA - 550 T | ecosystem: Environmental > Terrestrial > Soil > Riparian zone > Trees stand | place...
GGTGGAGGTGGTGCGGCCGGCGGCCATCGTGAACCTGCTGGGAGACCTGTGGCTGCAGAAGGGTGGGCCGCGCTTCGAGCAGGTGCTGGCGATGCCGGGTGTACGGCTGCACCTGTATGGCAAGCGCGATGCGCGCAAGGGCCGGAAGATGGGCCACCTGTCCGCGGTGGGCACGACTCCCGAGGATGCGCTGGCGAGGGTGAAGGCGGCCTCCCAGGCGCTGGGGATCTGACGCCGTGAAGACGAACGCCGCCCGTCTGCTGGACACGCTGGGCATCCAGTACGAGCTGCGCGAGTACGAGGTGGATCCGGAGGATCTCTCCGCGGAGACGGTCGCCGCGAAGGTGGGGCTGCCGGCGGAGCAGGTCTTCAAGACGCTGGTGGCGCGCGGGGACCGGACGGGCGTGCTGATGGCCGTGGTGCCGGGCGATGGGGAGCTGGACCTGAAGGCGCTGGCGAAGCTGAGCGGGGACCGGAAGGTGGACACGGTGCCGCTCAAGGAGCTGCAGCCGCTCACGGGCTTCATCCGCGGCGGGGTGACAGCCATCAGCGGCAAGAAGGAGTACCCCGTCTTCGTGGAGGAGACGGTGGAGCTCTTCGACGTGATCTCGGTGTCTGCCGGAGTGCGTGGGACGCAGATCCTCATCGCCCCGGCGGACTACCTGAAGGTAGTCAAAGGCAAGGTCGGCCCCATCTCCCGCGCCAAGAGCTGAGCTCTCAGGACTTCGTGCCGTTCGGCGTGAAGAACACCTTGCCCGCCGTCATGTCCGAGGCGGCGATGCGCAGCGCCTCACCCGCGGACTCCAGCGGCAGCTTCGCGCGGACGGGCGTCTCGAAGTCCTTTCCCACCAACATGGGCACGTCCACCAGCGCCCGGAGTTGATCCTTCCCGAAGCGTCCCTTGAAGAAGTCCGAGAGCCAGAAGCCCTCGAGCTTCTTGCCGTGGAAGATGAACTCCTGCGGGTGGATGCGGCACTCCTGCTCGGAGAGTCCCCCGTAGACGATGACCGTGCCCCCATCCACCAGCGCCCGGGCGAGGTGGCCCGTCATCGGCCCCGCCACCGCATCGAAGGCCAGCGACACCCCCAGCTCCTGGCAGCGGAGCCGCAGCCGCTCTTCGAACTCGGGCTCGCTGCTGTTCACCACGTGCTCGGCCCCGAGCTTGCGCAGCAGCTCCTCCTGCTCGGCCCGGCGCACCACGTTCACGATCGGGAGCTTCTCCTTCTGTGCCAGCTTCAGCAGCATTCGCCCCAGCGTGCTCGCCGCCGCGCTCTGCACCAGCGCCCGGTGCTTCCCCCGCCGCGCCTGATCCATCAGCGCCCACGCCGAGAACGGGTTCACGAAGAAGCTGGCGCCCTGCTCATCGTTGATGCGCGGCAGCAAGGGGATGCACTGCCCCATCGGAGCGACCACGTACTCGGCCCAGGTCCCGTTCATGGTCGGCAAGGGCACACATCCCACCCGCCGCCCCACCAGGAGCCGCCCCGCCAGGCTCCCCGCCGCCACCACCTTCCCGCTGCCCTCGAAGCCGGGCACCGCCGGCAGCGGCTTCTTCACGCCATAGAGTCCTCTGACGAACATCAGGTCCGAGGGGTTGATGGGGGCCGCGGCCACTCGCACCAGCACCTGGCCGGGGCCGGGCTTCGGTACGGGCAGCTCCGTCATCTGGAGTGACTCCGGACGACCGTCGTAGGCCGTGAGGCACAGCGCTCGCATCGTCTCGGGGAGGCCAGAGGTCGTCATCCACAGACCTTTTTATTCCTCCACGCGTTCCAACGGGAACCTTTCTCTCGCCCTCCGCGTCGGAGCCCCGATGTCTGCCACTGTGCTGCAACTCCACCACCGCGAAACCTTCGAGCGAAACGTCACCCTCGCGCTGGCTGCCGGAGCCGGCGCTGGCCTCCTGCACCTGGCCAGTCTCAAGGCCGGGCTGCCGGTGCCCCTGGCCTACCTCGCCATCGCCGGCACCCTGCTGGCCGTGGCCCGGGGGGACAAGTGGGACCGGCTCCTGCTGTCGATCTTGGGAGTGCTGCTGCCCGCCCTGCCCTACGCCCTGGGCATGGCGCCTGCCTGGACTGCGGGGCTGAGCGCCGCGACGGCCGGAGCCCTGCTGGTGCGGGCCCACCTCAACGAGCGGGGCGCGGAGGGACAGGTGGGCGAGCGGCGCCCCACCCTCGTCAACTATGTGCTGGGCGCGGGCCTGTGTGCCGGGCTCACCCTGGGGGGCGTGGAGGTGGCGCGCATCCTCTTCGCACGGCTGGCGGATCTGGCCACCCCCGTGCTGCTGGGCGCGGGTGTGGCCGGTGCTGTCGTGGGCCTCTTCGTGGGCTTGAGCTCCGTGGCCGCGCACCTGGCACTCTCCTCGGATCCCGTGGAGGCCCGCTGCGAGGAGCTGCTGCCTCAGCTCTCGGGTGACTTCCACACCCTGGCCGAGCGCGCGCTGACGATCTACCGGCAGTGCGGCCAGTCCCTGGCGCAGCTCCCCCGCGAGCCTGCCCGTGAGGAGCTGGCTCGGACGCTGTCCAAGATGACGCGGGACGCCGTGGAGCTGGCCTCCGAGTGGGCCGGCGTGGAGGCCCAGCTCGAGGAGCGCGCCCAGACCGAGCTCCAGAAGGAGCGCGAGGAGCTGCTTCGCGCCGCGAAGGCGACCATCGATGAGATCGCCCGCCGGCAGCTCGAGTCCGCCGCGTCCTCCCTGGCCGAGGAGATCGAGCGGCTGGGAGAGCTCAAGCTGCGCCGGGAGCGCATCCTCGCGCGGCTGCGAGCGCAGGTGGCGCAGCTCGATCGGGCTCGCGTGGCGCTCTTGTCGCTGCGCAGCGGGCACGCGCAGCTGAAGGCCGCCGAGCTGTCGGCGCTGGCCCGTCGCTTCCGTGCACTCTCGACGTCCCAGCTCGAGGAGGGACAAATAATGGATGCGGTGGCGGCCCAGGCGACGCTCGCCCAGACCGAGGCACCGCCCGCTGCACCCGCTCCCGTGCCGGTGGCTGCCGAGAGCCTGTCTCCCATCGCTCCCGTCGCGGAGAGCACGGAGGCCGCTCCTCGGATCGCGCAAGAGCGAGTGTCCTGAGCTTCACCCTCCGAGAGTTCGAGCGTGCGCTTGTGACGCTCGTGCCACGGGTTTGTTGACTGGCGCTCACTCACCCGGTGTCGGGCGGTCAGAGGGATCCGTTACATCTTCCAGGCATGAGCCATCCCCTGACCCGCGGTGCCGTCGATCCGCCAGCCTGGCTCTGGGATGGTGACGAGCCTCGGATCACCTCCGTCTTCCAACCCATCGTGGATCTGAGGACCGGAGCGCCCATCGGGTACGAGGTGCTCTCACGTGGCGTGGGGCCTGTGCAGGCGCCGCACGTGCTCTTCAGCAGAGCCCGGGTGGAGGGCGTCTCCTGGGAGCTGGAGCGGGCATGCTGGACAGCGGCCGTCCGGCGCATCGCCCTGCTGCCGATCGAGCATCGGCGAGTCCCCTTCTTCCTCAACGTAGGGCCGGACGTGCTGAGCGATCCGCGCTTTCGGGACGGCTCCACCCTGGAGCTGCTCGCGCGGCATGGCGTGAGCCCTCGGCAGATCGTCCTGGAGATCACCGAGACGAGCGCCTTCGCGGACCTGGAGCAGCTCCAGCAGATCACGCGCCAGTGCATGGGCCAGGGCTTCGGGATCGCCCTGGATGACTTTGGCGCGGGGCACTCGGGGCTGGTGACGCTGGTGCACAGCGCGCCGCACTTCATCAAGCTGGATCAGGCGCTGGTGCGGGACATCCACCGGAGTGGGTACAAGCAGTTCCTGGTGAAGTCGCTGGCCGCCTTCGCCTCCAGCGTGGACTGCACCCTCATCGCCGAGGGCGTGGAGACCTGGGACGAGCTGAACGTGCTGCTGCGCCTGGGCCTCCGCCACGCACAGGGCTTCCTGGTGGCACGGCCCGCCAGCGATCCCCCCCACCCTTCCGAGGAGTTCGAGCTGCGCCGCCGCGAGGCCACCCGCGCGCTCCTCTTCCAGAAGGACGAGGAGGACGAGACGGTGGGTGGCATCGTCATCCAGCGTCTCTGGGTGGACTCGGGCATGGGGACCGAGGAGCTGAAGCGGCTCTTCCACCGCACCCCAGGGCTGGATCATGTCGTCATCGTCGAGGGAGAGAGGCCCCGGGCCCTGGTGACTCGGCAGAACTCCGAGCTGGCGTCGAATGAGCGGCCGCTCGTGGTGGAGGACACCCTGGCCATCACCGCGCTGGCCAGGGTGGCCATGGAGCGTGCACCGGAGGTGCTCTACGAGCCGGTGGTGGTGACGGACGCGCAAGGAAGGTTCCTGGGCACGGTGACGATGAAGCAGCTCATCGCCCGGGCCGCAGAGCTGGAGGTGCGCGCGGCCACGGGGGCCAACCCCCTGACGCACCTGCCGGGGAACGGAATGATCGAGCGGTGGATCCGCCAGGCGCTCCCAGGCGCGGAGTTCGCCGTCATCTATGGGGATCTGGACTGCTTCAACAGGTACAACGATCGCTACGGCTTCCCTCAGGGGGACAAGCTCCTTCGGCTCACTGCGCGCGTGCTCTCGGAGAGCCTGCACCTGCTGCCGTCCGGGAGCCACCTGGGCCACGCGGGTGGGGATGACTTCGTGCTCGTGTGCCCGGGGCATGTCGAGCCCGGGGCCTTGGAGGCCATCTGCCGCCGCTTCGACGAGGAGAAGCGCTCCTTGTTCGACGCGAGCGATCTGGAGCGCGGGTACTTCGAGGCCACGGATCGCAAGGGCCTGAGCGTGCAGGTACCCCCGGTGACGCTAAGCTTGGCGGTGCTGGACAGCCGGAAGATGGGCGGGAGCGTGCACCCGGCCTCTCTCTCCAGCCTGGCGGCCTCACTGAAGAAGAAGGTGAAGGAGCTGGCCGCCAACACACGCGCCAGTGCGTTCATGTTCGAGCGCCGCGCACAGTCGTAGCCTGGCTTGCGCGAGGCGCTCAGGTAGGCTGGCCACGCCATGCCGAGCCCCACCGAGCCTCCTGCACGCCCGCGGCGCTTCCACGATGAGCCGCTCGTCCTCATCCACCGCCACCTGAGGGAGGCACTCGGTGCCGGCAGGGCGTGCATCGAGGTGCCCGATCCGGACCTTGGCCGCGGCTGCTACCCGGGCGAGCGCGTGGGACCGGGTGGCGGCCTCGTGCATCGGCCGCTGCGCAGCTGGTGCGACCTGGCCGAGGGGCTCTCGTGCCGGCTCCTCACACCGCGCGGGGTGGACGAGACGCATGTGGCGCTCACCTTCGAACGGCTGGGTCCCGAGGCTCCCTGGCATGCCGGCGGCGAGGACGCCGCAGAGGCGACCCCGCAGCACGAGCGCTATGGCGCGGGCTCCGCGTTCTCCCGGCTGCGCAAGCTCGAGGACGCGGGCTTTCTCCTGCCCTGGCTTGAAGCGCTCGGGCGCGTCCCGCTTCCTGCCGGCGCGCGGGTGCTGGACCTGGGCGTCAACCGCGGGGATGAGCTGGCCGCCTTCGCCTGGCTCGAGGGCTCGCCGGACGTCACCTTCGTCGGCGTGGACCACAGCGCCAGCGCGCTCGCCGAGGCACGCTCGTGCTTCCCCGACGCTCACCACGACTTCGTCCTCGCCGACCTCAACTCCCTGCCGCCAGGGCTCGGGCGCTTCAGCCTCGTGGTGTCGGTGGGCACGCTGCAGAGCCCCGGCGTGGACGACCATGCACTGCTGCGCCGCCTCGTACAGGAGCACCTCGAGCCCCGGGCCGCGCTCGTGCTCGGCTTCCCCAACTCGCGCTTCCGCGACGGGGAGGTGATCTACGGCGCCCGGGTGCGCAACCTCCGCGAGCCGGACCTTTCCCTGCTGGTAAAGGACCTCTCCTTCTACCGCCGCTACCTGCACCAGCACGGCTTCCGCACCTTCCTCGGCGGAAAGTACGACCTGCTGCTCACTGCGGTACGCGGTGAGCCCTGAGCTCCAGGCCCCGCGGCCAGCCTGTCCCTGGGCTTGACGCGAGCGGCCTCCTCGTGGAACTCCAGGCAGGTCGCCATGCGAAGCTGGCACAAAGCCCTGGCTTGGAGCGCTGTGCTGGCGCTGCTCGGCGTCGTGCTGGTGAGGCTGTTCCCGGACAGCTACCAGCAGGACGGTGGGCAGCACTACGTGTTCGCTCGCTGGGCCTTCGACTACCCCTGGTTCTTCGTCAAGGCATGGGCCCGGCCCCTCTTCGAGCTCGTCTACGCCCCACCCGCGCAGCTCGGCTATTCCGTGGCCAAGCTCGTCACCGTCGCCCTGTGCCTTGCCACCGGCTGGCACACCTTCCGGCTCGCCGAGGAGCTGGGGCTCGCACGAGCTCACCTGGTCATCCCACTCCTCTGGTTCCAGCCCTCCTGGTTGCTGCTGTGCCATGAGCTGATGACCGAGCCGCTCTTCGCGCTCGTCTTCATCCTCGCCCTGCGACTCCACCTCTCCGGCCGCGTGAACGCCGGCATGTGGGTCGCCTCGCTCCTGATCCTGGCCCGGCCCGAGGGGTTCTTCCTTGGCATCCTCTGGGGCGTGTGGATCCTCCTCGACCGGCGCAATCCCCGGCCCCTCTGGAGGCGGCTGCCATCCACCCTGCGGCTCGCGGCTGGCTTCGCGCTCTGGTGGCTGGCCTCGGTGCTCCTCACAGGCAATCCCCTCTTCATCCTCCACGACTGGCCCAAGGACTGGAACGCGACGAACTCCGCCTACGGCACCGAGCCGATCTGGAGCTATGTCTTCCGCCTGCCGGAGATCGTCGGGCCGCTGCTCGCCCTCCCCCTCGTCGTGGGGTTGGGGGTGCTGCTCCTCCGCCGCCGGCTCGTCGAGGCCACCTCGGCCTTCCTCACGCTCTTCCTCCTTCATTCCGTGTTCCGCACCTTCGGCCTGTTCGGCGATGCGGGCTATCCGCGCTACCTCGTCTGTGTCTCCCCCGCCATGGCCCTCATCACCCTGGCCGGCTGGAATGCCCTCGCCGAGTGGCTGCCACGCAGGCGCCTCGTGAGTGCGCTGGGAGCGCTCGTGCTAGGAGCCTCGGCGCTGGCGGCGCTCCTCTACGTGGATGCCGCCGAGTGGTCACGCGACGCGTGGGCCATTGATGCCACCCTGGCCCGCTTCCGCGAGGCGCCCCGTCCGGTCCACCGGTTCCATGCCAGCCAGCGCTACATGTACGCGGCGCTCGACTACGATCCGAAGCAGGCTCCTCCCCTCACAGGAGACCGGGAGCACAACGTGCGGCTGCTCCGCGAGGCGCCCCCAGGCACGCTCATCTTCTGGGAGGACCAGCTGGGCCACGCCTGGCACCACCTGACCGCAGCGGACATCGAGGCGCTGGGCTACACCCTGCTCCGCTCCGACTCCTACGTCCTCCCGGGCAAGCTGCTCACCCGCTCCCCCGGCCCCTTCTTCGACTACGGCTACGGTCCATGGATGTGGTACGGCTGGAAGTGGCCCGGCTTCGGAGGGCCTCGCACGGTACGGCTGTCGCTGCTCTACAAGGAGCGCTGAGGCGCCTCGGTCGTCCTCGCCGGATTCGAGCATGGCCGTCTGTCAGCTCTCCTCTCGGCCGTTCGCGACACGCCGCGGCAGGACTTGCCTGCTCCGCAGGGCTGGGTGAAATCTGCCCCCGGCCGAGAATCGCCGCCGCAGGATGCAGAAAGTCCCCCTCACCGGATAACCTCCCGCCCCTCTCCACTCGGAAGAGGAACGCACGACATGATCAAGACTCGAATGGGTCGCACCTGGCAGGCCTCACTTCTCGCAGGCGCGCTGGCACTCACTGCTTGTACCGGGGACAAAGGCGACTCGGGCCCGGTTGGTGACACTGGCGTCATCGGCCCTATCGGCCCTATCGGCCCTCCAGGCGAGCAGGGCCCCGAGGGGAGCGGAAAGTGGCTCTCCTTCGCGGACGTAGGCTTCCCCCGCACCAACGCCGAGAAGCACCAGGTGCGCGCCTCGAACGAGGTCAACATCAACGGCACCAAGCACCCCATCAGCTTCACGACGATCCTGCGCGGCAAGCAGGATCCCGCCCGCCCCGAGCGCCAGTGCGATCTCACCAACAGCCCCTCCACCTGCCTGAACGTGCTGCTGTCCGCCAGTGGCCAGCCGCTGCGCGATGACGCGGGCGAGGTCGTCGTCACCAACGCCCACGACAACACCTCCTTCATCCAGGTCGGCGACAAGACCTTCATGTACAGCTCCACCGAATCGATGCCCTCGGGAATGTACGTGACGAACATCTCCCAGGCCGCGAACGGCACCCTCACGGCGACGGCGACGAAGGCCATCGACACCTCGCCCATTGACGGCTTCTGGTACTCGTGCGCCGGCATGAAGTCGCCCTGGAACACGCACCTGGCCTCCGAGGAGTTCCCGCCGGATGCCCGCTTCGTCCAGGAGCGCACGAGCTGGGCCGATCTCAAGGCGAAGGCCACCTCTCCCACCTTCCCCGAGTTCAAGCTCACCGCCCAGTACTTTGGCGTGAACCTCACGGATGCCAACGTGGACGGAGTCCCGGATGGGGACTACGCCGACTTCCTGGCGGCCTACTCGCCCTACTTCGCCGGCTACCCGGTGGAGATCACCCTCGACGCAAACGGCAACGCGACGCTCAAGAAGCACTACGCCGCCGGGCGCGGCTCGGTGGAAGTGCCGTACGTCATGCCGGACAACAAGACTGTCCTGCTCACCGATGACGGCGCGAACGTGGGCCTCTACATGTTCATCGCCGACACGGAGAAGGATCTGAGCGCCGGCACGCTGTACGCGATGCGCGCCTACCAGACGAGCCCTGTCGGCTCGCCGAACTTCACCGCCGACATCGAGTGGATCAGCCTCGGACACGCGACGAACGCGCAGGTCCGCGCTCTGATTCACCCGTCGGGCACCACCCCGCGCGTCACCTTCGCCGACATCTTCCTGACGGAGACCCCGAACCTGGACGGCACCTGCCCGACGGCGGAGTTCAAGGCGGTCCGCGGCGCGAACTCGGAGAAGCTCGAGTGCCTCCAGCTCAAGCCTGGCATGGAGCTGGCGGCCTCGCGGCTCGAGACGCGGCGCTATGCGGCCCTGCTCGGCGCCACCACCGAGCTGAACAAGGAAGAGGGCCTCACCTACGATCCCGACTCGCACACGGTCTACGTCGCCCTGACCGAGATCGCCAAGGGCATGGTCACCCAGCCGGGCGGGGCTGACCACATCAGCGTCGCGGCCAATGCCTGCGGCGGCGTCTTCGGCCTGAACGTCGGCTCCTTTACCAACGCCGCCGGCAACGTGGTGAGCCAGTATGCGCCCCTCAACTGGTACCCCGTCGTCATGGGCGTGCCGATCAGCTACGAGGCGGGCAGCCCCTACGTGGGCAATGGGTGCAGCGTCAACGGCCTTGCCGGCCCGGACAACGTGGCCTACCTGCCCGGCTACAACACGCTGATCATCGGCGAGGACACGGGCCTGCATCAGAACGACGCCATCTGGTCCTTCAACACCGTGACGAAGAAGCTCACGCGCATCATGACCACGCCCTACGGCGCCGAGACCACCTCTCCGTTCTGGTACCCGGACCTGGGCGGCCATGGCTACCTGCTGGGCGCCGTCCAGCACCCCTACGGCGAGACCGATGCGATCCGCATCTCGGATCCCGAGGCGACCGGCCGTGACAGCTGGGTGGGCGTCTTCGGGCCGTTCCCGCCGCTGAAGTAAACCCCAGGCCCGGGCTGTCCCTGTGATGGCCCGGGCGCTGGAGCTGAAGTCACCCCGATGCCGCGGAGGATCCTCCTCCGCGGCACCCGCAGGAGCCTCTCCACTGATGTCGCCGCGCGCCTCTCTGTTGCCGCTCTCGCTCCTCCTCGCGGCCTGTGCATGCCGCGGCACGGAGTCCAAGTCCCCCGATGCGGGAGCTCCGAGCCCCTCCCCTCAGGACGCGGGGCTCGCGCTGCTGAGCACGCGCGATGACGCGCTCTCGCACAACACGCCGTACATCCCTCCTCAGTGCTACACGAAGACGCGGGAGGACACGGGGCGCACGCACAACCCCTGCTTCGCGTGCCACCAGGGCTCCCGCCCGCCCAACTACGTCGACGACGCCGCGCTGCAGCTCGACTTCTCCTTCCCCTTGGTGGCACGGCGCAACCCTTGGACCAACCTCTTCGTGGACCGGCGCCAGGCTGTCGCGGCCGTCCCAGATGAGGAGATCCTCACCTACGTCCGCCAGAGCAACTACCTGGACCCGGAGGGCTCGCTGATCCTCGCGAGGGCGCTCCAGCAGCCCCCCAAGGAGTGGGACACGGATCACAACGGCCGCTGGGAGGGGTGGATCCCGGATCTCGCCTTCTCCTTCGACACTCGCGGCTTCGACCGTCGGCCGGACGGGAGCCACACCGGCTGGCGCGCGTTCGCGTACTACCCCTTCCCTGGGACGTTCTGGCCCACCAACGGCTCCTTTGGTGACGTGCTGATCCGCCTCCCCGAGCCGTTCCGGCAGGACGAGGGTGGCAAGCCGGATCTCGACGTATACGCGCTCAACCTCGCCATCCTGGAGGCCCTGGTGACGCGCCGGGATGTCTCCATCGCTCCGGTGAAGGAGAACCGGCTGGGTGTCGATCTGGACGGCGATGGCCGGCTTGGTACGGCGCGGCAGGTGCGGTTCACGTGGGCCCCCCCTCAGCGCACCATGAGCTGGGTGGGCCGCGCACGCGCGCTGCAGCAGCAGGGCGAGCTCCACCTCGCGGCCGGCCTCTTCCCGGAGGGGACTGAGTTCGCGCATACCGTGCGCTACCTCGACGTGGTGGACGGCAAGCCCCGAATGGCAGCGCGGATGAAGGAGCTGCGCTACATGATCAAGAAGGGCTGGCTCCCCTATGGCGCGCTCATGCAGACGGCGAGCCGCGAGGCGTTCGAGGCGGTGCAGAGCCCCGACAGGACCCGCAGCATCGGCGGGAGCACCGAGCAGGGCATCGGCAACGGAGGCGGCTGGCGCCTCCAGGGCTTCATCGAGGACAGCCGTGGCCAGCTCCGCCCGCAGAGCCGCGAGGAGCACGCGTTCTGCATCGGCTGCCACTCGGGCATCGGCGCGACGGACGACAGCGTCTTCTCCTTTGGCCGCAAGCTCCCCACCTCGGAGTTCCAGGCAGGATGGTTCCACTGGTCCCAGCGAGGCCTGGAGGGAGTACGCGAGCCCGTGCGCGCGGACGGCCGAGGCGAGTACGCGTACTACCTGGAGCACAACGGCGCCGGGGATGAGCTGCGCGCGAACAAGGAGGTGCTGGAGCGCTTCTTCACCCCCGAGGGCACGCTCCGCCCTGAGGCCACGCAGGCCCTTCGCACCAACATCTCCACCTTGCTCCTGCCGAGCCCCGCACGCGCCCTACAGCTGGACAAGGCGTACCGGCTGATCGTCCGCGAGCAGAGCTTCACGCGCGGACGAGACGCCACCCTGGAGCCGGCCATCAACGTCCACCGAGAGTTTCCCGTCGGCGATCCGGCGGTCGAGACGGGAGTAGAGGATCCACTCCCTGGGCCTCATGAGGGCACCGTCACGCGGTACCCAGGTGGCCCTGCGACGGGGCGGACCGCCACGAAGCCGGTGAGCGCAAAGCCCGCCCCCTGATCCGTCGCCTGCGGGAGTACAGGCGCGGAGACTGCCCAGCTGGGCCAGACCCGCCCAGAAAGCGTTAGCGAGAGGGCACCTCCCGTCGGGGGCCTCGCCGAACCTGTCTGCTTGTATGACAGGTTTGCGCGAGGCGCCGCCAGAAGGGCGCTCATGCCGGAGGAGACCTCGCCGAACCTGTCTGCTTGTATGACAGGTTTGCGCAACGTGCCGCCGGGAGGGCGCCCACACCGGAGGGGCCTCGATGAACCTGTCCGCTTGTATGACAGGTTTGCGCCAAGTGCCGCCGGCAGGGGGCCCAGACCGGAGGGGCCTCGATGAACCTGTCCGCTTGTATGACAGGTTTGCCCAAGGTGCCGCCGGGAGGGGGCCCCCACCCAGTCTGCGCCTGCGCTCTCCCAGCCGCACGTCGCTCGGGGGTCAGGGGACGATCTGGATGCCCGAGACGCCCTCGAACTCGACGGTGCTGCCCTTCGTGATTCCCACCGACTGGCTCCAGCCGCCGGGCACCTCGAGCACGAACTGGCTGGGTGCTCCCACCGAGCGCGCCGCGAGCGAGCGCGGCTGAGCCCGCTCGACGATCCCCACCACCTGCTTCTGCGAGTTGATGAAGATCATGTCCAGCGAGATGAGCGTGTTGCGCATCCAGAAGCTCTGCAGCTCCTCCTCCGGAAAGAGGAAGAGCATGCCCTTGCCGGCAGCCAGCTCCGTGCGCCACATCATCCCGCGGCTGCGGCTCTCAGGGGTGGCGGCCACCTCCACCTCCACCCGGTGCACTCCTCCGAAGGCGTCCTGCAGGCGCACGAAGGCTGGCGGCAGCGGTGGCATCACATAGTCCTTCGCAGTCACGTCAGTCTGGGGAGCCGAGCCCGGCGGCGGCTTGCCCTGGGCCTCGGGCGCCTGGCAGGCCAGCATCAGCAGCAGGACGGCACCCACCGCATTCATAGGAGCGCGGCTCATGCTCAGGAGCTCACCGGCTTCTTCAGGAGCTTCTCGGTCAGATCCTGCCCCAGGCTGTCCGCCATGAGCTTCTCCACGACGCCCTCGAACTCCGCTCGCTGGGCGTCATTGCTGTAGATGAAGCGGATGCCCATGCCGGGCTCCTCCCCGTCCCCTTGGGACCAGACCACCTCACCCAGCAGCTCGAAGGGCTCCGCACGGTGCGGCACGGTGAGCTTGAAGAGGAAGCGCGTGCCGATGGACAGCGGCTTCTTCGTCTTGATGAAGGTGCCGCCCTTGGAGATGTTCTTCGTGTAGTCGGCGAAGAAGGAGTTGAGCTTCTTGTAGTCGACCTTCAGCTCAATGGGCGCGCGCGTGTGCTGGCGGTGCTCGGGGCCTGTCTTCTGTTCGGGCATGCTGGCGGGGAGTATAGGGGAGCCTATGCAGCAAGTCCTGTTGTCCCGTGCCTCCACCCTGTTGCGTCGTCCCGCCATCCTGGCCGTGGTGGGTCTGCTGGCGCTCGGCGGGGCGGCCCTCGTCTTCCTGCCGCTCTTCGGGCTGCCGGGCTTCGAGCTGGGACTGGCCCTCTCCATCGCCGTGGGCCTTCTGGGAGCTGGGGTAGGCATTGGCGCCGCCGCCCAGGAGCGCCGCATCCTCAAGGGAGAAGAGCCTCGCCTGAAGGGGCTCTCCCGGCCAGAGCGCCCAGGCCAGGCCGTGGCGCTGGCGCTGGGCACCGCGCTGCTGCTGAACGGGGCCGCGCTCGTGCTCCCCTTCCTCAGTTCCACCCTCTTCGCACTCTTCTCGACGGAGTGTGATCCGTTCGAGCTGGTGGGCTTCTACCCGCTGCTCACCCTCCCCTCCGCGGTGCTCGCCTCGACGGCAGGAGTCCTCTGCGGCTTCTGGGCCCGGCGGCCTCTCGGGGCGGTGCTCGCCTACACCGGGCTGGTGCTCCTCTCTGCCGTCCACACGGCCTGGCCCCTCATCACCGGGCCCCAGGTGTACGCCTTCAACCACTTTCTCGGACATCTCCCAGGCCCGCTCTACGACGAGGCGCTGGCGGTGACGCCGAGGCTGGGGTGGTTCCGGCTGGAGACGCTGCTGCTGGCCGGGGGGCTCACGCTGCTCGCCGCTCTGGGCCTGGACGTGCGCGAGGGCCGCCTCGTCCGTCCCCGTCCCTCACCCGGCTCGTGGGTGCTGGTGGGACTGCTGGTAGGCACCGTGGTCCTGCTGGAAGCCAGAGGGCCGGCGCTCGGGCTGCGGATGACGCATGAGTACCTGGCCGAGCAGCTCGGAGGCGTGCGGGACACGGAGCACTTCCGCCTGCACTACCCGCGCGGGATGGATCGCGAGGCCGTGGAGCGGCTGGTGAGGGATCTCGAGTTCCGCCACCGCCAGCTCTCCCAGTTCCTGGGAGGTGCCCCCCCGGAGCGGATCCGCGTCTACCTGTACGGGAAGGACGAGGACAAGCAGGCGCTGGTGGGCGCTGGGAGGACGCAGTTCGCCAAGCCGTGGCTCTATGAGCTGCACATCAACGATCGGCCCTTCCCTCACACCAGCCTGCACCACGAGCTGGCGCATGTGATGGCGGCGCCCGCGGGCAGCGGTCCGTTCCGCGTCACCACGCGCTTCGGGCTCTGGCCGTTGATGGGGGTGATCGAGGGCTTCGCGGTGGCGGCGGACGATCCCGTCCAGGGCGAGCTCACGCTGCACCAGTGGGCCGCTGGCATGCGCCGCCAGAAGCTGGCCCCGGACATGCGCAAGCTGATGGGCACCGAGGGTTTCTACCAGTCCGCGCCCGCACGGGCGTACACGGTGGCGGGCTCCTTCCTGCGCTACCTGGCGGACACCTACGGCGCGGAGAAGGTGCGCACGCTCTACGCCCACGCGGACTTCCAGCAGGCCTATGGACGCTCGCTGGACGATCTCGTCACCGAGTGGGAGCGCTCCCTGGACGCGCTGCCGCTGGACGAGGCGGCCATCAGCCGCGCCTTCCTGCGCTTTCGCACCGGCGCCCTCTTCACCCGCGCCTGCGCCCGCGAGGTGGCAAGGCTCCAGAAGGTCGCCCAGGACGCGCTCTCCAGCGATCCGCAGGAGGCGCTCGAGCTCTACCGGCGCTCCGCGGACCTTCAGCCCGAGGAGCCCACCTATGTCATGGGCCAGGCCCTGGCCCTGGATCAGCTCGACCGCACCACCGAGGCCGCCCAGTTGCTGGCCACCCTCGCTCAGCAGCCCAAGGTGAAGGAGCAGCCGGCCCTGGAGGCCGAGGTGGTGATGGACCAGGCGGACATGGCCCTGCGCCTGGAGAAGCTGGACGAGGCGAAGCAGTACCTGGAGCGGGTGCTCGCGCTGGCCCCCAGCCCCGAGCTGACCCGCTCGGCCCAGATCAAGCTCGCCTCGCTGGACTCCCCCTCGCGCCTGAGCACCGTGGAGCGCTTCTTCCGCTCGCGCAAGGAGGAGCTGCGCCTGCTGTACCTGTCCCGCTCCCTGGAGACATCCCAGCGAGATCCCTACCTCCACTACCTGATGGGCCGACGGCTGCAGCAGGTGGGAGATCCCACCCTGGGGCGGGAGCACCTCTCCCTGGCCCTGGCGTCCGGCGGAGAAGCACTGCCCGAGGCCATCCGCCGGGAGGCGCTCAAGATGCTGGTGGAGTCCTCCTACCTGGCCGGGGACTGCGGCGCGGTGCGGCATGAGGTGGGCGCTCTGCCGGATTTTGGACCCGCCTTCCGGAAGGCGGCCTCCGAGTGGGGCGCCCGATGTGACTTCGAGGATGCAGCCTTCCACGGACCTCTGGTACCCCGGCAGGCTTTCCGCTAGACGCAGGCGCCATACCCACAGGAGGGCGTATGCGGTTCGAATCGCGGCAACGGATCACGGGGACGGTGGACGAGGTAGAGCGCGCGATGCTCGACCCGCGGTACTTCGACTTCCTCCTCCAGCACCACGGCGTGCTGCTCGAGGTGCAGCCGCTCGAGGTCAAGGACGAGGGTGACAAGGTGCGCCGCAAGGTGCGCTACCGCCCCAAGCCCGTCATCGCGACGATCGGCCCCAAGCGCGTGCCTCCCGAGTGGTTCGCCTTCGTCGAGACGTCCACCTACGACAAGAAGCGCAAGGAGCTCACCTTCACCAACGTGCCCACCTCTCACACCATCTCCAAGATGCTGGTGAACACGGGCACGCTCCGGCTGCGCGATGTCGGCGGGGCCACGGAGCGGACGATGGACGGAGAGATCTCCCTCAAGCTGCCGCTGCTGATGAAGCCGCTGGCGATGATCGGTGAGAGGATCATCCAGTCCGAGGGCCTGAAGATCCTGGACGGCGAGGCGCCGGTGCTCAACCGCTTCATCTCCGAGGTGCTGCGCAAGGGCTGAGACGCCCTCCCTCCAGGCTGGGGAATGAGTTGACACCAGCGCGGTTGCACCCCTAGAGGCGACCGCACCATGAACTTCCGAGCCCTTCTCGTCCTTCCCCTGTTGCTGGCCGTTGCCTGCACGCCCCGGCGCATCCCGGGCACCGAGCTGGCGGACACCGACGACACGCGCGCCATCCTCGCCATTATGGAGCGCTACCGCACCGGGCTGGAGGCCCGTGATGCCAAGGCGATCCAGTCGCTCGTCTCCGAGGACTTCAAGGAGGATGGCGGCACCGAGAATCCCGAGGACGATCTCACCTACGCCAACTTGCCCGAGCACCTGTCCAACCTCTTCGAGAAGGTCGACAGGCCGAAGGTGGAGCTGAGCGTGCGCAAGGTGGACATCGAGGAGGACGCGGCCACCGCCATCTACTTCTGGAACGCGAGCTGGCGGATGCCCTCGCTCACCAGCCGGCCCCAGAGCGACTCCGAGCTGGAGCAGATGCACCTGAAGAAGGTGAAGGGCGAGTGGAAGATCGTCTCCGGCATCTGACGCGAGCAACGGCTCGCGCTCACAGCCCCAGGAGCGCGAGGAAGCCCGCGGGCCCCAGGGCGTCCAGCGCCCGCGCCCGCGCCAGGTAGGTCCGGAAGTCCTTGCGCGTGAGCTGCTCGGGGGGAAGCGGCGACAGGTGGAAGTCGCGGATGCGGCTGGCGCTGTAGCGCACGGCCCCGAAGAGCGCGTGGCCGAAGAGGTTCTCGCGCTCCACCGCCGCCAGCGGCCGCGCGTCCTGGTAGCCACGGATGAACGTCCTGCACAGCTCCGGCAGGTACGCGCCGTTGTCGAAGCACCAGGCATTGAGGGTGATGGCCACGTCCAGGCCGTAGCTGTCCTTGCAGGCCATCTCGAAGTCGAAGAAGGCCCCCACCCGATCCGCCAGCCACTTCACATTGTCCATGAAGAGGTCCGCGTGGATGACGCCGCGGGGCTCCAGGCCCTGGCCCCGCTGCCCCTCCGCCCGCTCCAGGTGCTCCTCCAGCTCCTCGGCGACGGTGGCCACCTCGTCGTCCTTGTGGCGCCGCAGCCCGGCCAGCCAGCTGCGCACCTGCCCGGCGCTGTACGGGTTGTCCCGGCTGCCTCCGAAGGACTGGGTGATGCGGTGCATCTTCCCCAGCTCCAGCCCCAGGCGCTCGAGGTGATCCGGGGTGAGCTGGGGGCGCCGCAGCTCCTCGCCGGCCAGCCACTTGAAGAGGCTCACGCGCCCACCCTCCAGCTCCAGGAAGGGCCGCCCCTGCTTCGTCAGCAGCAGCGTGGGAGAGGGAAAGTGGGACTCGGTGAGGTGGGTCAGCAGCGCCGCCTCGAAGCGGAGATCCTCCGCCGAGCGAACCGTGGTGTGCCGGAGGAAGAGGCGGCCCTCGGGCGTGCGGATCCGGTGGTTGGTGTTGATGGAGCCCTCGGGGATGGTCACCACCTCCTGCACCGGCCCCAGCCCATACGCCTCGGACACCCGAGCAAACGCCTCGGGCTTCAGCTCCGTGTACACCGCCATCGCGCTTCCTCCCGGAGAGGACAGCCACTCAACCTTCCGCCGCCCCCCTCCGTTGACACCCAGAGGGGGCGGGCATATCTAGGCGCGGCTCTCTGATCAATATAAACGTCCGAAACCATTCAAACTTTCCTGGCGGGAGGCGGTCACGCATGGGTATGGCAGACGGCGGTAGCGTCGGGCAGCGGGACTGGAAGCGACGGGAGAGCCTGGCCAGCGCGCTGGTGCAGGTGGCGCTGGTGGCGCTGCTGCTGGGAGCCGCGGTGGCCTACGTCGTGCACCGGGGCAAGGTGCGCCAGGAGACGGACACGCGGCTGAAGACGGCCCAGGCGCAGGCCCAGCGCGGCAACCCGGCGGATCTGGAGAAGGCGCTGAAGGAGCTGGAGGCCCTGTTCGCCCTGGACGCGAGCGTGTACGGGGCGCACGCGCTGGCCGCGGATCTGCAGACCGAGCTGTGGCTGGAGCATCACCAGCCGGGCGCGGAGGCGAAGGCGCGCGAGCACCTGGCCCGCGCCGAGGCCCTGGAGTCCAAGGATGTGGAGCGCTACGGCGCCAAGGTGGTGCGCGCCCGGCTGCTGCTGGCCGAGGGCAAGGCGGCCGAGGCGGATCAGGTGTTGACGGCGCTCCGGGACCGCGGAGCCAGCAACCCAAGAATGTGGCTGGCCCAGGCCCGGGCGCTCCAGGCGCTTGGGAGCCTGCAGGCCGCGAGGCAGGCGTTCTCTCGCGCCACGGAGGCCGCCTGGAAGGATCCGCGCTACGCGGCGGCCTACGGGGAGGCGCTGCTCGAGGAGGGGCTGTTCGCCCAGGCCGGCGAGGCGCTGGGACGGGCGCTCTCGGCCAACCCGGAGCACCTCCACGCAAAGCTGACGGCGGCGCTCGCCCTCCTATATATGCGGGAGAAGCCGGGCGACGCGGAGCGGGCGCTGGAGGAGGTGCAGGCGCGCGAGGCCGAGCTGACTCCGGCGCTGAAGGTGCGCGCGCTGACGGCTCGAGCAGAGCTGGCGCTGGCGCGCGGCAATCCCGAGGAGGCGATGAAGGCCGCGGACGCGGCGCTCGCCCTGCTCCCGGACGAGCCCTCTGCCCTCTTCGGCCGGGCCCGGGTGCTCGCGGCGCAGAAGGATGCAGGCGCTCGAGCCGCCTTCGAGGCGGCGATCTCGAAGCGCCGGACGGCCTCCCTGCTCTACCTGGAGGGCGCCAAGTCGCTCCAGCAGGCGGGGGATGGGGCCGGGGCGCTGGCGCTGCTGGATGCGTATGAGGCCGTCTTCCGGGAGGTGCAGGTGTCCGCGGGCGAGGGCAAGACGGTGAGCGCGCTGGAGCGGGACGATCGCTACTGGCTGGCAAGAGGCGGCCTGCTGGAGACGGCGGGCCGACAGGCCGAGGCGCAGGCGGCGTATGACCGGGCGATCGCCGTGAAGGGCCCCTCGCTGGCGCGCGCGCAGTACGCCAAGGGCTCACTGCTGCTGGCGCGCAAGGACTACGCCGGGGCGCGCGAGGTGCTGGCGGCGGTGACTCCCGAGACGGGCGCGGGCCCCTTGCCGGATGCCTATGCGGCGATGGGCGAGGCCCTCTTCGGCCAGGGTGAGTACGCCACGGGGCTGCAGCACCACTACGTCGCGCTCAGCCGGGAGCGTGCCCGGAAGGTGCCCCTCGAGCAGCTCCAAGCGCGGGCGGACGAGATCGGCAAGCGCCTGACGGCCGCCGGGCAGCCCAACATGGCCAAGGCGTGGAAGACCGAGACGGACTCCCTGCTCAGGTAAGGAAAAAGGGCCCGCGGCTGCCCACGGGCCCTTCCCTGAACCTCACACGAAGCAGCGGCGCTTAGGTGCCAACCCCTTCGCCGCAGATGGTGAAGGTCCTCAGCGGGGCGAGGTGGCCCTCGGCGTTCCCCGTCATCGAGCCGGCGTAGATGCCGCCATCAAAGCTCCCGTTGCTGAAGTGGACGTCAGCGAAGGGAGCCAGCACGGTGCCGAAGAAGCCGTAGTTGTACGCGGTGATGTTCGTGGCGTCCGGGAAGTTGAAGAGGACGCTCCGCGCATCGGCGCCGCTGTAGGCGTTGGCGAAGTTGGCAACGGTCGCCGAGAAGCCCAGGACGTTGATGACGGCGACGGAGTCCGTCGGGATGTTGAGGGAGAAGTACCGGGTGTTGCTCAGCTGGCTGGCCGGCACCCAGAAGACGTTCACCCGCGGATGGCTGCCCTGCAGGAACAGCCCACCCCAGGACTGGAAGTGCGTCGTCCCGGTCCTGTCCAGCGAGGCGAGCTGCATGGACAGCGTCTGCAGCTCGTCCGCGCGCGTCCACCAGTCCAGGGCCTCGGCCTGCGACAGGGAGCCCCGGGCGAACGTCACCGTGCCGTCGGCCGTGGTGCTGCCCACGTAGTGCGCGTTGCCGAACACGCCGCCGTGGCGGATGTTCAGGTTACCGCCGGCCACCAGCGAGTTCTCGGGATCGTCGGCCGGAACCTCCGCGCCCACGGTGAAGTGCTCCATGGTGATGTTGCCGCCAGCCGCCACCTTGCCGCGCACGTCCGTGCCGCCGGTGTAGTCCCCGAGCACCAGGAGGTTGTAGTCGTTGAGCTCGACCTCCCGGCACACCTCCGAGACGGGGGTGATCGAGATGACGACGGTCCGGGCCGCCTCGTAGTTGTTGGCCCGGTCCTTCGCGTAATACGTGAGCGTCGTCGTCCCCATGTTGGTGATGACCGGCACGTAGACGGAGGAACCCGCTCCCGTGCCGCTGCCTGTCTGCGCTCCACTCAGCGACCAGTGGATGCTCTCGACCCCGGCTGCGTCATCCGTCGCCGTGATGAGGATGGAGACGTTGTTGTGGTAGTTGCCGTTCGCATCCGGCGTCTGCTCGATGAAGACGCTGCTCACCGGCGGCGTCGCGTCAGCGCTGCTCAGTGCCTGGGCCATGCCCCCCTTCTCATCCGAGCCGGACGGGTCAGGCGCACCACACGCAGTGAAGGCAAGAAATACAAACCCAAGGATGGACTGTCTCTTCACGGAATTTCTCCTCCCTGACTCGACCACCGCACCGCGGGGCGAGGCATAGGATCAGTTTGCCTTTATCCGATACACCTGTATTCCAGGAATACGGTACGCCCCCTGTATCGCTGCATCTGGCAGCTTAGTGGATTAACGCGACCAACAACCATATGAAGTGTTGTGTGATCTTTCCGCCTACAAAGGCTAACAGGTCGATAAGGAATTCCTGTATTTCTCGTCTCTGATGCTTTTAATGGTTTTAGTCGCACGGGCAGTGCAGCGGCCCAGACCGCAAAACCAAACAAGAACAGGAAAACAGGGATAAGAGATCGCCTGCGCGCGAGGGGCGCCCATCTGTGCGGTGGTCAACAGGAGGGCGGCGAGCGCCCTCGGCCGTCACTCGCCGGTGTGCTGCCGCGCCATCTCCCGGCCGCGCTTCTCGTTCACGAAGAGTGCGATCACGAGGGAGATGAAGAAGAAGAGCACGCACAGCAGGATCGAGCCCCGGAGCCCCAGGTGGATCTGGAGGAAGCCCAGGCTCATCAGGCCGAAGATCGCGGACAGCTTTCCGAACAGGCCCCAGAAGCCGTAGAACTCGCCGGCCTTGGACTCGGGGCTGAACACGCCCACCATGGCGCGCGCCGCGGACTGGGTGGAGCCCAGGCAGAGCCCCGCGAGGGCGCCGATGCTGAGGAAGACGGACTCCGTCTTCCACTGAGTGCCGAGCACCCCGTTGAGCCACTCCGTCAGGCCCGGCGCGCCCCAGAGGAGCACCACGGCCAGCATCCAGATGACCAGCGTGATGCTGTAGGTCCGCTTGTCACCGATGCGGTCCTGGATGAAGCCGAAGAGCCAGGCACCCGCCGCTGCGGAGATGTTGGTGAGCACGAACATGGCCGCCTGGGAGGAGGCGCTCCAGCGGATCACCTGATCGCCGTAGATGAAGGCGAAGCTGATGACGATGGAGAGCCCGGCGTAGGCGAAGAAGAACGAGAAGAGGAAGACGATCAGGTCGCGGAAGTCTCGCAGCTCGCGCAGCGTCCGGCCCAGGCGGCGGAACCCGGCGCCCAGGTAGCTCTCCCCGGGCGGGAGGAGCCTCGCGGTGCCGCGCTCCTTCAAGAGAAGAAAGGTCGGGATGCCGGCCAGCAGGAAGAAGCCACCGGTGAGCGGCCCGATCAGCCGCACGCCATCAAGGTTGCTCGCATCATGGGGGGTGGTGATCAGGAACACGAGAGCGGTGGACAGCAGGCCACCCAGGTAGCCGACGCCCCACGCGATCCCGGAGATCTTCCCCAGATCCTCCGGAGGGCCCAGGTCGGGCAGGAACGACGAGCTGAAGTTCTCTCCCACGGAGAAGCCGTAGTTGGAGAGCACGATGAGGAGGAAGCAGAGCGCCACCGCGCCAGGCGTGACGAAGTACAGCGCGGAGGTGGCCGTCACCGTCAGCAGGTAGCTGGCGAAGAGGAACTTCTTCTTGGCCGCGCTGAAGTCCATGAGGGAGCCCAGCACCGGCCCGCTCAGCGCCACCAGCAAGAGGCTGGTGGAGAGCGCGACGCTCCAGAGGAAGTTCCCCTCGCGCTCGTCCCCGACGATCAGCTTGGGGAAGAGCACGCTGAAGGCCACGGTGATGATGACGGTGGTGTAGGACGAGTTGGCGAAGTCGAACATCGCCCACCCGAAGAGCTCCCGGAAGGGCGCGCGCTTTGTGCTCATCGACGGAAGGCTCCTGTGCTCAGAACAGCTCGGTGGGATCTACGCGGCGATCGCGCGCCTCCACCACCCGCCACTCCCCATCCTGCTCCTTCTCGAAGGAGCCCTCGACGCTCCAGGCGTCGATCACGCTCTCCCGAGCCAGCTGCTCCAGTTCCTGCGCCTCCGAGCGCGCGAAGATGAACCTCACGGCGAAGTCTCCTCGGGTGGGAGACACCTCCGTCACCTCCAGCCCCGTGTGGAAGATGCGGACCCACTGCCCGCGCAGCACCTGGGCCAGCAGCACGCCCTTCACCTGATCCTTGCCCCAGCCCCGGCCGGCCTTGAAGCGCTCGGAGACGCCCTCCATCACCGCGCTCACGTCCTTCTCCTCGGCCGAGCGCGTCATCTCGATGATCTTCCGGGTGATGGCCTCTTCGACGGATGGCTCCTCGTTGGGCCACAGCGCGAGCACCAGGCCACCGGCCAGCAGCGCCAGCGCCAGCCCTATCACCCGCGAGCGCGGGAGCGTCACGGAGGCCCTCGCTGGCTCACGCCGCCCCAGCCGAGTCTGCCTCGATCACCAGCTCGTCCGCGTCGATGATCTCCGCGGGCCGCAGCGCCTCGGCCGTCTGCTTCTGCCGCCGCTCCGAGAGCAGATCCAGGTACGTCTTCACGGAGGGGTACTCCCTCACCAGCTCGCCGAAGGCCGCGCGCTCCATGAAGGCGGTGGCCGTCTTGCGCGTGGCCACCACCGTGGCCGTCGCAGGCGTGCCCGCCAGCAGGGAGATCTCCCCCGCCACCTCGCCCTCGCGCAGCACGCCCAGGCTCACCACGCCGCCGGCCGGATCCTCCTTCTGCACCACCAGCTCGCCGGCCAGCACCAGGAACAGGCCCGGCGCCAGCTCGCCCTCCGTGAGCGCCTTGTCCCGCGGCTGCAGCGCCCGGAACGTGAAGCGCCCCAGCAGCGCGGCCCGCTCGGACTCCGGCAGCTGCTGGAAGAGCGGCGAGGTGGCCATCATGTTGCGCGCCATGCGCTGCTGCGCGAACTCGGCCAGCACCTGCGGCACCGAGGGGAAGGTGCGCGCCACCGCGTTGAGGTGCTCGCGGCGGATCTCGAACACCTCCGTGTCCACCGTCGTGCTCACCGAGGCCGTGGGCGGCGTGCCGGTGATGAGCGACAGCTCTCCGAAGATGGAGCCACCGCCCAGCCGTCCCAGCGTCTTGCGCTGCCCGTCCACCAGCCGCGTCACCTCCGCCTTGCCCGCGACGATGACGTGCAGGCTGTCTCCCACATCCCCCTCCTGGCTGATGACGGTGTCCGGCGGCAGGCTCTTCCACGTCATCCGCTGCACCAGATCCAGGAACACCTCCCGATCCAGATCCGCGAAGAGCGGCAGGGGGGGCCGGCTGCTCGGATCCGCCACGCCGCCCGTGTCCGGCGCGGCCAGCACCTCGAGGGCGCGGGCGATGAGCTCCTCGCCCATCAGCTCCAGCAGATCCGCCTCCACCTTGCCCTCGAACATCGTGTCCGGAGGCAGCGGCGGAGGCACGGAGGCACGGCCGGGGGCGTTGCGAGCCGCGCGTGCGTGGAGGCGCGCCAGCGTGTCCTTCAGCCGGCGCTCCTGGGGCGCCATCTCCAGCGCCAGCTTGCAGGCGGCCATGGAGGACAGCAGGTAGTCGCGCTTGAGGAGCCCCTCCGCGCAGGCGTGGTACGCCGTCACCGCGCGCTCCCGCTCTCCCAGCTCGGCCAGGCAGCGCGCCGCCAGCATGCGAGAGCGGTGGTCCGCGGGCCGACGACGGACAGACTCGGCGAACACGGCGAGGGCGCGCTCGAACTGGCGCTCCTCGATCAGGTCCATCCCGAGCTCCCGCAGCGACGATTCACTCATGCTGGCTCTCCCCGAAGCAGATCCATGAAGGCTGCTGATGGGGCGGCACCTTAGCGCACCCTCAGGCCCTCAAGGACTCAGTTCATTCAGCTGAGCCTGCGCCTTCTCCCGGAGCTCGGAGCCTTCTTCGGCCGTGTCGATGACAATCCTGAATTTTTCCGCTGCGGAGCGAGGATCCCGGTCCTTCTCGATGTAGGCGCGCTCGTAGAGCTCGTTCACCTTGCCCTGCATGTTGGTGAGCGCCTCGCTGGCGCGCGAGTCCCCGGGGTTGAGGCGCAGCGCCTCGCGGAAGTGGCCGCCCGCGCTGGCAATGTCGTTGCGTGCCAGGGCGGACTTGCCCGCGCGCACGGAGGCCTCGGCGAGCTGCTCGCGGATGGCGTCCAGCATCGCGCCCTTGAAGCCGATCTGGCGGTAGAGCTCCTCGGACTTCTTCAAGGGCCGGACGGCCGTTTCCATCGAGTTGGCCTGGACCTTGCGCTGCGCATCCGTAAAGGAGCGGGCGAACTGGGGGATGAGCCGCTTGAGGCTCTTGGCACGCTCGCGGATCTCATCATCGCCCTTGTGGGCCTCGATGACGCGATCGCACTCGAGCACCGCGCGCTCGTAGTCGCCGTTCTCGAACTTGCGCTCCACCGCGTCGAAGGCCTCGGCGATGAACTGCGCACGCCGCTCCGCCGCCCGCTTGGCCGCCAGCACCTTGTTGGTGCGCTCCAGCTTCTCCTGCTCCGCGGCCTCCTTGGCCCGCGCCTCCTGCAGCTCCGCCAGCTTGTCGCGGTAGAGCGGCTGGGCCTCGGAGGGCAGCTTCGGGATGAGGGCACGCAACCCCTCCAGGTCATTGGCCGCGAGCAGCTCCTCCGCCCGCTTCTTGTAGAAGGTGGCCTCGGCCTCCGTCAGCTCCTTCTCGAGCAGCGCGCGCTCCTCGTCGCTCTTGGCGGTGGTGCCTGGGGGCGCCTCCTCCAGCTTCTGGCGCGCCCCCTGGTAGTTGCCCTCGGTCATCAGCGCGCGCACCGCCTGGAAGGCCTCCATGACGGCCGCCTCGGCCTGGGCCGCCTTGGCCAGCCCCTCCTCGTCAATGCCCGGCTTGAGCCGCTCCGCATCCTCGATGAGCTTGACGGCCTCGGCGTACTCGCCGTCCCGGATCGCGTTGCGCGCCGCCTGCAGCTTCACGATGGCCAGCTGCTCCTTGGGATCGATCGGGGGCGGAGCGGGCGGATCCTTCTTGACGATGAAGATGATCATCACCACCAGCATGACCACCGCGAAGACACCTGCGCCGCCGATGTAGAGGACCTTCTTGTCGCCGAGCTTGCCCTGCCCCCGGCGGGTAGGCACCGCGGCCATGCCGTCGGGCACGGAGCGGATCTGGGTGCCCTCCTTGAGGCGGGGATCGTTCGGATCCACGTCCGCCTTGCCCGCCGCGGAGGCGTTGGCAGCCTCCTCCTTCTTCTTGGCGGCCTCCTCCTCCTTCTTCTTGGCGGCCTCCTCGGCCTTCTTCTTGGCCTCGGCCTCCTTGGCATCCTGCTCCGCCTGGAACTGCTTGACGGCCTCCAGCTCATCCACGAAGCGCAGCAGCGTGCGGCCGATGGCGATCTCGTCGCCGTGCTTGAGCAGCTTCTCTTCGACGCGCTCGTCGTTGACCTTGGTGCCGCTGGCGCCGCCCAGATCCCGCATCATCGTGCCGGTGTCGCCGTGGATCAGCTCCAGGTGGCGGCGGGACACGGCCTGATCGCTCAGCTTCAGGTCCACATCCTTGCCGCGCCCCACCACCATGCGCACGCTCTTGAAGCGCTTCTTCTTGCCGGCGTCCGGGCCCTCGAGCACCAGGAGCGAGATGGGCGGCCCCGCGCGCGTGGAGTCCGGGTTGTCGTCGTCCTCCTCTTCGATGGGCTCCTCCCCTCCCTCGTCCATCTCGCGGAACTCCTTGGAGACGACGCGGGGATCGTCCGCGACGGGCGTGCCCTCGGGGGGATCCCCCTCCTCACCCTCGGACGGGTAGTGGTTGGAGGTGTAGTACTCCTGCTCCGCAGCGGGATCCTCGGGGACTTCGTCCGGCACCGGCGGCGCAGGCCGGCTCTTCCTCGCGCGGCTCGTGTAGTAGGGCGAGGGCTTGAGCTCGGTGTGATCGTTCTTCGACGCGCCACCTGAGGGCTTCGAGGAATCCGCGCGGGAAGAGGTCGGTCGGCGAGGGGGCATGGGTGTAGGCCAGTCTGCGAGGCCGGAGCATCTTAGAGCGCCCGCCCGGCCAGGGGAATGCGAACGGGGCCTTCTTGGAACACTCGGAGTGCGTTGGCCGTTGCCGGTGGGATACGGCCCCGTTAGGGTCCACCCCCACTTTTCTAGTGTCTTTGGAGAATACGAATGCCCCCTGCGACAGCGAGGACGAAGCGCCCCACCCCGGCTCAGCTGGCCCCTCTGGCCACCCGGCAGGTGGTGGCAGCCCCCCTGCTGCCCCAGCCGCTGATCGAGCGCCTGCTGGCGGTAGCCATGGAGCGAGGGGGCGAGCTTGCGGAGGTGTACATCGAGCGGGCCCTGCTCACGGCGGTCATCCTGGAGGAGTCGCGCATCAAGAGCGCCCAGACCGGGCTGATCCAGGGTGTGGGCATCCGCGTCATCTCCGGCGCCAAAGTGGGCTACGCGTACTCGGATGACCTGGATGAGGCGGCGCTGCTGCGAGCGGCGCGCA
>Ga0190275_10000727_pt1 | contig 26601 bp, 24 predicted proteins | sample Popmic550T_FD_133745 | JGI IMG/M metagenome (GOLD analysis project Ga0190275, IMG submission 133745) | Populus adjacent soil microbial communities from riparian zone of Yellowstone River, Montana, USA - 550 T | ecosystem: Environmental > Terrestrial > Soil > Riparian zone > Trees stand | place...
ACCACCGTCGCGACGAACCCTGGCGGTAGCTCACGCGCCGCGTGACGCTTGCTGCTCACGTCCTGGGAGAGCGAGGAGCCCGCATTCGTGCTCACGGCAAACGAGAGCGACAGGCCACCCGACAGCAGGGAGTCCTTCACGGAGCCGCCGAGGTCGAACTCGACAGAAGCAGACGGCGAGCGCATCTCGCTCTCCTTGGGAATCTCCAGTGTGTCGAAGAGCTTCCATGCCGGGCGCACTCGCTCTGCCTTCGGGTTCAGCTTGGACTCCACTCGGAACTGCAGCTCGGAGACGTCCGCAGGAAGCGAGAGCGGGAGGCTCCAGCGCACGACCTTGCCCCCGTTGAGCGCTGGCAGCGGGAGGCGCTTGAGGCTCAGCTCCCCTCTGTCCTCCGCCAGCCGAGCGACGATGTGCAGGCTGTCTGAAGTGAGCACAGGCTCGAAAGCGCTCTGCAGCCACACCGTCGCGAGGGCCTCGCCGGAAGGTCCACGCACGACGGGCTCGACATGGATATGGACCGCACCGAACTCGCGTGGGGTGCGCCCGGTGTGGTCCAGGAAATCCGCATGCTCTGGCATGCGAGCATCCTGCCGCCATGCCCTCCCCGTCACAATGGACCTTCCGTGCGCTCACCGCCGGAGGCTCTATATTAGGAGCCCATGGCGGACCTTCCGGACCTCGAGACCCTCCGAGTAGCCATCGAGCGCATCGACGCGGAGATCTTGGACGCGCTTCGGCGGCGCATGGACCTCGCAGACGACATTGCCCGCTCCAAGCTGGCTGCCGCCTCTCCGCTCCGCGATCCGCGGCGGGAAGACCTCGTCCTCCGAAAGGTTCGCGAGGCCGCCACCAGCCACGGCCTGGATCCCCACGAGATCGAGCGCATCTACCGGCTCATCATGGACATGTCCGTCGCGCGGCAGCAGTCGCTCATCCAGCGGCAGGACACCACTCCGCTGCGCGTGGGCTACGCGGGCATTGAGGGCTCCTACAGCCACCTCGCCGCACGCCAGCGCTATGCGGGCCGTTCCGGCGGCGTCCTCCTCACCGGCTTCGAGAGCGGCCGCGAGGTGCTCGATGCCCTGCGCCGGGGCGAGCTCGATCTGGCCCTGCTGCCCATCGAGAACACCTCCGCGGGCAGCGTGAACGAGACGTACGATCTGCTCGCCGAGGGCGGCGCCACCCTCATCGGGGAGCTGTTGAGCCAGGTGGATCACCGGCTGCTCGGCCTGCCTGGCGCGCGGCTGGAGGACATCCGCACGGTGCTGTCCCACCCGCAGGCCCTGGCGCAGTGCGCGGACTTCCTGCGCCGGGTGCCGTGGATCCGTCCCCTCCCCGAGTTCGACACCAGTGGTGCGGCCCTCAAGGTGCGCGAGCGCAACGATCCCACGGTGGCCGCCATCGCCAGCGAGTCCGCGGCCCAGCGCTTCGGGCTTCAGGTGCTGGTGCGCGACATCCAGCCGGCCTCTGGCGACTACACTCGCTTCGTGGAGCTAGCGCGAGAGGCCACTCCTGTCCCGCCGGATGTGCCGTGCAAGACGACGCTGACCGTCGTCCTGGAGCACCGCCCCGGGACGCTCGGGCAGGTGCTGACGGCCCTGGCCCAGCGCGGGGTCAACCTGGCCAAGCTGGAGTCCCGTCCCATCCCTGGCGAGCCGTGGAGGTACCGCTTCTTCCTGGATCTGGAAGGGCACGCGGCCTCTGCCCCGCTGATCGCGGCGTTGGGAGATCTCGAGCCACTCACCTCGTCCATGCGGGTGCTGGGGACCTATCCTCGCGCGGAGGAGTCGCGTGGGTAGCCCGCGCATCGCGTTCCAGGGAGAGCGTGGCGCCTACAGCGAGGAGGCCACGCGGGCCCTCTTCGGCCCGAGTGCCGAGCCCGTGCCCTGCCCCAGCTTCCGCGCCGTCTTCGAGGCGGTGGCCTCGGGCCAGGTGGACGGCGGCGCGGTGCCGGTGGAGAACTCGCTGGCGGGCTCGGTCTCGGAGAACGTGGATCTGTTGGGGGAGTTCTCCCTGCCCATCACTGGAGAGCTGTCGCTGCGCATCCGCCACTGTCTCCTCGCTCCCGCGGGAACCACGCTGGAGGGGCTCGAGCGCGTCCTCTCGCACCCTCAGGCCCTGGCCCAGTGCGCGGGCTTCCTGCGTCAGCACGGCATCACCCCTGTCGGGGAGAGCGACACCGCGGGCAGTGCGAAGCGCGTGGCCCAGCTGGCTCCCCCGCGCACCGCCGCCATCGCCAGCCGGGCCGCGGCGGACCTCTATGGCCTGACCGTGCTCAGGGAGGGCATCGAGGATGCACCGGACAACTACACCCGGTTCCTCTCCCTGGGCGCCGTCCCGGTACTCACGGGCACCCGGATCAAGACATCCGTGGTGCTCACCCTGGAGAACAACCCTGGTGCACTCCACGCGGTGCTGGGCGTGTTCGCCTCGCGCAGCCTCAACATCATCCGGCTGGAGTCCCGCCCGCTGCGCCGCCCGTGGGAGTACGTCTTCTGTCTGGATCTCGAAGGCGCGAGAGAGGAGCCCCGCCTGAGCGAGGCGCTCGACGCGGCCGCGCGACTTTGCCGCTCGTTCCGGGTGCTGGGCAGCTACCGCGTCGCCGACTGAGGCTCCAGACTCCTGAGCGGTGGAGTGTGACGGCGCTTCAGAGGGTCCCCGTCGCTCAGCCCGCGGGCCGCAGGCGCGCTGCCAGGTGCATGTAGTGGCTGCTGCGCTCGCTGTCCCCGAGATGCGACCAGACCTCCGCCAGTGCCCGGGCCGCCTCGATGAAGGAGGGGTGGTACTCGAGCGTCAGCTCGAACAGATGACGCGCGTGGCGGTAACGCGCCTTGTCCGGCCGCCGTCCTCCTCGCGACAACAGCGCCTGGCCCAAGCTGAAGATCTCGACGGCAGCGGCCTCGCGATACGAGGACTCGGGGTTGAGCTGGAAGGCACGCTCCAGCAGGAGGGAGGCAGCCTCGGGCTCATCCAGCTCCAGCTGGCAGAGCGCGGCGTTGCGGTAGTTGTCCGCGTCTGAAGGGTCCAGCTCAATGGCGTGCTCGAAGCAGCGCAGCGCTTCCGCCGGCTTTCCCACCTTCGTGAGCGAGAACCCCTTGGCGCTCAGCGCTGGCGTGTGCCGGGGATCCTCCGCCAGCACCTTGTCGAACGCCTGGATGGCGGAGGCGTGCTCGCCGGACATGGAGCGATTCACACCCTCGTTGAACGCCGCGAGCACCTTGTGAGACATCCGTGACCCCCAACTCCTGGCCGCGTGTATCACGGCCACGTCGGTAGCCTGACAGGCGGGAGGGTTGGCTGAGAAGATGGCACCGAGCCACGCCCTTCCGCGGCTGGAAGCCCCGCTAATGTGTCCTCACATCAGCGCGCGGGCTGTGCAATTCCCTCCGAGTCAAGGACTGCCGCAAAGCCCACAGGAAAGTCCGGATATCGAGGAACCCACCCGAGTGCCTTGAGCCGGAAGTTCAGCACAGAACGATCTCCCCGGAGTGTCTCATGCAGGCTGGAGAGGGGAATAGTTGGTGGCAGCGGGAGCCCCAGGCGCTCCAGCTTGGAGCGGCGCGCCGCATCCCTCGTGGCGGCGATGACGGTCCGGCCCTCCCGCGCCTGCGACAGCGCGAGCCGCGTGAGCGTGTAGCCGGACCCGAGAAGCACGAGGGGCGGAGCCATGCCCCTCGCCATATCAGAAGATCCGCGTCAGAACTCCGCGCTGGCTCGCGGATCGACGATGCCGCACTCCTTGATCTTGTAGAGCAGCGCCTTGTAGCTGATGCGCAGCTTGCTCGCGGCCTTGCGCTTGTTCCACGCGGTGCGCTGGAGCATCGCGAGGATGGCCTCGCGCTCAGCCAGCATCGCCGCCCGCTTGCCGATGTCCTTCAGCGACATCTCCCCCACCGGCATGCTCGGAGGCGGTGGCGGCGGCTGAGGCATGTCGAACGGGTTGCTGTAGCGCGGCGCCGCCTGGTTGACGGGCACCTCGGAGACAGGCGGCAGGACCTGAGCCCCACCCCGCAGGGGCATCTCCAGCACCTGCACGGAGGAGCCCGGCGGTGAGCGCAGGGGCTCCGGCTCCGGAGTCCTCGCCGGCGGAGGCATCCCATCGTCCCCGCCGTAGGCCGTGGGCAGAGACGGCGCGCTCGCGGGCGTCCGGCCGGAGCTGAGCTCGTCCAGCACCAGCGAGGGATCCTTCAGCACGCACAGCCGGCGCACCATGTTCTCCAGCTCGCGCACGTTGCCCGGCCAGTCGTACTCGGTGAAGGCCCTGAGCACCTCCCCGGGCAGCTCCGAGATGCCGTGGATGTAGTTCCGCCCGTACTTCTTGAGGAAGTGATCCGTGAGCGGCACCACGTCCTCCATGCGCTCGCGCAGGGGCGGCAGGCGGATGGCCACCACATTGAGGCGGTAATAGAGATCCTCGCGGAAGTTGCCCAGTGCGATCTCCTTCTCCAGATCGCGGTTGGTGGCCACCACCACGCGGCTGTCCACGCGGACGCTCTTCTTGCCACCCACGCGGAAGAACTCCTCGTCCTGCAGCACCTGGAGCAGCTTGGCCTGCAGGCGGATGGCCATCTCGCCGATCTCGTCCAGGAAGATGGTGCCCTGGTCGGCCAGCTCGAACTTGCCCGGCTTCTCGGCCGTCGCGCCGGTGAAGGCCCCACGCTCGTGGCCGAACAGCTCACTCTCCAGCAGCTCGCCCGGCAGCGCGGCGCAGTTCACCTTGATGAACGGCCGGCTCCGGCGCTCGCTGCGAGCGTGGATCTCCCGGGCAATCACCTCCTTGCCCGTGCCGGACTCGCCCAGGAGCAGCACCGGCACGTCCGTGTCGGCGATCCGCTCCACCAGCGCGCGTGCCCGGCGCATCGAGGGAGAGGTGGAGATCAGCACCCGAGCTTCACTCAGGCTCTCCAGCACCCCGTGGCCGCTGGGGCGGGCCGGCGCTGGCGCCACGGCCTGCCGGGCCGGAGCCCGCGTACCCAACGCGCGCGCCAGCACATCCTCCAGCTCGTCATTGCTGAACGGCTTGGACAGGTAGTCACTGGCCCCCATCTTCATGGCCCGCACCGCATCATCCGCGCCCGCCAGGGCCGACAGGACGATGACGGGCGCAGAGCCCCCCGCGCTTCGGTAGTGCCGCAGCACCTCCAGCCCGCTCATCTCCGGCATCACCACGTCCAGCAGCACCGCGTCGAAAGAGCCCCCTTCCAGCATCTCCAGCGCCTGCGCCCCACTCGAGGCACACCGCACCTGGTATCCCGCGTTCCCAAGCAGCTCGGCCAGGAACGTCCGCACCGACTCTTCGTCGTCCACCACCAGCACCGCGATCCGATCCATCCCCACGTCTCCCCTCGCCCTCACGAAGAAAGTGTGACCGCCCCATGCTCGAGGCCACTCTCTTCTCGCCTCACCCCAGACACCGGCTCCAACTTGTTGCTCGCCGACGCACCTTGCGCGCGGCGCATCTCCAGAATGGCCCCGCTCAGCAGCTGCGTGGGCACTCCCAACACATCCGGGAAGCTCACCGCACCCAGGCTCAGCGAGGTGCGCAGCGCCTTGCCCTCTACCTGGAAGCGGGCCAGCTCGAAGCGCGCGGTGACGCGCGACAGCACCGCCGGCAGCGCCTCCGCCGAGGTGCCCGGCAGGAACATCGCGAACTCGTCGTCGGACACGCGCGCCACCACATCCGACTCGCGCACCGTCTGCCCCAGCACCACCGCGGTATAGACGAGCAGCCGCTCCGCCATGGCCTTCCCATGCTGCTTTCGGACCATCCGCAGGCCCGGGGGCGCACAGGCCACCAAGGAGAAGACGCCGCCATAGCGCTCGGCCCGCCGCATCTCCATGCCGATCAGCGCCAGCAGGAAGGACTTGTTGTAGAGGCCCGTGAGCGGATCATGCAGCACCAGCGCGGTGCCCATGTCCGCCCCCTCGGCGGCGCGCAGCACCGCATCCCTCAGCCTCAGCTGCGCGTGCAGCTTGAGCGCCAGCTCCGCCCCCGAGCTCGTGCGCGGCACCAGGTCCACGCACTGGCCCTTCTCCAAGCAGAAGTTCCACGCCGCCGGATCCTGGGGATCCACCAGGTAGAGCATCGGCACCGTACCCCGGCCGATCTGCCGAAGCCGCCGCACCGTCGCCACCGCCGCGAAGTCGGGGGGGTGCGCGGCCAGCACCACCGCATCCGGACGGATCACCTCGAAGAGGGGAGCCGCTGCGTCGAACCTCGTCAGCGGCACCACGCGGAACCCCTCCTGCGTCAGCAGGGTCCGCGTCCGCTCGAGTTCCTCTGCCCGCGGATCCACCAGGAGCACCGTTGGATGTACCCCTGCCCTCCCGCCGTGCTTGCGCTTTAGCGCCACTGCTCCATCCTCCTGCCCCGACCCAGAACTTTCTTACCCACGCCGCCCCTCGCCATCCCACCCAGAATTACAGCCCTGCACCCCATCCCGCCCTGCCCATCCCTTTGAACTTCCAGGAGAAGGGCATCCTGTTACTCATCCTGGGCGTGGTTCTGAGCAACCCTTGTGCCACCCTGGCCGTTCTGTATCCGAGCCTCGAGAGCGCCCTCGTCCACGCGATGCTTGAAGGCCAGCTCGCCATCGATCACCACCACGGGGATGTCGTAGCGCCACGCCATCATGGCCGCTGGATCCTCCAGGATGCTGATGATCCGTAGCTCGAAGGGGATGCGAGCGCGCACACGCTCTACGACGTCAATCGCCTCGTCGCAGAGGGAACAGGAGGGTTTCGAGTAGATATCCACCTTCATGGCGATGCAGGATGTGCAGCGATGCAGGGCCTGTCAGGCGATTTCACGACGATGCCCCTCAAGGACGTCGTCCAGTACCTGGGCAACCGTCGGGTCTCCGGCAAGCTCCTGGTGCAGCGTGCGGGCGTGTTCAAGGACCTCACCTTGAGCGAGGGCTCGGTCGTCAGCGCGAGCTCTAACCAGCCGCGAGAGTACCTGGGCCAGTTCCTCATGAACATGGGCCACCTCACGGAGGATCAGCTCAGCCGGGCCTTCGAGGCCCAGCGGGAGACGGACTTCCGGTTGGGGAAGATCCTGGTCATGCAGGGGATCGTTCCGGAGGCGACGGTCCTGAACATGCTGAGCCTGAAGTTCCGGGAGATGCTGCTGGACGCGTTCCAGTGGCCGGAGGGGGAGTTCCAGTTCGAGATCGTGGACATCTCCAACCCTCTGGAGGGCCTGGATGTGCGGGTGGATCTGCTGGACATCCACCGCGAGGGCGAGTTCCGGGAGACGGCGTGGCAGGCCATGCGCTCGGCCTTCCCCACCGGTCAGGCGCGGCTGGTGGTGGACGAGCGCAAGCTGTCCGAGCCGCGTCAGCCCGGCAGCATGGATGAGCGGCTCGTCCAGCTGCTCAAGGATGGGCTGACGATCGACGAGCTGGCGCTGGCGCTGCACGCCACGGACTTCCACCTGTACCAGCGGCTGTATGCGCTGTATCGGCGGGACGCGGTGAAGGTGCGCGAGGAGTCCACCCCCGCGGCCGCCGAGAAGGCTCCAGAGGAGCCCCGGATCATCGGCTCGGAGTCCTCGGTGGACGAGGTGATCCAGGTGGCGCGCGTGTTCCTGGAGGGCCGCAACCACCGGGACGCCGAGGTGCTTGCGCGCCAGGCGCACCAGATGGCGCCTTCGGCGGAGACGGCGGAGCTGCTCAAGCAGGCGGAGCTGGGGCTGCAGGAGTCGCTGCGGCAGGTTCTGATGGATCCACCGCAGGTGCCGACGCTCCTGGTCCCCCAGGCCCAGCTGAAGACGATGCAGCTCACCGCACCGGAGCGCTATCTGCTGTCTCGCATCGACGGCAAGCGCGACGTGGGCGCGATCATCCGCGTCTCGCCGCTGCACGAGCTGGAAGCGCTGAAGTATTTCCAGGGCTTCGTGGAGAGCGGCTTCGTGAAGCTCACCCCGCGCTGAGAAAAGGCGAGCGGCTCCTGGCCGGACGTGGCCCTCACGGTACAATGGCAGGACAGTGGCAGGTGAAGCGATTCGCAGTGGCTGGCGAGGTATCCCTGCATGGGAGCAGACGACTCGACCTCGCGTGGTGCACAGGCTGCCCCAGAGGGGAGCCAGCGGACGGATACGCCCACCCCAGGGAGCAACTCGCAGGAGGCTCCCCAGCATGCCGTGACGGCCTCGTCGCCTGAGACGGCAGCGCCGGCCGGTGAGCAACCGCAGGGCGAGGGTATGCCCGGTCATGCTCGAGGAACCGCCCCTGGCTCACCTCCGTCCGCAGCCGGTGAGGGAGCTTCACGGCCTGCGCGCACCCCACCGGGCCTCGTCCAGCCAAGCACCCTGGGCACGCCGCCCAGGGTCGCCTTCAACCCCGGAGCGCGAGCCGGAGCAGGACCCGGGTCTCCTCCGGGTCCCCGGAGGTCGCCGCCCCCCCATGTCCCTTCCGGAGCCAGTCCAGCGGCAGGCGCCGCCCCGGCATCGGAGACAGCGCCTGGCCTGGCCCCTCGTGGCCCAGCTCGCCCCCCCTTTCAGCGCCCGCTACCGCGGCCTCCCGGACAGCCTCCCGGCACCGCCGGAGGCCTCCGCCGCCCGTTGCCGCGTCCTCCGCCCGCGGCTGTTGGCTCTGGCGAACCGAGTCCCTCGGACATCGCGGGAGAAGGTGCAACCGGATCCGCCCGTCCCGCGACGGTCCCTGGCGGCGTGGGAGTGGGACGTGCTCCACCCCGTCTCGGGCTGCCGCGCCCCCAAGCCGCACGGCCGGCAGGAGTGCCTCCTGTCGCGGGCTCCCGCGTTCCCCTTGGAAGAGCCAGCCTCCCAGGCCAGCCCCTGCGTCAACCGCCTGCGCCAGGGGCAGCGCCCGGACAACCGCGACCGCAGCCCGGTCCGCCTGGAGCCAGCCCGGGAGGAGCCACTGCGCCTGCGAGCGCGGTCTCCCGCTCTACCTCTGGAACGGTGCGGCCCGTCCCACGAGCGCCGGGAGCCGGAACGAGCGCAGTCTCTCGCTCTACCTCCGGGACGGTGCGGCCTGCCCCACAAGCACCGAGGACAGGGACGGGTGGAGTCTCCCGCTCCACCTCCGGAACGGTGCGCCCCGTTCAGAGAGCACCTGGGGCCGGCGCGGGCTCGAACTCTCCGTCCGCACCACGACCAGGGCAGATCCGGCGCCCGCTGAGCCCGCAGCGTCCGCAGGCCGAGGAGCCAGAAGACGCCGAACCCGAGCTCCCCTCCAATCCCGCTCTCTCCACCGAGGTGGTGATGAGAGCCAACGAGCTCAACAAGAAGCTGGATCAGGCAGAGCGGGAGAGACGAAACCCTCACTTGCGAAGAGCTGCGCAGCGCCTCAGGGCACGCGCCCCAAGCTCGCCCGCGCGGCCGGGTGCTCCTCAGGCGGCTCCGGGAGGCGCTCAAAGGCCCGGGACTCCTCCCGCACCTCCTGCTTCGGCGCGGCCTGCGGAAACGCCGTCTGCGGCCCCCTCCTCCTCAGCTCCAGCAGCCGGGGTTGGCGCAGCCGGCCCCAGGCCCACGACAAACCCTGGTCAGCCTGCGGCAGGCGTGTCTTCGCAAGTGCCAGCCGTGCCTCCTCCTCCAAGCGCGTCCGCGCCAGTGCCGGCCGTTGCTCCTTCGTCGAGCGCCTCTTCACAGGGCCCTACCGTCCCCACACGACCGGTCGTGGCGCCTCCCCAGCCGAGCGCTCCCGGGCGAACCTCTTCTCCTGGCGTGAAGAGCATGCCTGTGCAAACAGCTGGCAGTTCCAGCGGCCGGACTTCCAAGCCCTGGGGAAAGAGCCTCTTCGACAAGGACGAGAACAGCGACATCTCCAGCATCCGCCTGGGAGGTGAGCAGAGTGGGCGGCAGGTCATCCGCCGCCCCGACGTGAACCTCCTCTACGACGGCACCGCTCCGGCCGATGGTCTCTTCCTCACCAACCCCGAGCTGGTCGTCCTGGCGCCCGTGCAGAGCTACCCAGGCCAACGGACGGTGATCCACACCCAGAACGTCATCAACCAGTACGCCGTGGCCGCCAACCCCCGCTACTTCCCACGGAACCGGGAGCCGCGCGAGGCAGGACACATCTTCGTCTTTGACGTCATGAACTCCCAGCACACCACGATGGGGCGCGCCTTCCCCGCGGGTTTCCCCGGCACCTTCCGTCCAGGCACGCTCGCGGAGCTCTGGAGGTGGCTGAACGACCTGGCACCCTCCCGCGGCTGGCGGGGAGCGGAGGGCAGCGCCCTGCTGGAGGCGGCGGCGCGGGGGCTGCCCATCATCGCCATGGCCGAGACGTCCTCCGGCCCGCGGCTCGCCGTCATGGAGCCGGGGCCCCCGGGGCCTGAGGGCAAGCCCTTCCTGGCCAGCGCCCACGAACCTCGCGGCCAGCGGCAGACACCGGAGCAGGTCTTCGGCTCGAGTGCAGTGCGCTACCTCGTCCACGACTGACGGTGGACGCAGCGACAGGCTGAGGCTACCTGTCGGCGGCACACGGATCGAACCTGTCATACAAGCAGACCGGTTGGGGGAACCTGCGCCGGGGAGGCTCCGCCGCGAAGAGCGTTTCGTCTGCCAGATGCTGAGTCCGAGCTGCAGTGCCTGCCTACCTCAGCTCACCAGCCCCTCAGGGAGGTGGCGGCATGGCAAGGCCTGCGGGCGCCGTCGTCTCCCCGGCCGGCTCCTCCTCCTCCAGGTCCTCGGCCTCAGTCGCCTCAGCCGCTCCAGTCTGGGACGTGAGCGGCTGATCGGCGGCCGGTGCTGCGACAGGTTCAGCGGCCACAGTCGGCTCACCGGATTTCAGTGCTTCCTTCCCCGCCACGGCCTGCGGGGGCTTGGGGAGCCGCTCCAGCGCCAGGCGCATGGCCTCGCGCCCGAGCCACGTCGCCCGGATGCGCCAGAGCGGATCGTTGACGATGACCGCGGCCACGGCCACGCGCGGATTGTCCTTGGGAGCGAAGCCCACGAACCACGAGTAGTCCCGGAAGGGGTTCTTGTCCGCCAGTGTCCCAGTCTTGCCCACGGCGCCCTCCACTCGGAACCCCCGCTCGCGGAAGATGCGCCGCGCGGTTCCGCTCGTGACGGTCTGCTCGAGCATGCCGGTCAGCGCGCGCTGCACCTCCGGCGACAGCACCTGCTCGGTGGGAGCAGGCGGCGCATCCGGCAAGGGCTCGAAGAGGATGGGGTCTCGCCACACGCCCGTAGCCGAAGCCGCCGCGAGCGCCGCGCCGTGCAGCGGGGACAAGTACACATCACCGAAGCCCGCTCCGGTCTCAGCCAGCTCGAACTCCTCGTCGGGAATCGAGGCCAGCGAGATGTCCATGGGGACGGGGAACGAGATGGGCCGGTTGAAGCGCAGCCGCGCAGCCATGCGCCGCAGCGCGTCCGCGGCGAGGTACTTCTTGGTCAGCTTGGCGAAGACGACGTTGGCGCTCTTGCCCATGGCGTCGGCCAGCGAGTAGCAGGCACCATCCCGCTCGCTGTCCTCCAGGAGCCGCTCGGACAGCCGCCGCTTGCCTCCGTGGAAGCAGGCGGACTCCTCCGGCGACACTCCTGCCTCCAGCAGCGCGCCCCCGGTGACAATCTTGAAGATGCTGGCCGCGGGGAACACGGCGCGAGTCGTGAGCCCACGCATATCGGGCTGGGCCTGCGAGTGCTCCGACAGGGCCAACACACGGCCCGTGGAGGGCTCGATCACCACCGCTGCACCGTAGGGAACCTCGTAGTCCTTCATGATGCGGTTGAGCTGCTCCTGGAGCGACGGATCGATGGTGAGGGCCCTCTCTCCTTCGGGCCTTGGCACCACGAGCCGCCCATCCCGCCGGAGCCGGGCGCGCGCGAGCAGGTCCTCCTTGCGGGACAGTGAGCGCATGCGGGCGATGGGAGGCGCATCCTTCCGATCAGGCACGGGCAGAGGCGGCGTCAGTCCCAGCTCCACAGGTCCCGCATCCGGGGAATCCGGCCCTGCGTCCGGAGTTCCCGCATCCGGCACTCCGGCATCGAGGCCTCCCGGCAGCTCGGTCACATCCGAGGTGAACCCCATGGCCCCGAGCAGCAGGGCGAGGGGCAGGATCATCGCTGAGAGCAGGTAGCGGGAGTGCGGCATGTGGCGGGCCTGATCCTAGATCTCTGGGAGAGCCTGTCCATGTCCGCTCCCTCGACTGCTCGACGAGCAGTGGAAACTGGCCGGCTCCCCAAGGATTTGACAAGGTGCCCGGCACCTTGGACGGACTCAAAGAAATCGCCGTGATCTGGAGCGCTGAGACACTCCGAGCCGTACGCAGTGCGCGCACTCTGGTGCTGCTCGGGCTCTACACCCTGTTCTCCCTCGCCACACTGCTGGTGGTGGCAGCGCTGATCAGCAGCGCCAGCGGGAGCATGGTGCTCACGCAGGAGCTGACGGAGATCCCCCCTGTCATCCTGGGAGTCTTCAAGGTCAACCTCTTCTTCCTCCCCGTGTACGTGGCGCTGATGGGCTTCGATCAGATCAGCGGCGAGGTAGGCACTCGCTCCATCCGCTACATCACCGTGCGCGCGCGCCTGTCGTCGCTGCTGCTGGGCAAGTTCCTCGTGCAGGCCTCGCTGCTGGTGGGGCTGGTGCTTGTCATCGATGTGGGCATCTTCCTCTACGCCCGCTACTCCCACCCGAACTTCACCCTCTCGGCCATGGCGCTAAGCCTGGTCAAGGTCTGGCTGGCCACCCTCGTGTTCTCGCTGGCTTATGTGGCGCTCACCACGTTCTGCTCGAGCCTGTTCCGCAGCTCGGGGCTGAGCCTCGTCTTCAACTTCGCCCTGGTGATTGGCTTCCTGCTGATGGAGCTGGTCGGCTGGTATTACAAAGACAAGTCGTTCATCGAATACATCCGCTACCTGTCCCCCTCGTACTACTCGTCGGATCTGCTGAGCCCCGTGCTGAGTGAGTTCGGACGAAGCGGGCTGACGTACGCGGGCATCACCCTGCTCTTCCTGGGCGGCGCCTACGGCGTCCTCCGCGCGAGGGACCTGTGAGCGAGTTGGCCATCGAGCTGTCCCAGGTCACCAAGCGCTTCGGTCCCAAGGTGGCCGTCAACGCCGTCTCCCTCGCCATTCCCCAGGGGCAGGTGTACGGCCTCATCGGCCCCAACGGCGCCGGCAAGACAACCGCCTTCTCGATGATGTGCGGGTTCCTCCACCCCACCGCGGGCACCCTCCAGGTGATGGGCGTGCCGCCCACGACTCCCGGGGCCCTGAAGGGCAAGCTCGGAGCCCTCCCTCAGGACGCCCTCCTCCCGGCGGGCTGGGAGGTGGGGGAGCTGCTGACGTACTGGGCGCGGCTCTCGGGGCTCCCCCAACCCGAGCGCGAGGCCCGCGAGAACCTCGAGAAGGTAGGGCTGGCCGAGGCCTGGTTCACCCCCACGGAGGCCCTCTCCCACGGCATGGCCAAGCGCACCGCCATGGCGCAGGCGCTGATGGGGCAGCCGCCGCTCGTGCTCCTGGACGAGCCCACCGCTGGCCTCGATCCGCGCATTGCCGCCCACGTCCGCCAGCTCATCCGCGACATGAAGGGCCGGCAGACGGTGGTGGTCTCCAGCCACAACCTCCAGGAGCTGGAGGAGCTGTGCGACGCGGCGGCCATCCTCGACCGAGGCACGCTCGTGAAGGCCGGCACCATGTCCGAGCTAACGGGCCAGGGCGCGGAGTTCCGGGTGCAGATCGCCCGCGGCGAGGTGATTCCCCCAGAGCTGACTCAGCTCCCGGGCGTCACCTCCGCCAAGATGGAGTCCCCCGGTGTGCTCCTGGTGCGCTTCGACGGCCAGGCCCACAAGCCCGAGGAGGTCATCAGCCGCACCGTGGCCCACCTGCTCCAGACAGGCGTCCTCATCCTGGGCGTCTCCCGGGGCCAGAAGCTGGAAGAACGCGTCCTGCAGATTCTTTGAAACTCCTGGGCCGCTCGGCTCACTAGGGGCCGTGGACTGGAACCTCCCCCTCCTTGCGGACCCACCCGACGTAGCTCGCCCCGCGCTTCTCCAGGCGGACGAGCGTGTGTCCGGTGGCCTCGCACCAGGCCGGCAGATCTGCCTCCAGCCCACGATCCGTGGAGATCAGCTCCACCAGCGCCCCCACTGGCAGCCGCCGCATCACCTTGGCGATCTCCAGAATGGGCACGGGGCAAGCGGCCCCAGAGGTATCCACTCGAATGGCCGCTTCCATGGATCTCAGTCTGGCATGCGCCAATGGTGGCACGTGAAGGGGGAATTATCCGGAAAAGTGTCGTGTTTCCGGGCCTCTAGAAGGTGGGGAGGCCGCCGAAGGAATGGCGGCTTGGCTTGCGTGGCCGGATTTCCCTCTGTTATCTAGCCCGCCTTCCTTACCCCGCCCGGGGCCGCCACGCACAGTACGGACCTGAGACGGAAGGAGCAGAACGGAAAATGGATCCAAGCGATATGAAGGATGCACGAGACCACGGGGCTACGAGCCACGCGTCTCCGGTTTCAGGTTCGAAGGCCAACGTGATCGTTGCACTCATTGTGGGTGTGGCCCTCGGCTTCTTTGCAGGCAAGGCCGCCACGGGCTCCAGCAAGGGCAGTGACAGCGGCAGCGCACAGGCCGCCGCGGCTGCTCCCTCGGCACCCAGCCAGGCCGCGAAGCCCTCGGGGCCCAACCAGCCCGCCGTCTTCAAGGTTCCCCTCGAGGACTCGCCCCGCAAGGGCGGCGACGACGCGCTGGTGACGATCGTCGAGTTCTCCGACTACCAGTGCCCCTTCTGCTCCCGCGCGCACAATACGGTGGAGCAGATCCAGAAGGACTACGGCAGCAAGGTGCGCGTGGTGATGAAGCAGAACCCGCTCTCCTTCCACCCGCGCGCCAAGCCCGCCGCCATCGGCGCCATGGCGGCCGGTGAGCAGGGCAAGTACTGGGAGTACCACAACAAGCTCTTCGAAAACGCCAAGGCGCTCGATGACGCGGATCTGGAGAAGTACGCCCAGGAGATCGGCCTGGACGTGGCCCGCTGGAAGAAGGATCTCACCCTGCCGAAGTTCCAGCAGGCCATTGATCGGGATCAGGCCCTGGCCGGCCAGCTCGGCGCCAATGGCACCCCGGCCTTCTTCATCAACGGCCGCCTGCTGTCCGGCGCGCAGCCCATCAACAACTTCAAGACCATCATCGACGAGGAGCTGACCAAGGCCGAGGCGATGGTGAAGGGCGGTCTCAAGCCGAGCCAGGTCTACGCCGCCATCATCGAGAAGGGCCAGACGCGCGCCGCCCCGCCGCAGCAGCAGGAGCGTCAGCAGCCGGCCACCGCCTACCGCAAGATCGATGTGCCCGACAACGCCCCGTCCTTCGGCCCGAAGAACGCCAAGGTGACGATCGTCGAGTGGTCCGACTTCGAGTGCCCCTTCTGCAGCCGCGTGATGCCCACGCTGGCGAAGATCAAGGAGCAGTACGGCAAGGAGGTGCGGGTGGTGTTCCGCAACCAGCCGCTGCCCTTCCACCCGAACGCCAAGCTGGCCGCCGAGGCCTCGCTGGCCGCGCACGAGCAGGGCAAGTTCTGGGAGTTCCACGACAAGCTCTTCGCCAACCAGAAGGCGCTGACGCGCCCCTCGCTGGAGAAGTACGCCGAAGAGCTGCGCCTGGACATGGGCAAGTTCAAGGCGGCCCTGGACAGCGGCAAGTTCCGCGCTCAGGTCGAGGCGGACTCCTCCGCCGGTAGCGCGGTGGGCGCCAATGGCACCCCGACGTTCTTCATCAACGGCCGTCAGTTCGTGGGCGCGCAGCCCTTCGAGGCCTTCAAGACGGCCATCGAAGAGGAGAAGGGCCGGGCGGAGAAGCTGCTGAGCAGCGGCGTGAAGGTGGAGAACCTCTACGCGCAGCTGATGGAGACGCTGCCCGCGGCGGCACCGGCTCCTGCAGCACAGGCCGAGCCGGCCGAGCCCCCGGTGCAGAAGATCGAGGTGGGCAAGGCCCCGGTGAAGGGCCCTGCGAACGCCCCCGTCACCATCGTCGCCTACTCCGACTTCGAGTGCCCCTTCTGCGGCCGCGTGCTGCCGACGCTCAAGCAGGTCGAGGACGAGTACAAGGGCAAGGTGCGGATCGCCTTCAAGAACCAGCCGCTGCCCTTCCACGCCAACGCGAAGCCGGCCGCCGCCGCCTCGCTGGCCGCGCACGAGCAGGGCAAGTTCTGGGAGTACCACGACAAGCTCTTCGCCAATCAGCGGGCGCTGGATCGCGCCTCCCTGGAGAAGTACGCCGAGGAGCTGAAGCTGGACATGGGCAAGTTCCGCCAGGCCCTGGACAGCGGCAAGTTCAACGAGCAGATCGAGGCGGACTCCGCCGAGGGCTCGCGCGTGGGCGCCAACGGCACCCCGACGTTCTTCATCAACGGCCGCACGGTGGTCGGGGCGGTGCCCTTCGACAACTTCAAGCGGGTGATTGACGAGGAGCTGAAGAAGACGCAGGGCGGCGCGATCGCCAAGGACACGAAGTAGTCCTCACTGCCTTCCTGAAGCACCTGAGGCCGTCGGATCCACGAGATCCGGCGGCCTTCGTGCTTGCGGGGCCGGAGCTCAGGACACGGCGATGGCGTCGATCTCCACCTTGGCGCCGCGGGGCAGCGCGGCCACCTGCACGGTGGCGCGGGACGGCGGCGAGCCGGTGAAGTAGCGGCCGTACACCTCGTTCACCTTGCCGAAGTCACCCAGGTCGGTGAGGAAGATCGTGCAGCGCACCACGTGGGAGAAGTCCAGCCCGGCGGCGGTGAGCACGGCCTTCAGGTTCTGCATGACGCGCTCGGCCTGGGTGGCCGCGTCGCCCTGGACCATCTCCATCGTCTTCGGGTCCAGGGGGATCTGACCGGAGAGGAAGGTCATCTTCCCGGCGTCCACCTGGATCGCCTGCGAGTAGGGGCCGATAGCCTGGGGGGCGCTGTCGGAATGAATGGCGTTGCGAGCCATGAGGGCACCTCGGGGTGAAGCGGCCGTCCGCCGGCCGCGGTCCAAAGGAGCCTCTAACACGAATCCCAGCGCCCGCCGCGCTCAGATGCGCTCGACGGAGTGCACTCCGTTGAGCCGTTCAATGGTGCGAATCAGGTCCGTGAGCTGCTTGAGATCCGAGATCGTCACCTCGAAGGTGTTCACCGCCCGGTCATCCCCGGTGGCCCGGCAGTTGGCCTGGGAGATGTTGACGCCCTTCTTGGAGAACGTGTTGGAGATGTCGGCCAGCAGGCCGGGCCGGTCCGCGGTGAGCACGCGCAGGGTGACGGGGCGCTTGAAGTCGCCACGCACATCCCAGGACACGTCCACCCGCCGCTCCGGATCCGTGGCGAGCGACTTCTCGCACCCGTCGGTGTGCACGGTGACGCCGCGCCCACGGGTAATGAAGCCAACGATGGGATCGCCGGGCACGGGGTTGCAGCAGCGCCCGAAGCGCACGAGCACGTCGTCCACCCCGCCAATCTGCACGCCGCTGCGGGCGGGGCGCCCCACCAGCCGCTTGGCCAGATCCGTCACCTTCGACAGCCCCGGCAGCATGGAGGAGCCGCTGCTCTCGCCGTTGGAGGAGTGCCCCCCCGGGCCCGGCCGCTCCTCCGTGGTCAGCTTCTCCTGCGGCACGAAGCGCTGGATGAGCTGCTGCGGCGTCACCTTCCCGTAGCCGATCGCCACCAGCAGATCTTCCTCGATGCGGTAGCCCAGCTCCTCGCCCGCCTTCTTCAGCTCGCCGTTCTTGGTGAGCTTGTTGAGGTTGAGCTGGTAGCGCTTGAACTCGCGCTCGGCCAGCTCGCGCCCCAGCTGCAGGCTCTTGTCGCGCTGCTGCTGCTTGATGAAGTTGCGGATGCGCTGCTGGGCGCGGCTCGTCTTGACGAAGGTGAGCCAGTCCTTGGAGGGGTGCGCCTGTGGGCTGGTGAGCACCTCCACCATGTCCCCGTTCTTCAGCTTGTAGCGCAGCGGGACGATCTTCCCGTTCACCTTGGCGCCCACGCACCGGCCGCCCACGTCCGAGTGGATGGCGTAGGCGAAGTCCACCGGCGTGGCCCCGCGCGGCAGGCTCTTCACGTCCCCCTTGGGCGTGAAGACGAACACCTCGTCGGTGAAGAGGTCGACCTTGACCGTCTCCAGGAACTCCTTCGGATCCTTCAGATCCTGCTGCCACTCCATGAGCTGACGCAGCCAAGCAAACTTCTCGTCATCCTTGGAGATGAGGACCTTGCCCTCTTTGTAGGCCCAGTGCGCCGCGATGCCCTCCTCGGCGATCTTGTGCATCTCCGGAGTGCGGATCTGCACCTCCACGCGCTCGCTCAGCGGGCCGATCACCGTGGTGTGCAGCGACTGATACATGTTGGGCTTGGGGATCGCGATGAAGTCCTTGAAGCGCCCCGGCACCGGCTTCCACAGCTGGTGCACCAGCCCCAGCGCCTCGTAGCACGAGGGCAGCGTGGGCATGAGGATCCGGAAGGCGATGATGTCGTGGATCTGATCGAAGTCGATGCCCTGCTGCTTGATCTTCTTGTAGATGCTGTAGACGTGCTTGAAGCGGCCGCTGACGTCGCCCTTGAGCCCGCGCTCCTCCAGCTTGGTGCGGATGATCGCGCTGGTGTCGTCGATGTACTTCTCACGCTCCTTCTTGCGCTTGTCCAGCTTCTCCTGGAGGTTGAAGAACTCCTGCGGCTTGACGTAGCGGAAGGAGAGATCCTCCAGCTCGATCTTGATCCAGCTGATGCCCAGGCGGTTGGCCAGGGGCGCGTAGATGTCCAGCGTCTCCTGGGCGATCCGGGCCTGCTTCTCCTCGGACATGTGATCCAGCGTCCGCATGTTGTGCGTGCGGTCCGCCAGCTTCACCAGGATGACGCGGATGTCCTGCGCCATCGCGATGATCATCTTCCGGAAGTTCTCCGCCTGCTTCTCCTCCTGGGAGAGCGTGGCGGAGGCCGAGAACTTGGAGAGCTTGGTGACCCCGTCAACGAGCTGGGCCACCTCCGGGCCGAACAGCTCGGTGAGCTCCTCGGCCGTGGCCAGGGTGTCCTCGATGGTGTCATGGAGGAGCCCCGTGACGATCGAGGCCTCGTCGAGCTTGAGCTCGGCCAGGATGCCGGCGACCTCGAGCGGATGGATCAGGTAGGGCTCCCCGGACTTGCGGAGCTGGCCCTGATGCACCTTGGCCGAGTAGACGTACGCCTTCTTGATGATGTCCAGATCGGGGTCCGGGTGATAGGAGGCAACCCGCTGGAGGATGTCGTTGAGGCGAATCATTTAGAGGCAGAGGCAATCGTAACTTTCAGAGGCAAGCGGGGCAACGTCGTAGGTTCTCCGTGTGGAGGCCTTGCTCTTCTTGACTCCTGCAGAAGCGCTCGCATTCGTTGACCCGATGTTTTAGGGACCCATAAAGTCTCCCCGCCCATGTCACAGCTCCTGCTGTCCGCCCTTGCCGTGGTCTGTCCGAACTGTGACGGCCACAATCCGCCCCGTACGGCGGTGTGTGCACAGTGTGGAGCTTCCGTGAGCGAGACCCCGGGCGGCCCCCGAGCTGCGCCTCCTCGCCCGGCCCCCGGGCAGCGTCCCCCCGCCCCTGCAGGCGGCCCTGCCCCTCGCGCGGCCCCCGTCTCCAGCTTCCCCCGAGGAGCCGACAGCGGGCCGCCTGTGCCCCGCTCGGGCGAAGTCGTCCCGCCAGGCCTGCGGCCGTCCGCTCGGACGCCCCTCCCCACGGCCGCCGGCATCCCCGTGGAGAGGGGCCCCAATGCCCGCCCTGGCCCCCCAGTGCCCTCGATGGCTCCCGTGGGGACGGCCCGGCCTGCTCCGGCCCCCCCTCCCTCCGGCTCGCGCCCTCCCCTGGCGGAGGCCCCGCCTCCTCGAGCCGCTCCTGCTCCTCGCGGCCCACCTCCGGTGCCCTTCGAGCGCTCAGCACCTCCTGTTCCGGACTCCGCCCCTCCCGTGCCCAAGGCGGCGCCCACGGCCGCCCCCCCCGCCGCACCCGGCACCGCGCGCCCTGCTCCCGCAGCCTCGAAGTTCGGGATCACGGTGGTGGCCGGCTCGAGCCGGGGCCAGCGCTACAAGCTGCCCGTGACGGGCTGCGTGGTGGGCCGCAGCCGGGGCGCCATCCTCTTGCAGGATGACCCGTTCGTCTCCGCGCTCCACGCGACGTTCCTCGTGAAGGAGGGCACCCTCTTCGTCCGTGACGAGAGCAGCGCCTCCGGGGTCTATGTCACCATCCCCGGCACGGAGGCCATCACGGCCCGGACGCTGTTCAGCGCCGGCGCGCGGGTCTTCCGCTTCAGCGGCCGCATCGAGATCCCCATCGCCCAGCCCGGACAGCCCGTCATCTACGGCGCGCCCGTGCCGCTCGGCCAGGCCATCTACGTGGTGGAGGAGATGATGGTGGGTGGACGGGCAGGCCGGGCCGTGGTGGCGGCCACCACGCTGCTCACCATTGGCCAGGCCCACTGCGACTTCAGCTTCCCCCAGGACGAGGGGCTCGCCGGCCGCCACTGCGAGCTCAGCCCGACGGCCACCGGGGCCATGCTGAGGGATCTCTCCGGTGGCCTGGGGACGTACGTGCGCATCCCCCCTGCCACCGAGCGTCCGCTGCGCTCGGGGGACCGTGTCCGGATCGGGAACCACGTGTTCCAGGTGGAGCTGCTGGGCTGAGGCACTGCCCGCGGCTCACTGCGGCGGCATGGGCGGGGCGTTCGCGCTCTTCAAGACCTGCGCGATGTAGTCGGCGGCCTTGGAGTTCGGCACGTCCTTGAGGTGACGCGACCACCAGTTGCGCGCCTCCTCGATCTTGTTGTTCTGCAGGTAGACCTCGCCCAGCTTGAGGGCCAGATCCGGCCTGGGATCGAACCCGAAGGCCTTCTTGTACTCGGTGGCCGCCAGGCTCAGGTGGCCTCGCCGCACCAGCACATCTCCCTCGTTCTCGGCCTCGCGCGCCTTCTGCGCGTTCCGGTTCTGGATGGGGATCTCCTGCTCGTACAGCGGCTTGGTGAGGTCCGGCCCCTGAGCGGGGGTGCCATCCTGCCCTGGCAGGGGCACGTTGCTCGGCAGCGAGTATTCCTCGGGCCCTCCCTGACCGGCCCCGAAGTTCGTGTAGTAGTAGTACGCGGCGATCGCCAGCGCGGCGAGGACCAGGGTGATGGTGAGCGCCTTGAAGAAGCCGAACCCGCCCACCTCCTCATCACCGTGGACGGTGGGCACGATGGCCTCCGTCCTGTCGCTGGTGATGGGCATCGGGTTCTGCATCGTCTGCATCAGCTCCGGCACGGCGCGGACCGTGGCCTCGACGGTGGGCTCGTTGGAGCCCCAGCCGGGATCCGTGCCTGGCTGCGTGTCGATGTGGCTGCCGCCCGTGGCCCGGCGTGGCAGCGGCGCGAGCACCGGCACGGACACCGGGGCGGACGTCGGCGCGGGAGGCTGGGAGATCGGCACCCTGCGGGACGAGGCCTCCAGGCGGCGCCTGTCCCGGTCCACCGAGAGCAGCTCCGCCTTGAACGCCTCCGCGTTGGCGGGCCGATCGTTGGGATCCTTGGACAGGGTGCGGAGGATGAGCCGCTCCATGCCCGGAGAGATGCGGGCCTCCGGCCGCCGCTTGGAGGGCGGCAGCGGCTCCTCGGTGAGGTGCTTGGTGGCGAAGCCCACCGCGGAGTCGGACTCGAAGGGCAGCAGCCCCGTCGTGAGCTGGTAGAGGATGACTCCCACCGCGTACAGATCCGAGCGATGATCCAGCTGCGCGCCCCGGGCCTGCTCCGGGGACATGTACTCCGGGGTGCCGCAGACGAAGCCGGCCCGGGTGAGCGCGGGCCCGTCATCGCCGTTGGTGTCCGTGATCTTCGCGATGCCGAAGTCCAGCACCTTCACGAAGTCCGGATCGTTGCGGCGCTGCTCCAACATGATGTTCTCGGGCTTGAGATCCCGGTGGATGACGCCAGCGCCGTGCGCATCCGAGAGCGCGGAGAGCACCTGGCTGACGATGCGCACCACTCGTGGCTCGGGCAGCGGCCAGTCCCGGCTGAGGACCTGGTGCAGATCCTGCCCGGGGACGAACTCCATGGCGATGAAGAGCGCGCCGTCCTCGGCCTGGCCGAAGTCCAGGATGCTGATGGAGTTGGGGTGGTTGAGGCGGCTGGCGGCCTTGGCCTCGCGCTGGAAGCGGGCGACGGTGCGCTCGTCCGACAGCAGGGACTGGCGCAGGACCTTGAGGACCACCGGCTTGTCCAGCGCGAGCTGGCGGGCCTTGTACACCTTGCCCATGCCGCCCTCGCCGATCAGCGCCTCCACCCGGTACTTCTTCGCCAGCGTCTGGCCGATGTACTCATCACCTTCGGCCGCAGTGCGCACGAGGGTAGAGCCGCAGGAGGGGCAGTACCTGGAGGTCTCTCCGGCGTCTGTGCCACAGGTGGGGCAGCGCAAGGCGTGTGTCCGTCCCAGGAGTCGTGAGGGTGTGGAATCCAGAGTTCAACACGTTGATGGGTCTGCATCAAGCCATGCTCGCGGGGCGAGCAACCCTGCTCCGGCCTTGATATGAGGGGGGAGCCTGCATGGCTACAACCTTCTGCCCCCGCTGCGACGTCGAGAACCCCGAGGACGCCTCCATCTGCCAGACCTGCGGCGCCCCGATGCGCTCTGGTACCCTGGTGATGGCGGTCTCCCAGATTGCCCCGCGCCCCCAGGTCTCCATCCGGGTGGTCCGCGCGGATGGTGGCCCGGAGTCCGTGGTCCGCATGAGCCGCGACACGCTCACCTGCGGCCAGAACCCTCAGGCCGATCTGAGGCTGCCGGACGATCCCTTCGTCATGCCGGACCAGGCGCGCTTCTTCTTCTCCGGCGTCCGGCTGGCGGTGGAGGACGTGGGTGGTGCCAACGGCGTCTTCGTGCGGCTGCGCCAGGAGCGGGAGCTGCCCACGGGCGGCGAGCTGCGGCTGGGCCGTCAGCGGCTGGTGCTCGAGCCCATCTCGGCGGCCGCCGTGGGGCCAGGGGGCGCCCAGATCTGGGGCTCACCGGATGCGGGCTACCGGCTGCGGCTCATCCAGCTGCTGGAGGGCGGCATGCGCGGCGGGGCCTACCCCCTCAAGGAAGGGGACAACCTGTTGGGCCGTGAACAGGGGGACATCACCTTCCCCACGGACGGCTTCGTCTCCGGACGCCACGCCGTCCTCACCGTCCGCAAGGATCAGCTGATGGTACGAGACGTCGGCTCGTCCAACGGCACGTTCATGCGCCTGACGGGCCCCACCTTCGTAGACAACGGCGACCACTTCCTCATGGGCCGTCAGCTGCTCCGAGTGGAGATCCAGGCTCTGGTCTGAGGCGAGGCCGCGTGGCGCGAGAAGTCACGCGGCCCGGAGCGCCCGGCGATCAGCCGTACGAGCGCTCCTTTTTCTCCTGCTCCTCCTTGCAGCGGATGCAGAGCGTGGTGACGGGCCGGGCCTCGAGGCGCTTGGGGGAGATGTCCTCCTCGCAGCGCTCGCAGATGCCGAAGGTGCCGTCCTCGATGCGCTGCAGCGCCTTCTCGATCTTCTGGAGGAGGAACTTCTCGCGATCGCGCAGTCGGAACACCATGGACTGAGCGTATTCGGAGGAGGCCTGATCAATCTCGTCCGGGAGATCATCCGTGTCGAAGCTGGACTCCTCCACGAGGGTCTTCTTCGCGCTCTCGAGCAGCGCCGTCTTGCTGTCCTCGAGCATCTTCTTGTACCGCTTGAGATCTTTCTGGTTCACAGCCTTCGCTCCGATGGGCGAGAAAAACGACCCCGTCCGCCTAAAAAAAAGGCCCGAAAGCTTTATTCAGGTAGGCCGTGGTGTCAAGGTGTCCACGCGTCCCTGTCACCGGGAGAGAGGAGAAGCAGCATGAGCGAGAGTTCGAAGTTCGACCGGGAGTTCCTGCGCTCGGCCCTCTCCCTGGCGAACCGGGGCGAGGTGAGCCACTTTCTCTATATCTGCGACACGCCCATCGCGCCGGAGGATCTGCGGGGACGGCCAGCTCGGAAGAAGATCATCTACGCGGTGACGTCGGACAAGATCGCACAGGAGCTGCTGAACCGGAAGTTCCGCGCGCTGGTGATCCCCGCCTATGACTACTCGCGGACGGAGCGGATCAAGGTAGCCCTCGTGTCCGCGCTCTCCCAGGGAGCACTCAAGGAGGGGGATCTGGTGCTGTGCATGACGGGGAAGGTCGGCCGGCCCGCGGACACGCTGATGCAGACGCGCATCGGCGGCTCGCTGGACGACCGGGTGGCCATCGAGGGCGTGAAGCTGGGAGATGAGTTCAACTCGCAGGTGGTGGACGCGCTGATCCAGCTGACACTGCAGATCGGCCAGGAGGGCTTCGAGGGACACCCGATCGGGACGATCATCACGATCGGGGATCACACGAGCGTGCTGGAGAAGAGCCGGCAGATGACGATCAACCCGTTCCAAGGGCTGTCCGAGGCCGAGCGCAACGTGCTGGATCCGAAGATCCGCGAGGCGATCAAGAACTTCTCGGTGCTGGACGGGGCCTTCATCATCCGCGAGGACGGCGTGGTGCTGGCTGCGGGCCGCTACCTGTCCGCGTCGGACGAGGCGGTGAAGATCCCACTGGGGCTCGGGGCGAGGCATGCGGCGGCGGCGGGGATCACCTCCACCACCCACTGCATCGCGCTGGTGGTGAGCCAGACCTCGGGCGCGGTGCGGCTCTTCAAGGGCGGCAACATCCTCCTGGAGCTGCACCAGACGGCACGCCGGACGTAGAGGCAGCACCCGCGCTGTCAGAAGCTCAGGCCGTCGCGAGGGAGAGTCCCCTCTTCCGCGCGACGCTCACCGCGAACGTGATGAGGCCCGCCAGCACCACCACCGCGAGGCTCGCGGCGCCCACCATGTCCCACTGGGTGACGGGCAGGCCACGCAAGGCCTGGATCGCGAGCACCCCGGTCAGCCCCAGGTAGGCCACCCCCGCGGCCCGGACCAGGGCCAGACGCTGGGACTCGGAGCGGCCACGCCGGCGCGCGAGCAGCGCCGCGAGCACAGGCAGCACCTGCATGCCGTGCAGCCCGAGGAAGTGCGCCGGCCGCATGTCGCCCGCGGTGGTGCTCCAGCCAACGAGCGGCAGGCCCGGGCCCCCGTCCTTTCCGCCGATGGTGTGTCCACCCGCCTCCAGCGCCTTACCGGCCTTCATGACCGCGACCTGCTCGGCCCGCGGCGTCACCATGAAGTGTCCCAGCCCCGCCCCCACCACTCCCACCACCAACCCCAGGCGCAGCGCCGAGGCCAGGGAGCGATCCTCGAGCTTCGCCCTCAGCAGCACCACGGCCAGCACCATCATCGTCACCCACAGCACCATGATGACGATGCCCATGGCCCCGAAGATGACGTTGTCGAACGGCGTCGCGACGTTGAAGTGGCTGCGAACCCCGCGCGCCGCCTGGATCGTGATGCCCACCATCTCGAGGGCGCCACACGCGGCGAGGATGGCGCCCACCCCACGCACGAAGCGGCGGCGCTCGGAGAGGAAGCTGAGGAAGTACAAGATCGTGGCGTCGTAGATCGCCAGCGACACGTAGAACTTCGTCGGCTTCAGCCAGGCGGGCTCGCCTGCCACCTGCCGCGGATCGAGCAGGATACCGGCAGTGGTGAACACAGCGGCGACGAGCATCACGACGGTGCTCACGGCGAGGACGGGCGACAGGGCCCAGGCCTGGCTCCAGAGCTTGCGCGGAAAGGACACGGGAGAGATCGAGGACATGGGAATTCTCCTTGGGAGGGCAGCGAGCAGAGCTCAGTGGGAGGGAGCAGGGAGCGGAGCGACGGCCGGCAGGAAGCGCCGCGACACCAGCCGGACGGCCGCGTAGGTGAGATAGCCCGCCGGCCCGAGCATGAAGGTGAGCAGCAGGCAGGGCACGACGGCCAGGTGAGGGATGCCACGGCGCTGGGCATCCGCGAGCACCACTCGGCCCACGAGGAAGTCGAACGCCAGGTAGTGGATCCACCCCGCCAGCAGCATCCCGGGGCGCTGCAGCGCGGCGCCGATGTGCTCCAGCGTGTCGAACTCGCGCAGCAGGCCCGGCAGGTGGGGCGCGACCAGCACCAGGTACAGCACTCCAATCCCGAGCGGCAGCACGTCGCTCTCCAGCAGCCACCGCGTGAAGCGGGTGCGGGGCGCCACCACCATCGCCAGCCAACCCACCAGCACCGGGACGTTCAGGACCTTCAGGATCAGCTCTTCGTTCACGGGCCACCTCGGCAGAGCGCGTGGCCGGGCTCACCGACACGCTGATGTAGACAGTGTAAACGTCAATGTTTCCGGCGTCAACACGAAAGTTTCCACCGTCAACACCGACGGTGGACGACGGCCCACTCGGAGAGGCTCCTGGGGGGCAAGCGCCCAAAACGAAACGAGGACCGTGGGCCGCTGGGGCTCACGATCCTCGTCGCGCTACTGCCTCGAATGTGGAGCGGCGACTTGGGAGCGCGCCGGCTCAGCTCACAGGACGCTCAGCGCGCGGTTGTAGTACTGCTGACGGTCCGCCAAGCCGTTGTAGCCACCGTTGATGCGGCGGGTGACCTCGCGGAAGTTGCCGGACTCGGCCAGGGAGTTCAGCCCGCGGCTCTTCCAGAACCAGGCGGCGGTGCGGAAGCCCACGTCCGGATCCGCGGCGCGCTTCGGGTTGTTCTCCAGGTCGATGCCCAGCGCCTGGCCCGCCGCCC